>LNFM01000060.1_pt1 | contig 294535 bp, 275 predicted proteins | sample 596031 | NCBI WGS metagenome assembly LNFM01 (sample SAMN04254537, study PRJNA301005) | activated carbon metagenome | isolation source: dual media filters at the Ann Arbor, Michigan drinking water treatment plant | place: USA: Ann Arbor | reverse complement strand
TCGACCGGCTGAAATCGCTGGTCGGGGGGCAGTATTCCTGGGTGCTGACGACCATGGGCGTCGCGCTGATCATGCAGAACGTGGCGACGCTGGTTTGGGGCAAGTCCTCGCAGTATTCGCCGCCGCTATTCTCCGCCTCCCGCGACAATGTGATCAAGATCATGGGTGTGGGCATTTTTGTGGAGGAGTTGCTGGTGATCGCCGCTGCCTTCCTCGTGGTCGGCCTGTTCTATGTGTTCCTATTCCTTACGACCCATGGGCGGGCCGTTCGCGCCATCGCGTTCAACCGAGAAACGTCGGCACTGCTCGGGATCGACGTTACCCGCACCACCGTGCTCGTCTTCGTGATTGCCTCGGTGCTGGCCGCGATTTCGGGCATACTCGTGGGGCCGATCGTCACTGTGCAGCCACATATGGGGCTGGTCTTCACGGTTAAAGCGCTTGCGGTCGCTTCGCTCGGAGGCTTTGCCAATCCGCTCGGCGTGTTGGCCGGAGCGATCATCTTCGGAATGGCAGAAAGCTTCTCGAACTATTTCAACTCGGCATTCGGCGATCTCTATCCACTGCTGGTCGTTCTCGCGCTGCTGGTTGTGAAGCCCAGTGGCCTGTTTGGAGAGGCGAAGGCAGATGTCCGCTGAACCGGTACCGTTACCTCATCGCCGTCCGCTGCTTAGGCTGGCGCTGTTTCTGCTGGCAGGCGTGGTCATCATGGTATTTCCACTGGTCGTCACCAACAAGTTCTACATCCATTTAGCGCAGACGCTCTGCTACACGGCGGTCGCCGTCATCGGCCTGAACATCCTGCTCGGGCTGTCCGGACAGATGTCGCTCGGCCAAGCCGGGTTCTATGCCGCCGGAGCCTACGGATCGGCCCTGTTGTCGGCCAGGTTGGGCTGGCCGCTCGGCTACTCCATGGCTGCCGGTGTGGCGATTGCCGGCCTCCTCGGCGTGGTCGTGGGACTCGTGGCACTGCGGACGCGCGGCATCTATCTGACAATGGCGACGCTGGCATTCGGCTTTATTGTCGAGATCACAGTGCAGCGTTGGACGGATCTGACCGGAGGAACGATGGGTGTGCTCGGCATTCCGAGCCTGGATTTCGGCTCGCGCAAGATGGGCGGCGTTTATTTCATGTGGGTCGCCGGGGCGGTCTATCTCATGGTACAGATCCTCAGCGACTACGTGTTCTCGTCGCGCTACTACCGCGTGCTGCTGGCTATCAAGGAAAACGAGAGCGCGGCTCGAACCGCTGGCTTTAATGTGCCGGTTTGGCGGACGGCGGTGTTCGCACTCAGTGCCGCGGCAGCGGGTATCGCCGGCGTCTTCTTCACTCACCAGAACGCCTATATCAACAGCGATGCGTTCACACTAAATTTGACGCTCAGCTTGCTGGTGGCAACCGTCATAGGGGGTCTTGGCACCTCCTATGGACCATTGATCGGCACTATAATTACACTGGCGATCGCCGAGTTCATCGCCTCGCTCTACGATATCTCGCTGCTGGTTTACGGCTCGATCTTGCTGGTGGTGCTGCTGCTCGTGCCGGAAGGGGCGATCGGGATCATGCGGCGGATAGGTATCATGGTCGGCCTTGAAGCGCGACGGCCAACCACACGTCAGGATATCTCGGGCTCCGACATGCCTCTGGCGGCAGCGACACCAGTACCGCCAGCCCGGAGCGGCGGCGGAGCGGTGCTGGAGATCGAGGGCCTGTCCAAGAGCTACTCCGGTGTAAAGGCGCTGCGCGATATCAGTATCAGCGTCGCGCCAGGAACCGTGCATGCATTGATCGGACCCAACGGCGCCGGCAAGTCGACACTGATCAACTGCGTGTCGGGCCTCTATTCGGCCGACAGTGGCTGCGTGAAGCTGGGCGGTCGCGACGTGACAGACGAGCCCGCGCACGTCCGCGCCCGCCTTGGTATGGCGAGGACGTTCCAGAACCTTCAGTTGGTGCCGAGTTTGACGGTGATTGAGAACGTCATGCTGGGCGTGCGCTCGCAGCGTTCCTGGCCACGCGATTTTGTCGCCTGGCTCTTCTCCCCACAGTTCGACGCCTCGGCCACCTGTCCGAAGCGCGACCGGCTGACCTGCCGTATGGCCATCGCAAGCTTTCCGAGCTCGCACGAGCGATGGCCGAGGAGCCGCTCGTAATGCTGCTCGACGAGCCAATCGCCGGTCTCAACGATGCGGAGGCGCAAGAGATTGCTGAGGTGATTGGCACGATTCGAAATAGCGGCACCACCATCCTTTTGGTGGAGCACAACATGGAGTTCGTCATGCGGCTGTCCGACCGGGTCAGTGTGCTTGACTACGGGGAGAAGATCGCCGAGGGCACACCCGCAGAAGTACAGCGGGACCCGCGCGTCGTCGCAGCCTACCTCGGGACGGCGGCCGATGCTGTCGGCACACCTGCGCAGGCGGCCCAATGATCCGACTCGTAAAGGTCTGCTCTGGCATCGGAAGCGTCGATATCCTGCATGATATCGACCTGGCCGTCACGGCCGGCGAACTCGTGGTCGTGCTCGGCGCCAACGGCGCAGGCAAGACGACGTTGCTGCGCACGATTTCTGGATTGGTCCAGGTCCGCGGCGGCACGATCGAGTTCGACGGCAAGACAAACAAAGGCGCGAAAGCGCACGAGCTGGCGCGCTCCGGCCTCGTTCACGTACCGCAGGGGCGGCAGATCATTCCGGCCTTGACTGTGGAGGAGAACCTTGCGATCGGCGCCGAGCATCTATCAGGCCTTGGCCGGGACGAAATCGCACGCCGCATGGATGCGGAGTATGAGCGGTTTCCAGTCCTGAAGACGAGGCGCCATATTCTCGGTGGCTCCCTCTCCGGCGGCGAACAGCAGATGCTGGCGGTGTCGCGGGGCCTGATGATGGCACCAAAGCTGCTGATGCTCGACGAGCCATCGCTAGGTCTCGCGCCGCAGGCCTTGCAGCGCATTCTCGTGGCTCTCGGCGGGCTCGCGAGAACCGGCATGGCGGTTCTGATGGTCGAGCAGAAGACGAGCGCGCTGCAGATCGCCGACCGCGCCTATGTTCTCAAAAACGGTGCCATCGTTCATCACGCACCAGCAGCCGAGCTTCGCAACGATGCAGATGTGTTCCGGCACTATATGAATTGACGCGACGTCGGGCTACTGCGCGGTCCAGCCGCCGTCGACCAGAAGATGCGCGCCCGTCACCATGGCCGCTGCCGGTGATGCGAGATAAACGGTCGCCGCCATAATATCCTCGATGCTGGCCAATGTACCAAGCGGGATGCGGGATTCGAAATAGGCGCGCTTCTCCGGCGTATCCACGATGCGGCGGGCAAGCGGCGTGTCGACGAGCGTCGGGGCAACGCTGTTGACCCTGATCCGATGTGGCGCAAGCTCGATCGCCATGGCCTTGGTCAAGCCTTCTACGGCGTGTTTGGTCATACAGTAGACGGTGCGATTGGCGGCTCCAACATGGCCCATCTGCGATGAGATATTGATGATTGCGCCGCCCCGCTGCTTGCGATCGGGTGTTTCGAGCATTTTCCGGGCAGCGGCCTGTGAGGCGACGAACAGCGCGGTGACGTTGAGACCGACCATCGTATCGAGGCTGGTATCGGCGACCTCTAGGATCGGTTCCGGAATACTCGTACCGGCATTGTTGATCAAAATATCAAGGCGCTCCAGACTCGCGATGTGGCGCCGCAGCTCGGTTCGATCGGTCAAATCGCAAACTACGATGGTTGCTTTGCGGCCGAGACTCTCGACCCGCCGGGCGGTGGCTTCGAGGGAGTCAGAAGTGCGGCCCACGAGCACCAGATCTGCCCCCGCTTCGGCCAGTCCGGCTGCGATTCCGGCGCCTAATCCGGCGCCGGATCCGGTGACCATCGCCACACGGTCATCGAGACGGAAGCTCGGAAGGCGGATCGTGTCGGGCATGGATGGTCCTTTGGCGCTGATCGCCGTAGAGTCTTGCGGATGTAAGACGGCTTGCCGACCGCGCGTGGCGCATGGCGCCTGTGCATTTTGCACCGGTTTGAAACGACTGGCGAATGGTTAATGGTTGCTGGCCGTTTGGCTTGGCTGCCTGGGAGTGATTGCCATGCAAGACATATTCATCGTCGGCGTCGGCATGACGCCGTTCGGGCGGATGCTCGACGTAGACCTCAAGACCATGACGCGGCAGGCCACCGAAGCGGCGCTGGGCGACGCGGGGATTGAGAAGTCCGATCTCAACGCGGCTTATTTCGCCAACGTGTCGCAGGGGCACATGGAGCGGCAGCACATGATCCGGGGTGAAATCGCGCTCCGCAGCATGGGGATCGGCGGCATCCCGGTGATCAATGTCGAAAACGCCTGCGCCAGTGGCAGCTCGGCCTTCAACTCGGCGGTGAACTTCGTCAAGGCCGGCCAAGGCGACGTCGCCCTGGCGATCGGGGCAGAGAAAATGTATTCGCGCGACCGCGACCTGATGTTCTCGGTGTTCGACAGTGGATGGGATGCGTCGACGTGCCCGACGGCACGATGTCGAACAAGCCCTACAGCGTTTTCATGGACGTCTATGCCGCCTTCAGCCGCTTTCACATGAAGCGGTTTGGCACAACCAGAGCACAGCTGGCGGCCGTCGCCGCCAAGAACCACAATCATTCGATCCACAATCCGCAATCGCAGTACAGGAATGGCTACTCTGTAGAAGAGGTGCTGGCGGCACCTCCGATCGCCTATCCGCTGACGTTGCCAATGTGCGCGCCGATTTCGGATGGCGCGGCGTCTGCGGTGATCTGCAACAAGAGCGCCCTGAATCGTCTGGGACTGGACGCGCGGCGTGCGGTTCGGGTTCTGGCCTCGGTTGTACAATCGGGCAGTGACCGTGAGCCGGAGGAGGTCGATAAGCACGTCTCCGCCCTGGCGGCGAAGCGCGCATACGAGATTGCCGGGGTTAGCCCCAAGGATGTTTCTGTCGCCGAAGTGCACGATGCGACAGCCATGGGGGAAATCATCCAGGTCGAAAATCTTGGCTTCTGCGCCTTCGGCGACGGTGGCCCATTCTCCGCGCGCGGCGAGACCCGGATCGGCGGCCGCATCCCGGTCAATCCATCGGGCGGGCTCGAGTCGAAAGGACATCCGATCGGTGCGACCGGCCTTGGTCAGATCTACGAGCTCGTTTTGCAACTGCGTGGCGACCGAGAACGGTGGCGGCATCCACGGCATCGAAGAGGCGGTGGCTTGCATAACGGTGCTCGGCCGCTGACGGCATGAACAGGTGATTCCAAATCGATGCCTGTGCGTACGAAAAACGTCGCCCTGCGGGTCACGCCGTCGCCATATCACTGGGATGCACTGATCGATCGCCTTTTCGAAGCCCTTGTCGAGGTCTGGGAGAGGCTCGGGCTTGTGCGGGTCGCTCAGGTTCTCGTCGCCGAACAAATCCGGAGCTGGGAATTCGAAGTGCGTGTGGGGCCTGCGCCGCGCGCCATCGCGGGACGGAATCGCCGTGAAGGTTGTGCTTCGACAATGACGGCGGCATGTCGTGGATCAATTTGATGCCGATCGGCTTCGATGATTTGGTGCATGGCGTCATGAACGACTGGCCGGCAAATATCCGGGTCTTTCTCGATTTCAGGATGGGGTATGTCGGCTGTCCTGTCGCGTGTTTCCACACCGTGGACGACGCGTGCGGTGCGCACCACGTCGATCCCGACACATTTCTGAAGGCGCTACGCGAAGCCGTTGCATCACATTAGAGGTTGCATGCTCAGAAATCCTGCACTTAACCCATGCAAAATTGATCTAGGTCAAATCGTTTTCTGAGCTGTCGGTAGTCTTAGGGTGCAGGCAACGAAGCAGGCGGAGGTCTACTACATAGGGATTGAATCCATGACAGCTCCGACATCGGACGATCTGAAAACCGCCTCACAGACCGCCGTGCTCAGCGGTCTCAACCCGCGGACGGTGAAGATCCTTCTTGCCCAGGCGACTGTCGTCGATCTCGAACCCGGCGATGCCCTGTTTCGTCAGGGAGAAGACGCCGCGGCCTTCTTCATTGTCATCCAGGGCTGGATCAAGCTATATCGGATCACACCCGCCGGCGACGAAGCCGTCCTTCACGTCCTGACCAAGGGCGAGAGTTTTGCCGAAGCGGTCGCCTTCGCGGGCGGCCGGTATCCCGCCACGGCTTCCGCCGCTACAGATTCCCGGGTTGTCCTGATACCTGCCCATCACGTGATGTCCTGCATCCGTGAGATGCCGGACATCGCGATCGCGATGATCGCCTCGACATCGCAGCACCTTCATCGTCTGGTCCAGCGCGTCGAGCAGCTCTCGGCGCAAAGTGGTTTGCAGCGGGTGGCCGAGTTTCTCGCCAGCCTGTGTCCGAGCATGGATGGCTCCTGCACAATTTCGCTGCCCTACGACAAGTCGTTGATTGCGGGGCGACTTGGGCTCAAGCCGGAATCGCTGTCGCGGGTATTTGCAAAGCTTCGATTGGTCGGAGTGGACGTTCGCGCGTCCGATGTCGTGGTGAGCGAAGTCGCGCAGCTTCGCAGCCTCGTCGCAAGCGATCGAATCAGGGCACGCAGTGCTTTCCACGACAGGCACTTGAAGGATCGAAGGCTGGCGTCCGCCCCGGCCGATCTTCCCTCAGCGTAGCAGGGATTTGATTTTCGGCAGGATGCTGGCGCGCCACGCCGCCGCACCGAAGCGCTGCGCCACGATCTCGTTGTTGGAGACGACAAGCCACAGTGGCACGCCGTCACTGCGCCGGAGGCGGCTCCGATAGAAGCGGATATCCTCCGGCCAGTTTTCGTCCTTCAGGACATCCTGGAGATGCGGCGACTTGATCTCCCGATAGGTAATGCGCGGGAAGTCGGGGGATGCAACAAATGCCGCCCTTTCGCTGTTTTGCCAGGCTCGGCAGGGCGCGCAATCCTCCGCGCCGACATACAGCAGCAGGATCTCTGAGTCGCGCGCGGGCCGTGCGGCGTGGCTCGTCCACACCGTCATCGCAATCGCTGCGATCGCAACGGCGATACCCGCGCCGACGAGCGTTCGGCGAAAGCTCGTAGAACGGCGCGCCGGTTGAACGATGAGCCGAATCCCAGACATGACGAATTATTTCTGTTGCCGGTCCGGGCATCCTTGACCGCGGTCAAGGATGCTGCACCTGCCAGCCAGATAGATTTGAATTCTTCAATGGAAGGTCCAGGGGTCCCGCCATGCCGCCTACCGAACAGCCTCAGAGCTCCGAGCGCGTGCCGACGATGCAGCGGATTCTCGACAGTCCCTTCCTGCTGCTGTTCCTCGGCGTCACGCTTCCGACGGTCCTGTATCTGATCTGGGGTGTGATGGAAATCGCTTCGGTTCCCCTGGCGAAATGAAGACTGCAAGCTGCACCTGTTCCGCGCTGGAAGCTCGAATTTTTTTAAAAGGGGAGATCGACATGGCCGTCACACCGCCCGAACGACGAATTTGGTGGAACGAGCCTATCGAGAGGGTCGAACTGGTCTGGATCGTGATCGCCTTCCTCTGGGGCCTGTTCATGTTCGGCTTCATGATCGCTTGGCACTTCATAGGCCAGCAGAATCTCAGCAAGGAAGCCTACCGCATCGCGCCGTCGGCCTTTGAGGCCAAGGTCGACGAATTCGCCAAGAAATTCCAGGTGCGCGAGGAGAAAGGTATACCGGTGGTCAAACCTCAAGCGGGAGCCGACGTCTACATGCTCGGCCGGTTGTGGCAGTGGTGGCCCATTCTCGAACTGGAGAAGGGCGTCAGTTACCGCATCCATCTGTCGTCGGTCGACTGGCAGCATGGCTTCTCGCTGCAGCCCACCAATATCAACATTTCCGTTCATCCGGGCTACGAGCATGTGATTTCGCTGACGCCGACCGAGACCGGCGAGTTCGCCGTCATCTGCAACGAGTTTTGCGGGATCGGTCATCACACCATGACCGGAAAGATTTACGTCACAGACCAGAAGCGGGCCGGGGCCGAACCGCGCCTCGCCGAGGGGAGGTAGACTCATGACCGCAGAAACCGTCATTGGCGCCGTCCCCGCTCGGGCAGAGTTTCGCACCTGCCAGTATACCGGCCTCAAGGTCGATACCGCGGCGCAGGCGCTGATCAAGGCAAATGCCGTGGCTGCGGTGGTGTTTCTCGCCATTGGCGGGCTGATGGGTCTCTTGGTAGCGCTGACGCGCTGGCCGGCGGTGCATCTGCTTCCAGCCGACTGGTTCTATCTGATCCTGACCGGGCACGGGGCCAACGTGCTTCTGTTCTGGATCATCTTCTTCGAAATCGCGGTGCTCTATTTCGCGTCCGCGATCCTGCTCAATTCGCGGCTGGCGGCGCCAAAGCTGGGCTGGGTCGGCTTTGTGATGATGGTCGTCGGCGCGATCGCGACCAATGTCGCGGTGCTGCAGGGCGATTCCAGCGTGATGTTCACGTCGTACCCGCCGATGAAAGCCCAGCCGCACTTCTATCTCGGCCTGATCCTGTTCGCGGTCGGCGCCCTGATCGGCACCGCGCTGTTCTTCGCGACGCTGGTCATCGCGAAGGAAGAAAAGACCTACGATGGGTCGATTCCGCTGGTGACCTTCGGCGCGCTCACCGCCGCGATCATCGCGGTGTTCACGATCGCCTCGGGGGCGATCATCCTGGTTCCGACCTGGCTGTGGTCGCTCGGCTTGATCAACGACATCGATCCCCTGATGTACAAGGTGGTGTGGTGGGCGATGGGTCATTCCTCGCAGCAGATCAACGTCTCGGCGCATGTCTCGCTTTGGTACCTGACTGCGGCACTCCTGGTCGGCGCCAAGCCCCTGAGCGAGAAAGTCAGCCGCACCGCATTCTTCATGTACATCCTGTTTCTGCAACTCGCCTCGGCGCACCATCTGCTGGCCGACCCTGCACTGGATGCGAGCTGGAAGATCGTCAACACCAGCTATATGATGTATCTGGCCGTGCTTGGCTCGATGGTTCACGGCCTGACAGTGCCCGGCGCGATCGAGGCGGCGCAGCGCAGAAACGGCTATAATCGCGGCGTGTTCGAATGGCTGCGGAAGGCACCATGGGGTCATCCGGCCTTCGCCGGGATGTTCCTGTCGCTGGTGTTCTTTGGGTTCATTGGCGGCATTTCCGGAGTCGTGCTGGGCACCGAGCAGCTCAACGTACTGATGCACAATACGATCTACGTGCCGGGCCACTTCCACGGCACCGTGGTCGCCGGAACGACGCTCGCCTTCATGGGAGCGACGTACCTCGTGCTGCCTCTGGTGTTCGAGCGCGAAATCGTCTGGCCCAAGCTCGCCAAGATGCAGCCCTATTTGTTCGGAATCGGCGCGGCCGGCATCTCGCTGTTCATGATGGGAGCCGGCACGCTCGGCGTCGCGCGCCGGCATTGGGACATCACCTTCAGCGATGCCAATCTGGGGTTCGCCCACTCCGCCGGCGCGTTTCTCATGATGGGTCTCAACGGCATCTTCGCGATCATCGCCGCGATCGGTGGCATCATCTTCGTCCTGGTTGTCGTGGGCACGGTATTCTTCGGCGAAAAGATCAAGCGCGGTCACAAACTGACCTTCCCGCTGCATGCCGGCGGTGCTGCCGCGGCCTCGCACTACGGCAGCGAGAAGGCTCCGAAGCTGCCGGGCACGATGATCCTGGTCGCGATCTTCTTCGTCTGCTTCGTCCTCTACTACTTCATCAACTGGAAATATCTGTCGGAACTCTGGCTGTTCCGCTGATTGCCGTCGACCCCATAATACGGAGGACACCCCATGCGCGCCGCAGTCGGGCTGACGATTTCGCTCCTGAAACTCAGGATCGGCGTCGCGATCGCGGCGAGCGCGCTGGCCGGAATCGCCGTGGCAAGCGGACCGGGGCTGGCATGGTGGCAGATCGCGGGCCTCGCTTTGGCGGTCCTGGGTGCCTCGGGGGCGGCAGGTGCCTTCAATCACTACTATGAGCGTGACGTCGACCGGCTCATGCGGCGCACCTGCGCGCGTCCGTTCGCGAGCGGAGCGTTCAAGCCGAGCCCGTGGTGGCTGGTTGGATTTGTCGGGCTGCTGGCGGCGTCGCTCGGGCTGGCGACAGTCTCCGCGGGCAATACGGCGGCCGCCTATGTGTTCCTCGGCGCCTTCACCTACGGCATTGTCTATACCGTCTGGCTGAAGCGCCGCAGCACCTGGAACATCGTGATCGGCGGCCTCGCCGGAAGTTTCGCGGTCCTCGCTGGCGCTGCGGCCGTCGATCCGTCGCCGCAGGCGATTCCGACCGTGCTGGCGGTCGCGCTGTTCCTGTGGACGCCGCCGCACTTCTGGAGCCTCGCGGCGGCCAAGGGGCAGGACTACGCCAGGGCCGGCATCCCGATGCTGCCGGTGGTGGTGCCCGCCTATGCCTGGACATTGGCGATCTTGGTCCACTCGGTTGCGCTGGCGGTCGTCTCGCTGGTGCCGCTCTGGTTCGGCGAAGGAATCCTCTATGGGCTCGGCGCCGGAATCGGTGGCGGTTACTTCGTCTGGAAGAGCCTGAAGCTGTATCGCGTCCCCTCCAAGGAAAATGCAATGGCGAACTTTCTAGCTTCGCTGGTGCAGTTGGCGCTCTTGATCGCCGGAGCGCTGCTCTCCAGTGCCGTCAGGCACTGGTCATGATCATGGGTCGCGCAGCATGCGCGGCGATCATGCTTGCTCATATGCTCGTGGTGTTGCCTTCCGCAAGCCTGGCGTCGCCGCAGCTCGATCCCGCGGCCAGCGTCGCCAAGGGAACGCAGGCGCTGGGACGCCTGATCGGCGGCTATACGCTGGTCGACATGAACGGAGCGTCGCTCGCGCTGCGGGATTATCGCGGCAAGCCGCTGGTGATCAGCCTGGTCTACACCGCCTGCAGTTCGGTTTGCCCGCCGACTACCCAGCATGTCATCGACGCCGTGAACGAGGCGGGACGGATGATCGGACTGGACCGCTTCAACGTGCTCACGGTCGGTTTCGACGCGCGCAACGACACGCCGGCACGGTTGACCCAGTTCGCATCGACCCATGGCATCAAATCGCCCAACTGGCGGGTGGCGAGCGCCGATCCCGCAACCATCGAGGCGCTGCTCGGCGACCTCGGTTTCAGCTACCGCGCCGTGGCCGGCGGCTTCGATCATTTGACGCAGACCACGATCATCGATGGCGAGGGCAGGATATACCGGCACGTTTATGGGGAGAATTTTCCGCTGCCGATGTTCATGGAGCCGCTGAAGGACGTCGTATATGGCACCACGACGCCTTTCACGTTCAGCGGAATCGTGGATCGCATCAAGTTCATCTGCACGGCCTACGACCCCGGCGCCGGCCGCTACCGCATCGATTACGGGCTGGTGTTCGGCAGCGTGATCGCGGCGTTCTCCCTCCTCGTGCTGGGTGGCCTCATCCTGCGCGAATGGATTCGCTCGGCGCACGCATGAACGGCCGGGGCAGCATGATACGGAGAGCAATGTGATCGGCGCCATCCGCAGTGTGCTCCGGGCGGGATTTTCGCTGATCGAGCGGCCGTTCGAGCGCCTGTTCACGCCGCAGCTCAATCCGCTCGCGCAGCTCGGCGCGCTCGGATTCTTCTTTTTCTGGATCGTTGCGGTGAGCGGGATCTACCTGTTCATCTTCTTCGACACCGGCATCGATCGGGCCTATCAATCGGTCGAGCATATGACGCATGACTACTGGCTGCATGCCGGAATCATGCGCAGTTTTCACCGCTATGCCTCGGATCTGATGGTCGTGATGGTGGGGGTTCATCTGCTCCGTGAATTTTCGCTGGATCACTATCGCGGCGTCCGATGGTTCTCCTGGATCACCGGCCTACCGATCATCTGGCTGCTCTACGCCTCGGGGATCACCGGCTACTGGCTGGTGTGGGACAAGCTTGCCCAGTATGTCGCGATCGTCTCGTCGGAACTGCTGGACTGGCTGCCGATCTTCGGGGAGCCGATTGCGCGCAATTTCATTTCCACCGGCACGCTCACCAGCCGCTTCTTCTCGCTGATGGTGTTCATGCATGTGGCGGTACCGCTGTTCCTGCTCTTCGTCATGTGGATCCATATCCTCCATATCTCTCGGCCGAAGATGAACCCGCCGCGTACGCTGGCGCTGCTGTCGCTGTCGGCGCTGCTCGCGGTGTCGATCTGGAAGCCCGCGCTGTCACAGGGCCCTGCCGATCTGGCGAAGGTGCCGGCGGAAGTCGGTCTCGACTGGTTCTACCTGCCGCTCTATCCCCTGACCGACATCTGGGGCAACGGCGCGGTCTGGGCATTTCTCGGCGCCTTCTCGCTGATGATCGGGCTGATGCCCTGGCTGCCGCCGCTGCGGCGGGCCAAGGCGGCGCAGATCGATCTTGAGCATTGCAACGGCTGCGCGCGATGTGCCGAGGATTGCCCTTACGAAGCTATTCGCATGGTGCGTCGCACCGATGACCTGCCGTTTCCGACCCAGGCCGAGGTCAATCCCTCGCTCTGCGTGTCCTGTGGTATCTGCGTTGGCGCTTGTCCTTCCTCGACGCCGTTCCGCCGCTCCGAGGATCTCAAGACCGGGATCGATTTGCCCGAATACTCGCTGAAGGAACTGCGCGAGCGGGTCATCGCCGCCGCCGCTACTTTGACCAAGCCGGGACGCGTGCTGGTGCTCGCCTGCGAGCACGGCGCCGCCGCCGGCCGCCTCGATGGAACGGTGGTCATGCCCTGTGTCGCGATGATGCCGCCGTCACTGATCGACTTTGTCCTCAGCCGCGACCTCGCCGACGGCGTGGTGGTCGCGGGCTGTTCGGAAAGCGCCTGCTACAACCGCCTCGGTATCCGGTGGACGGAGCAGCGCCTTGCCGGGCAGCGCGATCCCTATTTGCGCGCGCGGGTTCCGCGCGACCGGATTGCCACCATCTGGGCCTCCGCGCTCGAGGTCACGAGGGCTCATTCCGCCATCGCGGCGTTCGCGGCCTATATCGCTGGCCTGCCGCCGCTTCGTCTGCGTTCACCGCTGCCGGTCAGCCCGATGTCCCGGGCCGCCAGGACTCCCGAGGCCGCCGAGCTGAAGGGGGATTCATGAAGCGGGGGTTGCGGCTGGCAGGACAGTTCGTGGTCATTGGCGCGCTTTTCGCCGGCGTGGCATGGCTGTCCGACCGGCCGGTCTACCGGAAAATTCCCGAGGGTTCCGCCATGATGATGCTGACCTTCGTGCACGGTGCGGACCGTAAGGGCGAATGCCGCAGGCTGAGCCCGGAGGAGATCGCCAGGCTGGCGCCGAACATGCGCCGGGTGCAGGATTGTCCGCGGGTACGCCGGTCCCTCTATGTCGAACTCGATATCGATGGCCGCAGGGTCTATTCTGCGGACCTGAAGCCGACCGGGATTGCGGGCGACGGCCCGTCACGGGTCTATCAGCGCTTTGTGATGCCGGCCGGAAAATACGATGTCGCGGTGCGCATGCGGGATACCGCGCGTGCCGAGGGCTTCGATCACGAGCGCCGCGGTACTGTGGACTTCGCACCGAGCCAAATGTTCGTCATCGACTATCGGCCGGAGAGCGGCGAGTTCATCTTTCGCTGAGGACAACATCATGGGCCTGCTGCATTGGGAAAGCCGCTACAGCGTCGGAATCGACGCCGTCGATCATGAGCACCGGGAACTCGTCGAACTCGTCAATCGCCTTTACGACAAGGCAACAATGCAGGGGTCGAAGGACGCCGTGCTCGATTTCTTCGGTGACCTGTTCAAGGCGGTCTCGGCGCATTTTGCGCTCGAAGAACGTTTCATGCGCGAGCGCGGCTATGACCAGTTGAGCCAGCACAAGAACGACCACGAGCGCCTGCTGGACGAGATCCGCGACATCATGGAGGATTTTGATGCCAGCGACCACTTCGAGGAACGGATCCTTGCGCAGCGGCTCGATGCGTGGTTCTCCCGCCACTTCGAGACCCATGACGCGAGGCTGCACAACGCCCTCGGAACGCATCCGGAGTGAAACAGAGTTTTTACGATTCCTGGTCGATCGAGACGACATCCAGCAGAAGGAGACGGCGGTTATGAAGAAATTGATTACGGCGGTGACGGTATCGATGGTATCGGCGAGTGGCGCGATGGCGCAAGACCTGGCAGCAGGTGCGACTTCGTACAAGAAGTGCGCTGCCTGTCACGATGTGGGGCCGACCGCGAAGAACAAGGTCGGTCCGGCACTGAACGGTCTTGATGGCCGCAAGTCCGGAACCGTGGCTGCCTACAATTACTCCGAAGCCAACAAGAATTCCGGCATCACCTGGAACGAGGCCGTCTTCCTGGACTACATCAAGGACCCCAAGGCCAAGATCCCGAACACCAAGATGGTGTTCGCCGGCATCAAAAATGAAGCCGAAGCCAAGAATCTCTGGGCCTATCTCAAGCAGTACGACGCAGAGGGAAAAACCAAGTAACCAAATCGCTTCCCGGTTCTTGCGGCCGGGGTCGAGGGGAGATTTCAGCGCAGGGTCACATCGACTGGCGGCGAAATCCATCGCCGTTCGCGGTTGTCGTGGTCAGTGCCCCAGATCGCCGTTCCCTTAAAGCGCGGCAACAGGGCTTCTATTTCGCCGGCAGAGGCGGCATAGAGTGCTGTCGATAGCGCGTCGGCGACGGCTGCGGAGCGATGGTGCACCGTTATTCTCTTCCAGTGTGCGGCGCTGCGGCCGCTACGCGGGTCGAACAGATGGTGCGCCGTTCCGGAAGCGCCGAGCATACAGCCCGCGCCCTCCGAGGTCGCGAGCGCGCCGCCGGTCAGTGCGAACGGCGCGGCGTTGGCGCGGGCGACCAGCCATGGCGCGCCGCCCCGACGTGGCCCGACAGCGCGCTGTTCTCCGAGATCGACGAGGATATGCTTAAAGCCCCGGAAGTGCAGCAGGTCCGCGACCCGGTCGGTGACATAACCCTGGCCGAGGCCGTTGAGCGTGAGGCGTTGATCCCCTCCGGCGCGGATTGTATCAGGCCCGATCCGAATCCGCCGCCAGTCGACCGCCGCGCGCGCTTGGGCGATGACCCCCTCGGGGGGCAGACCGGCTTCGGGTGCCACGGCAAACCAATCCACATGCGCTTCCCAGAGCGCTTGCACGCTCGGGTCGAACAGCCCGCCGCTGCGGTCGGCGATATCGAGCCCCAGTGCTAGCGCACGGCGCATGTCGCTGCTGGGAGAATGCAGCACCTTGTCACGGTTCAGGCGTCGAAGCTCCGAACTATCACGGAACAGGCTCAACGCATGCTCGAGACGGTCGATTTCCGCGACTGCGGCGGCGATCGCGCTTCGGGCGGTTTGCGGTTCGATCCCGTTGAACAGGATGGTGGCGTCTGCGCCCATCGCAACGCCGCGCCATTCGTAGTCGGCCTCACGGGGCCGGGCAGCGCCGCCGGTCACGGCGCTGGCCGCGGCTGCCGCAAGAATCGTGATAGCGCGGCGGCGGGTCGGAGCGTCAGGTCGCATCGCCGGCTCCTGTGGGTCGTGCGCCAGCGTTGCCCGGCACCGGCGCGGCCGGAAGCGGCTGGCGCCGCGCCGCGCGCCTCTTCAGATGCAGGCAGACGTCATGGTCGAAATAATTGGCCTGGCATTTCAGGCAATAGATGCATTCGTTGGGGTTGATTTGCCCGAGTGGATGAATCGCCTGAACGGTGCAGGTCCGCGCGCAGACGTGGCATTCGGCGCCGCATTCGCGGTAACGCTTGAGCCACTCGAACATGCGCATGCGCGCCGGTATGGCCAGCGCGGCGCCGAGAGGGCAAAGGTAGCGGCAGTAGAACCGCTCGATGAAGAGCCCGGCAAACAGCAGAATCCCCGCGTAGAGCACGAACGGCCACTCGCGCAGGAATTTCATCGTAATCGCAGTCTTGAACGGCTCTACTTCGGCGAACTGGAAGGCCGTGATGATCGAACGCAGCGAGATCGCGAGGATGCCGACGAAAGCCACATACTTGATCATCCAGAGCCGCTCGTGCAGCCCGAAGGGGATTTCGATCTGCTTGATGCCGAGCCGCTGCGCAGCCTGGTTGATGAGTTCCTGCAGGGTCCCGAAGGGGCAGAGCCAGCCGCAGAATACACCGCGCCCCCAGAACAGCATGCTGATCGCAACAAAGCTCCAGAGCAGGAACACCATGGGATCGAGCAGGAACAGCTCCCATCGGAATCCCGACAGTAAGGCATGAATAAAGGTCAGGACATGGACCACTGACAATTGCGCGTTGGCGATCAGCCCAAGGAAGACGAAGGTCAGCAGCAGATAGAAGGTGCGCAGCCGGTAATAGAAGCGGCCATGCGCGGTCACCGTGTCCTGGAAGATCAGGATGCCGGCGAGAACGGCGAGCATGGCGCCGAGCACTGCGATTTCGTAGCTGCGGGCCCACCAGATATCCTGCCACAGCGGCGCCTGGCCGGGTGCGGGCGCCGCGGACTGTTCGGCCTTGTCGGGTAGTGGCGTCGCCGGCGCAACCGCCGGCCCGGTCAGATAACGGTCCGGTATGCGGTATTCCAGCGACACCACCGCGGGGCCAGCCGCGGATGCCGCAGGTCCGAGAACGAGATCGAGCCGGAACGGCTTGGTCGAATCGAAGCTGCTTGTCCGCGCGATACGAAACACCGCGATCTCGCGCAGTTCGGGGGCGCCCGCCGCCCGCAGCGCTTCGACCTGGGTATGATCGGCCGGCTTCAGGCGAATCGTGCGGCCGCCTTGGACGAGTTCGATGCGGTCGAATGAGTCGGACCGACGCCATTCGGTGCCCTTGAACGAGTAGAGTCCGCTCGCACCGATCAGGAGGAGATCGTCCTCGGGGCCGATCTTGGCCAGTTCGTTCTCGTAGATGCGTTGCCCCAACAGGCTTTCGCCGATCGGCGGCGGGGTGGCGATCGCCAGCCAGAGATCGATGAACGGCTTGTCCGGTTCACTATCCTGAGTGCCGAGCAATTTCGCCGCTTCGCCGCGGGAAACCAGCAGCCGCTGCACCGCTCCCTCCGCGAGCAGGGAGTGCCAGGAGGACCGGCGCAGGGTTTCGCGGTCGAGCCGCGTCACATTTTCCGCCACGGCGCTTCGGCTGCGCCATACCACCCGGGCCGAACGGACGATGGCATCGCGGATGACGGTGCTGGTGATCGTCGCGCCCGCCACGGCGTGCGGGCCGCGGGCAAGGTCATTGATTTGCTTGGGCGCGGCGCCGGTGCGGATATCGAAGCCCTTGAAGGCCGCCACATAGGCCGCGAGCGCTTCGCGCGGAATGCCGATCACGAGAATCGGCTCTTCGTGCGCCACGATCCGGGCGCCGGCAATGACCCCCTCGGGGGTCACGGCGGCGACGATGTCGAGCGGCCGGCCGGCGTAGCCGACCGAACCTGTAACCTCGTAGGTTGACAACGCATAACCGAGGATGCGGCCATCGGCGGCCCGGACGGTGGCGGCCGGCGGCTTTCCCTGCGGCGGCTCGATCGTTGCAGAACTTTCCGATGGAAAAAATTCCCGGGCGATCCCGAGGTCGGCGGCCTGTGCGCCGTCGCCCGCCGTCAGCATCAGCAACGCCAAAAGGCGCAACACCCAGCGCGCTTTAGCGATCCGGTTCACAATGACGTTGCTCCGCATGGGTTCGGATGAGGCAGGCTTCGACCGGGTGCGCATTGAGCTATGTCAAACTGCGTCAAACCGCGTCCTTAACCGCGGTCAAGGCAACGCACCCGCAGCATGGGGCATAAGCGAGACATCGAGATTCAAGCTGGAGGGGATGCGATGCGACGTCACGCTTATGTGCATGCAATGCTCACGGGCGGCATCGTCGCCGCGAGCATTTTCTATTTTGGCTCGGCCGCGCCTGGACAGGCGCAAGCGCAGCCCGCCAAGCCGGCCCCTGCCGATATCGAGAAACACAAGACGACGCCGGGAGGGCAGTACCAGCCGAGCCTCGATACGCTCGGCGGCAAGGCTACCGAACAGCCCGGGGCCAAGCCCGGCGATCCCGTGCTCAGCAAGGCGGAGTTCGACAAGGCCAATCAAATCTATTTCGAACGCTGCGCCGGCTGTCACGGGGTGCTGCGCAAAGGCGCGACCGGAAAGCCGCTGACACCCGACCTCACCAAGAAGCTCGGTTTCGACTATCTGCGCGACTTCATCACCTACGGGTCTCCCGGCGGCATGCCGAACTGGGGTACCTCCGGCGACCTTCAGCAGGCCGACATCGAGTTGATGGCGCGCTATCTGCTCAACGATGCAGCGCAGCCGCCGGAGTTCGGTCTGAAGGAAATCAAGGAGAGCTGGAAGGTCCTGGTTCCGGTCGCGCAACGGCCGACCAAAAAAATGAACAAGCTCGATATCGATAACCTGTTCGCGGTGACGTTGCGCGACGCAGGCGAAGTCGCCCTGATCGACGGCGCCACCAAGAAGATCGAGCAGATCCTGAAGTCGGGCTATGCGGTGCATATCTCGCGGATGTCGGCTTCCGGACGCTACCTGTTCACGATAGGGCGCGACGCCAAGATCAATCTGGTCGATCTCTGGATGGATCCGCCGCAGACCGTGGCCGAACTCAAAGTCGGCTCCGAGGCGCGCTCGGTCGAGACGTCCAAGTTCAAGGGCTACGAGGACAAGTATGCGATCGCCGGCGCTTATTGGCCTCCGCAATACGTTGTCATGGACGGGGCGACACTCGAACCGCTCAAGGTCGTCTCCACTCGGGGCATGACCTACGACACCCAGGAGTATCACCCGGAGCCGCGCGTCGCTTCGATCGCGGCCTCGCACTACAACCCGGAATTCATCGTCAACGTCAAGGAGACCGGACAGATCCTGCTCGTCAACTACAAGGACATCAAGAACCTGAAGGTGACGGCGATCGAGGCTGAGCGTTTCCTGCATGACGGCGGTTTCGACAAGACCGGGCGCTACTTCCTGGTGGCGGCGAACGCCCGGCATCGGGTTGCGGTTATCGACACCAAGGAAGACAAGCTGATCGGTGTGATCGATTCCGGAGGGCAGACGCCGCATCCGGGACGTGGCGCCAATCTGCTTCACCCAAAGTACGGTCCGGTCTGGGCGACCAGCCATCTCGGCGACGAGACTGTTTCCTTCATCGGGACGGATCCGGAGAAGAACAAGGCGCATGCCTGGAAGGTCGTCCAGAAAATCGCCGGCCAGGGCGGCGGGTCTTTGTTCATCAAGACCCACCCGAAGTCGGAGCACCTTTACGTCGATACGCCTCTCAACACCGACGCCGAAATCTCCTCTTCGGTTGCCGTGTTCAAGATCAAGGATCTGACCAAGGAGAAGCCCGAATACCAGGTGCTTCCGATCGGCCAATGGTCCGGGATTTCCGAAGGGGCGCGTCGTGTTGTGCAGGGCGAGTACAACAAGGACGGCAACGAAGTCTGGTTCTCGGTCTGGAACAACAAGGCCCAGGAATCGGCGATCGTGGTGGTCGATGACAAGACACTGAAGCTAAAGACGGTCATCCGCGACAAGCGGATCGTGACGCCGACCGGCAAGTTCAACGTCTTCAACACGCGTAACGACGTCTATTGAGGACCTGAAGACAACGAGGCGGCGCTGCAACCGGGCTTGTCGCGCCGCCTTGACGAACAACCAGAATGCACAGGCCAAACCGGGCGGAGCGCGCTATGAGCGTTGGAAAAGTCTACTTGGTCGGGGCGGGCCCGGGCGATCCGGAACTGCTCACCTTGAAGGCGGCGCGGGTGATCCGGGAGGCCGACGTCGTCGTGTATGACCGCCTCGTGCCGGACAGCATCCTCGCCACGATCGGGGATGGCGCAGCCCGGATCAACGTCGGCAAGCAGGCGAGCTTTCACCCAGTCCCGCAGGCGGAAATCAACGAGATGCTGGTTCGGCTCGGCCGCGCCGGCCGAACCGTGGTGCGGCTGAAGGGCGGCGATCCCTTCATTTTCGGGCGCGGCTCCGAGGAGGCGGCCGAACTCGAGCGCGCCGGTATTCCCTACGAGGTCATCCCGGGCATCACGGCGGCGCAAGGCTGCGCCGCGTCGGCGCGAATTCCGCTGACACATCGCGGGCTTGCGACCGGCGTCCGCTACGTTACCGGTCATCGCAAGGCGAACGAGCCGCTGGATCTGGACTGGACGACGCTGGCCGATCCCGAAACCACGCTCGTCGTCTACATGGGGTTGGCGAATATCGAGGAAATCGCCGGCAACCTCATCGCCAACGGATTGTCGCCGGACACCCCGGTCCTTGCGGTGTGTCAAGGCACGACCCCGCAGGAGCGGCGAATATGCACGTGGCTTGCCGCGCTTTCCGCGGCGGCCAAGGAGGCAGGCTTTGCCGGTCCCGTCCTGTTCATCATCGGTCGGGTCGCAGCGATCGCCATGCAGCGCAATGAGCACGACGATGCAACAGATGCCCGGGCGATCTCGGTTGTGGCCTAATGCGGTATTGGGGCTGATCGTGTCGATGGCGCCGGCATCGGCCGGAGAGGCCGCGCCCGATCCGGTCAAACTGACGAATCTGGTGCGGCAGGATTGCGGTTCATGCCACGGGCTGACCCTGAAGGGCGGGCTCGGAAAACCCTTGACCGTGGAGCAACTCGGTCCCTGGGATCGCGACCAACTCGTCCACATCATTCTCGATGGTATCCCGGGCACGCCGATGCCGCCGTGGCGTCCGCTGCTCACCGAGCGCGATGCGCGCTGGATCGCCGACCGGCTCAAGCAAGGAAATCTGCCATGATGTTCGCTGTGCGATGGTTGGCCGCGCTGTTGTGGTTGGCGATCCCGGCAACCGGGCTTGCCGAGGGACTGCGCGGCACCGGCAATCTCGGCCTCGTCATCGAGCGTGCGACAGGCTCCGTCCTGATCGTCGATACCGGCGCCCGGCAGACGATCGGCCGCGTCGAAGGTCTCGGCGATCTGTCGCATGCCTCGGTGGTGTTCTCGCCGGACCAGCGCTATGGCTATCTGTTCGGGCGCGACGGCGGGTTGACCAGGATCGACCTGCTGACGGCGTCGATCGTCGGGCGCTTCGTTCAGGCGGGTAACTCGATCGGTGGCGCCATTTCCGACGACGGAGAACTGATCGCGGTCTCGAACTACGAGCCGGGCGGGGTACGTGTGTTCGATGCCAGGACGCTGGCGCTGGTCGCGGACATTCCCGCCCTCGGAGCGGAGGGCAAGGCCTCGAAAACGGTCGGCCTTGTCGATCTGCCGGGGCGCCGCTTTGCCTTTGCGCTCTACAACGCCGGCGAGATCTGGATCGCCGATCTTTCGAACGCCGAAACCCCGGCGGTCACCAGGCTGACCGGGGTCGGCAAGCTGCCCTATGACGGCAACGTCACGCCGGATGGCCGTCATTATCTGGCCGGCCTGTTCGGCGAGGACGGCGTCGTGCATGTCGACATGTGGCAGTCACCGCTGAAGGCCGCGCGCATCCTCGATCGCTATGGGCACGGCGAGGAGCCGCTGCCGGTCTACAAGATGCCGCACCTCGAAGGCTGGGCGGCGATCGGCGACAGGCTGTTGCTCCCGGCTGTCGGCCGCCATGAACTGATCGCAGTGGATACGCGAAGCTTCGCCGAGGCGGGCCGCGTCGCCACGCACGGTCAGCCCGTGTTCGCGGTGGCGCGCCCGGGCGGCCGCCACGTCTGGGTCAATTTCGCCCATCCGCTCAACGACACCATCGATATCGTCGACACCCTCACGCTGAAGGTGATCCACCGTTTCGCGCCGGGACCGGCCGTGCTGCACATGGAGTTTACCCCGCGCGGCAACGAGGTCTGGGTGTCGGTGCGCGACGCCGATCGCGTCGACATCTACGACGCCGCGACCTTCGCGAAAAAGGGGCAGATCTCCGCGCAAAAGCCGTCGGGCATTTTCTTCACCGCTCGTGCAACGAGGATTGGACAATGAGCCCGGATCCCGCCGAACTGACACTGGTTGACCGCTGGCAGCATAACTTCCCGCTGGTCGCCAAACCCTTCGAGGTTATCGGCCGCGCCGCTGCGCTCAACGAGCGCGAAACCATCGGGGTTTTTCGCCGACTGCACGAGATCGGGGTAATCTCGCGGATCGGGGCGGTAGTGCGGCCGAACACCGTCGGCGCCAGCACGCTGGCTGCGTTGCAGGTTCCGCCAGAACGGCTCGAAGAGGTGGCGGCGATCGTCAGCCGCGAGCCGCTGGTCACCCACAATTACGAGCGCACCCACCCGCTCAATCTGTGGTTCGTGATCGCCGGCGCCGATGCCGAAATGATCGCCGCGACCATCGAGAGCATCATGCTGCAGACCGGGCTGGAAGCGATCGATCTGCCGATGCTCAGGGCCTACCATCTCGGTCTCGGCTTTTCGCTGACCGCGCCCCCCGCTAAGCGGGAGATGGCCGTCCCGTGCGGCCACTACCGCCCCGATCCGCGCGATCGGAGCATCCTGGCGGCGATCGAGAACGGCCTGCCGCTGGTCGAGCAGCCCTACCGGGCGGTCGCCGAGCAACTCGATCTCGATCAGGCCGAAATCATCGACCGGCTCGACCATCTTACCGGTGCCGGCATCGTGACGCGGTTTGGCTGCGTCGTTCGCCATGACAAGCTCGGCTTCAACTCGAACGCCATGGCGGTGTGGGACGTGCCGGACGACATGGTCGATTTCGTCGCGGCCAGCTTCATCCGCAATCCGCACGTCACGCTGTGCTACCGCAGGCCACGGCATCTGCCGTTGTGGCCCTACAACGTTTTTTGCATGGTTCACGCCAAGGCGCGGCAACAGGCCTACGCGGTGATCGACGAGATCAATCTGCTGGCCGATACCGGCCTGAACAAGCAGGCGGTGCTGTTCTCGACGCGTTGCTTCAAGCAGCGCGGCGCGGTGTTCTCCAATGCCGGCAAGGGGTTGAACTGATGCCTGTCATCGATCCCACGGAGAAGGCGATCATCAACGGCCTGCAGGGCGGGTTCCCGCTGACGCCGCGGCCGTTTCGCGATGCCGGCGCGGAACTCGGATTGAGCGAGGGCGAGCTGATCAATGGCGTTCGCGATCTCGTCGGGGCGGGGCAGTTGAGCCGCTTCGGCCCGTTATGGAACGCGGAATTGCTCGGCGGCGACGTTTGCCTCGCGGCCATCGCGGTGCCGCCGGAGCGGTTCGACGAGGTCGCCGAACAGGTCAATGCCCATCCCGAGATTGCCCATAACTACGAGCGCACCCATGCGCTCAACATGTGGTTCGTGGTTTCGGCGGACGATCCGCGCCGCATCGCGGAAGTGATAGCGGAAATCGAAGCTGAAACCGGCCTTAGCGTGCATGCCATGCCGAAGGTGAAGGAGTTCTTCGTCGGCTTCCGGGTGGAGGTATAGAGATGCTCGACTCGATCGACCGCAGGATCGTGGCGGCTACCCAGGCCGGTCTTCCGCTGGTGCGCGAGCCCTATCGGGCGGTCGCCGAAAAACTCGACCTCGATCAGGCTGAAATCATCGCGCGCCTGAGGAGGTTGCTCGACGAGGGCGCGATCCGGCGGATCGGCGCGATCCCCAATCACTATGCGCTTGGCTTGACCGCCAACGGCATGTCGGTGTGGGACGTCGCGGACAAGGCGGTCGCCGACATCGGCGCGAGGATCGGCGCGCTCGATGAGGTGACGCATTGCTACGAGCGGCCGCGCCATCTGCCGCTATGGCCCTATAATCTGTTCGCCATGGTGCATGGCCATACCCGGGAGGAGGTCAGGGCCAAGGTCGAACGCATTGCTCGATTGATCGGTCCCGCCGCGCGTGCGCATGACGTGCTGTTTTCCACCCGGATTTTGAAGAAAACCGGGTTGCGCATCGCTGCGTGAACGCCAAGGGACGCAAGGGAGCGCCGAACCATGTTTCGCCTCAGCCACTATCTGCACGAATTGCGTCGGCCGACGCCGCTCGGCCCGGCGCGCCAGCCGCCGGGACCGGTGGTCATCTGGAACCTGATCCGGCGCTGCAACCTGACCTGCAAGCATTGCTACTCGATTTCGGGCGATATCGATTTTCCCGGTGAACTGTCGACGCCGGAAGTTTTTCGCGTCATGGACGACCTCAAGGCGTTTCGCGTGCCGGTGCTGATCCTGTCCGGCGGCGAGCCGCTGATGCGGCGCGACATCTTCGAGATCTCGGAACGCGCCAAGGCCATGAAGTTCTATGTCGGCCTCTCCAGCAACGGCACTTTGGTCGATGCTCCGCTCGCCGACCGCATCCGCGATATCGGCTACGACTATGTCGGGATCTCGCTCGACGGCATCGGCGACACCCATGACCGCTTCCGCCGCAAGGTGGGCGCCTATGACGAGGCGCTGGGCGGATTGCGGCTGCTGCGCGACCGCGGCATCAAGGTCGGTGTCCGTTTCACGATGACGGAAGACAATGCCGCGGAACTGCCTGACATGCTCGATTTGGTGGAGCGCGAGGGCTTTCATAAGTTCTATCTGTCGCATCTCGTCTATGCCGGCCGCGGCAACAACAACCGCGGCGACGACGCGATGTGGCAGACCACCCGCGACACCATGGACATGGTGATCGACCGGGCCTGGCGCTGGGCGCAAAGCGGCAGCGAGATGGAGATCGTCACCGGCAACAACGACGCCGACGCGGTGTATCTGCTGCACTGGGCCGAGCGCACCATGCCGCAGGCGGTGGCGGGCTTGCGCGCGCGCCTCGTGCAGTGGGGCGGCAATTCGTCCGGCGTCAACGTCGCCAATATCGACAACCTCGGCAATGTGCATCCAGACACGATGTGGTGGCACTACACCCTCGGCAACGTCAAGGCGCGTCCGTTCTCGGCAATCTGGACCGACCTGTCCGATCCGATCATGGCGGGGCTGAAACAGAAGCCACGCGTGATCGGCGGACGCTGCGGCCAGTGCGCCTATTTCGACGTGTGCAACGGCAACACCAGGGTGCGGGCGATGCGCGTCACCGGCGATCCCTGGGCCGAAGATCCCGGCTGCTATCTCGGTGATGCCGAGATCGGTCTGGCCCAGCCGGTGCAACGCGTCACGGTCAGCGCCTACCGCGGAGCACGCCATGAAGCGCCGCTTTCTCTCTAAGTTCACCGGCGCGTTGTTGGCCGTTATCGGATGGGCCGCGCCGGTTCTGGCGGACCCGGACGCAATCAAGCTCTACGCCGACCACTGCGCTGCGTGTCACGGCGCGGACCGGCTCGGCGGGCAGGGGCCGGCGCTGCTGCCGGAAAACCTCGGACGCCTGATGGGCCCGCGCGCCACCGCGGTCATCGCCGATGGCCGTACTGCGACCCAGATGCCGGGCTTCGGTGACAAGCTGGACAAGGACGAGATCGCGGCGCTGGCCGCCTATATAGCTACGCCGCTAAAGCAGGTGCCGTCATGGGGCAGCGCCGAGATAGCGGCGAGCCGCATCATCCATGCCGCAGCGCCGGCGCTCGAGCGGCCGCGGTTCGAGGCCGATCCCTTGAACCTGTTCGTCGTCGTTGAAACCGGCGACCATCATGCCACCGTCCTCGACGGCGACCGCTTCGAGTCCTTGGCGCGGTTTCCGACCCGCTTTGCGCTGCACGGCGGCCCGAAATTCACTCCCGATGGCCGCTATGTTTTCTTCATGTCGCGCGACGGCTGGGTCAGCAAATACGATCTGTGGTCCCTGACCATGCTGTCGGAGGTGCGCGCCGGCATCAATTCGCGCAATATCGCGATTTCCCGCGACGGCAAGCATATCGCGATCGCGAATTATCTGCCGCGCACCCTCGTGATGCTTTCGACCGACGATCTGTCGGTCGAGAAGATTTTCGAGGCCAAGGACAAGAAGGGAAATTCCTCGCGGGTGTCGGCGGTGTACCAGGCCCGGCCGCGTGACAGCTTCATCGCGGCGCTGAAGGACGTTCCGGAGATCTGGGAGATCGCGACCGATCCGAACGCGCCGCCGGTCTACCCGGGCTTGGTGCATTCGCACGAGAAGGGCATGGTCGAGGCATTACCCTCGTCGCAGGGGCTGTTCGCGCTTCGCCGGATTGAAACCCTCGAGCCGCTCGACGATTTCTTTTTCGATCCGTCCTACCGTAACCTGGTCGGCTCTGCCCGGGAGGGCAAGGCGATCGTCGTCAATCTCACCGTCGGGCGTGACATCAAGCAACTGGCCTTGCCCGGTCTGCCGCATCTCGGCTCGGGAATTTCCTGGACCTGGAACGGGCGGCCGGTGATGGCGACCCCGCATTTAAAGGAAGGCAAGGTCAGTGTGCTGGATATGCAGGACTGGTCGGTGATCAAGGTAATCGAAACGCCGGGGCCGGGTTTCTTCATGCGCAGCCATGAAAATTCACCCTATGCCTGGACCGATGCCATGATGGGGCCGAAGAAGGATACGATGTCGGTCATCGACAAGCGAACTCTGGAGATCGTCCGCAGCGTGACGCCGGCGCCGGGCAAGATCGCGGCGCATGTTGAGTTCGACAAGGACGGGCGCCACGCGCTGGTTTCGATCTGGGAGAACGAGGGCGCGCTGGTGATTTACGATGCCGCGACCTTCGCCGAAGTCAAGCGCATTCCGATGTCGCGGCCATCGGGCAAGTACAATGTATGGAACAAGATCAATTTCTCCGACGGGACCAGCCATTGAGTCCGCTTGACGAAGCAGCCGGGGTCGCGTTGCTGATCGCGGCGCATGGCGAACGGAGCCCGGATGCAACCAACGACGGCGTCAGGCGGATCGCGCAAGCCGTGTCCGCCCATAGGCTTGTTGCGGAGATTGGCGTCGGCTTCATCAACGGCACGCCTGGTATCGGCAAGGCGTTCGCGGCGCTGACCGCGCCCAGGGTCATCGTCTATCCGCTGTTCGCCTCCAGCGGCTATTTCACCCGCGACCGGCTGGTGCAATTGCTCGACGAGGCCAATGACAGGGGCCGCCATGTCGAAGTGCTGCCGCCGCTCGGCCTCGATCCCGGTCTGCCCGATCTCGTGCTCGATCGCGCAACCAGGGTCGCGCGTGCGAACGGTTTCGCGCTTGAGGCGTCGACCGTTATCCTGTTGGCCCATGGCTCGCGCCGTAATTCGGCCTCGCGCGAGGCCACCGAACAGGTAGCGCGAGCGATCGAAGGTCGCGCGGGCTTCCGAAGCGTCGGCATCGCCCTGCTGGAAGAGCGGCCCTTTATGGATGAGGCCGCCGCACTTGTTCAGGGACCTGCCATCGTGGTCGGGATGTTCTCCGGCGAAGGCATGCACGGTGCCGGCGATGCCCCGAGGCTGGTCGCGGACCTGAAGCGCCATGATGTCGTCTATGCCGGCGTCATAGGCAACGTCGCTGGGATCGAGGGTCTGGTCGCCCGGGCGGTTGCAGCAGCCGTTCGAAGGCCGGTTCCATGACCGACGCTTGCTCCACGGGAGGAACCGCGGGAAAGGGTTGCTCTAGGCAGTAACTTCGGCCAGTTCGCGCGACGACTGAGAGCGTAGTGCCTTGGGGTCGTGCAGCGAAAAGGTCGGGCCGTCGTAGAGAAACGAGCACTGGTGGATGGCGATGTTTCCCTCGGCCACGCTCACGAGGGAATAGTCCGGCGACTCATGCGTTCCCGGAATATGCCCCTCGGTTTCGAAATCGAACGCGACCTGATGGGTCAGCGCTCGCTGGATATGGAATGGTATGCCATGCCAGGTGCCGGCGATCGGCCGGTGCAGATGGCCCATGAACATGTAATCGGGTTTTCGCGAGCCGGCGATGATGTCCCATTCGGCCTCGCCATTGGTGAGCTTGATGGTGTCCATGTAGCGTAGGCCGCTGTCGAACGGCGGATGATGCTGGAACAGCAATAGCGGCCGGTCGGCTGGCGCCGTGCCGAGCGCCTCGGCGAGAAAGCCCAGGCGCGCTTCGCACAGGATGCCGGCATGGTCTGGCGTCTCTTCGTTCAGCGTGTCCAGCGTGACGATGGTCGCGGCATCGAATACGTGCACCCCCTGCACGAAGCCGTGGGCATCGCGGTCGGCGCCGGCAAACTCGGACCGGAATGCACCGCGTTTGTCGTGGTTTCCCATCATCAGGATGGCGGGCGCGTGAAGTCCGGCCAACACGCTGGCGAGGCTGGCATAGGCCGGCTGTTCACCCCAATGCGCGAGGTCACCTGACAAGATGACGAAGGAAATATCCCTGTGCGTCGCATTGATCTTCTCGACAGCGACCGCAAGGCGCTCTGCCGGATCGAGCCCGTAGAGCTTCCCGCCGCGCGGCACGAAATGGGTATCCGTGAGAACGGCGAACTTCATCGCTGCATGGTCTCCCGGTCCCACATGGCGTAATCCGGCGATCCCTCGCTCCGGATCGCGCCGCGATAGCCGAACTCGACCATATGCACCGTGATGTAGTCAGGCCCGACGAACGCCACGCCATAGGATTCGGGCAGGTCGGACGCGCTCAGCATGAGTTTCTCGGAAAACAAGGGATAGCTCGCATGGTTGGTGCCGCGCAGCGAGGTGGCGGGGACGCCTGCGACCGAGCCGCCCAGCGGCAAATGGCAATGGCCGAAGAAGATATGACGGATCTTTTCCCGGTGCCGTCCGATGATCTGCCGGAACGCTGCATCGTCCAGCAGCCGGATCTGGTCCATCGGACCGAGATGGGTCGGCATCGGATTATGATGCATGAACAACAGAAACGGCCCTTCATGTTCGGACAGCTGCCGCTCGAGCCAATCCCGCCGCGGCGTGCAATAGCGGCCGGCATGGGTCCGGGGCTCGGTGGTATCAAGCAACAGGCAGCGGCCGGAAGCAGTGTCGTACACGCCTTGCGCGAAACCGTCGGGCTCGGCGTATTCCGGAAACACACCGAAGAAGGCCGAGCGATTATCGTGATTGCCGATGCAGAGCCGGACCGGAAGCGGAAAACTGTCCAACCGGCTCCGCAGCCATTTGTAGTCCACCCGGTCGCCCCAGTCGGAGAGATCGCCCGTGATCACCATCAGCTCGGCGTCGCTGTGGTCCGCCAGGACGTGGTCGAGCGCCCGCTCGAAATTATGCCGGGGATCGCGGCCGCCGATGGTGTTGCCGGGTGCGGTAAGATGGATATCGCTCATATGGATGAGTTTCATGCCCAACCTCGTTTGTATGAGTAGCAGGGCGCCGTGGCGCCCCGCCGTGAGGTAAGACGGGCGCGATGCCCGGACCTGCCGAGATCAGCGCGCCGAGCCGACCGATTTCGGCAGCAGCTTCTGCACATCGGCGGTCATGTCGGCGAGAACGGCATCGGGCTCCTTGGTGCGCGTGCCGCTCACGATGGTGTTGAGGTGGTCCTTGATGACGTCGGTGATCTTCAGGCCGTTGTCACCGGGAAACGCGTACCACTTGGTCAGGAGCGGCAGTTGCTTGACCGCGGTGTAGTTGTTCGGGTTCTTGACGTAGAAGTCCTTCAGATAGACCTCGTTGGCGATCTTGTTGGGGGGCATATAGCCGGTGGTTTCGGCCATGATCGCCGCACCTTTCGCGCCGGTCCAGAACTTTACGACCTCCCAGGAGGCGTCGCGCTTGGCCTTATCCTTGGCGAGAATCATCACCACGTTGCCGCCGGCCGGGAGCCGGCCCTTGGTGGCTACGAGGTCGGGAAAGGTGTGTGTCTTCAGCGTGAACTTGTCGCCGATCATCTGAGTCACCTTGTTCAGATCGGACGTCGAGGTGATGTGGATGCCGGTCTTGCCGGCAGCGAATGCCGCACGCATCGAGGGCTGATCGAGGTTGGGCATGCCGCCGTCGGTGACGAGGCGGGCCAGCATCCGGATCGCGAACTGGCCTTCCGGTCCGTCGAACGCCACCTTGGTCTCGTCGGCATTTAACATCGAGCCGCCGCGCGCGAACACCGGCGCCTGCCACAGCCAGTTGCCGGTGATGTCCCAGGCGTAGGTGATGCCGTTGACGTCGGGCGCGCTGGCCTTGATCTTCTTGGCCAGATCGATGATGCCGTCCCAGGTCACCGGCAGATTTTCCGGATCGGCGCCGGCCTTCCTGGCGAGGTCGAGATTGACATAGACGACCGGCAGCGAGATTGCGAACGGCAGCGCGTAAACCTTGCCACTTGAGGTTCCGATATCGAACATCGCCTGGTGGAAGCCCTGCTTGTCGAAATCCTTTTCCGCGGCGATGTAGCCATCCAGCGGGGCGGGAATGTTCTTGTCGACGAGAACGCGGATGCGGTTGAGGCCCTGGAAGCTGACATCGGGCATCTGGCCGGTAACGGCCTCGCGCAGCACGCGCTGGGTGCCGTCCTCGTAGGACTCGTAGGGAGCGCGCATGGTCACCTTGATGTCGGGCCTGACCTTGGCGAACTCTTCCGTGATCTTCTTGTGGGTTTCGGTGAACAGTTCCGGATAGGGATACTGCAGCACCACTTCGGTCTGGTTCTGGGCGTGGGCGCCGGCGACGCTGGCAACCACCGCCAGCGCAGCGACCATCATTCTCTTCAACATCGATATCTCCTTCGTTACGATTGCACCTGGGGTCTATTTGATACCGGTCAGCGTGATGCCCTCGATGAACCGGCGTTGGGCGAGCAGGAACGCGACGACGAGCGGCGCGATAATGACGATGGCGGCCGCCATCAGCGGGCCGTAATTGGTGCCGGCTTCCTCGTTGCGGAAGCTGGCGACGCCGAGCGGCGGGGTGCGCAGATGCTCGCTGTTTAGTACGATCAGCGGCCAGAAATAGTCGTTCCAGTGCGCCACCACCGAGAAGATGCCGAACGCGGTCAGCGCCGGGATCGCGGTCGGCAGCATCACCCGCCAGACAATGCCGAATTCGGAAATCCCGTCCATGCGAGCGGCTTCGATCAGGTCGTCCGGCATGGTCTTGAAGAATTGCCGCATCAGGAAAATGCCGAACGCCGAAATCGTGAACGGCACGATCAGCGCGGCATAGCTGTCGAGAATTCCGAGCTTGTGAAACAGCAGGAACACCGGGATCGCGGTGGCCTGCGGCGGAATCAGGATGCAGAACAAGACCAGCGCGAACAGCACTTCGCGACCGACGAACCGCAGCTTGGCCAGCGCATAGGCGGCGGGCAGCGCGATCAGCACCTGCAGCGCAAAGATCGACGCCGTGACCACGCCGCCGTTGAGCAGGAATCGCCAAAGAGTCGCCTTGTCAAACGCTGTCGCGAAATTGTCCCACAGCGCGAAACTGTACGGGATGAAGTGAATGCTCTTGGTGAAGATCTCGGTTTGCGGTTTCGATGCCGTCGAAATCATCCAGAGAAACGGCAGCAGAACGAGCGCGGCGCCGCTCAGCAGCAGCGCATGCCGGGCCACGGACCAGACGATGGAGCGATGGCGCGGCGTCATGCGTAATGCACTCCGCGGTTCGCCAGCGCCGATTTGACCAGCGTCAGCAGCAGCACGAATACCAAAAAGACCACAGTCAACGCCGCGCCGTAGCCGGAGCGGAAAAATTCAAAACTCTCGATATACATGGTGTGGATCAGCACTTCGGAAGATTTCGAGGGGCCGCCCTTGGTCAGGACGTGGACGGTGTCGAAAACCTGAAACGAGCGGATTCCGGTGATGACGACCACGAACACGGTGGTCGGTCCCAGCATCGGCCATGTCACCAGCCGGAACCGGGCCCAGGCGCCATGCGCGCCATCGATCTCGGCGGCGTCGTAGAGCTGCCGGGGGATCGAGACGAGGCCGGCGAGAAACAGCACCATATTGAAGCCAAGCGCCTGCCAGATGCCGATCACGCAGAGCGCATAGAGCGCCGTGCGGCGGTCCTGCAGCCAGCTAAAGCCCTCGAACCCGATGCCGTGCAGCAGCCCGTTGATCAGGCCAAACTGCGGATGCAGCATGAATTCCCAAACGATCGACGTCGCGATCAGCGTCGCCATGACAGGCAGGAAATAGATGGTGCGATACCACGCCCGCAGGCTGCCGCCGCTTTCGATCAGGAGTGCTACAGCCAGTCCCAGCGCCACCGCCGAAGGCACCACGATTGCGACATAGGTCAGCGTATTGCGCAGCGAGATCCAGAACACCCTGTCGGCCAGCATGTCCTGATAATTGGCAAGGCCGATCCACGAGAATGAGGGACTTCCGAGCTGGTAGTCGGTGAACGACAGGGCAATGACGCCGAGCAGCGGCCCGAGCAGCAGTAGGCACATCAGGACGAAGGCGGGCGCCACCATCGCCAGCGCAGGGCGTGTGCGGTTGTGGCTCCGCGTTTGTGACGGCCTGGCTGCCACCGTATCGCGTTCGGCCGGCATCGCCACGGCGGTGAGGGTGTCAGCCAAGGGCCTTCTCCCGCACGCGCCCGCTGCGAACCGGAGCCGTTGCCTCGATGCGTCTTCCGGCTGCGTCGAATGCCCTGACCGCGCTGGCCGGAAAGGCGAGGTCGATGGCGCTTCCGATCGCCGGCAACCGGCGGTCGTGGTTGACGCGCGCGACCAAGGGCAGCTCGACGCGATCGACCCTGACGTGAACGAAGGCTTCCGCGCCGAGATTTTCAAGATGCACCACCGTGCCGGAGATGGCGCCGGTACCGGCATCGGGCTCGATGCGCTCCGGCCGTACGCAGATCGAACAACGGCCCGCCGGGGCCGGGGTGTCCAGGCCGAGTGACCGGCCCAATACCTCCAGGCCGCCGTCCGCGCGCACGAGGCCTGGCATGACATTGATCTTGGGACTGCCGACGAATTCCGCGACGCGGATGTCACGCGGGTTTTCGTAGACTTCGGCCGGCGTGCCGATCTGGACGATGTTGCCCTCGATCATGACGGCGATACGGCTGGACATCGTCATCGCTTCGGCCTGGTCGTGGGTCACGTAGACAAAGGTGGCCTTTAGCTGGCGATGCAACTGGGCCAGCTCCGCGCGCATGTGCACCCGCAGCTTGGCGTCAAGATTTGACAGCGGCTCGTCGAACAGAAAGCCGACCGGCTGGCGCACGATGGCGCGGCCGACCGCGACGCGCTGCCGCTGGCCGCCGGATAGCTGCCCCGGTTTGCGCTTGAGCAGGCCTGAGAGTTCGAGCTGGGCGGCAACCCGCTCGACATCTTCCCTGATGCCACGTTCGGTGCGGGCGCGTTCGGGGAGCAGCCGGCCAACCAGCGGTATGCGCGCAAGGGCGGAATGGCGCCGCATCCGCAGCGGCACGGCAATATTGTCGAACACGTTCAGATGCGGATACAGCGCGTAGGACTGAAATACCATCGCGAGGTTGCGCGCGCTGGCGCGAATCCCGTCGACCGGAATGCTGTCGATGCGCACCTCGCCAGAGCTCTGGGGCTCCAGGCCCGCAATGATGCGCAGCAATGTCGACTTGCCGCAGCCGGAGGGGCCGATCAGCGCGATAAACTCGCCGTCTTCGATCGCCAGATCGATTCCCTTTATGATTTCCGCCGAGTCGAATGTCTTGCGGACGCCGTTCAATTCGATCTTCGCCATTCGCCGTTGCCCCCAACTGCCATGCAGCATTGGGCGATGATTAGGAGCGGCGCTTGACAGTCACATAACGTTCAAAGGATCTGCCTATTCTCAACCAAGGATTTCCCTTCTCGGGCATCCCTGGGAGTTGACTGGCGCTGGAGGCTTGAATTCATATGGCTTTGACGTCTTCGCGGGTGCGAGCCGTGAACGCGGTGTTTGAAGCTGGCAATTTTTCCGCCGCGGCAAGACGTCTCGGTGTGACGCAGCCTTCGATCGCCCAATTGGTTCGCGAGCTGGAGTCCGAGTTCAATGTCAGGCTGTTTGATCGGCATGGCCACAGCCTGGTGGCCACCCCGCTATGCCGCCAGCTTTATGCCGCGACCAGCCGAATCCAGGCGATGGAAGCCGACGCGGTCGCGATTCTCGAGCAGCGCGAGGAACTGGCCGGAGGCGAACTGCGCGTGGGGCTGGGCAATTCGATGCCTGGAATGGCGCTGATTTCTGCATTCAAGGCGCTCTATCCGAAAATCCAGATTTGCGTGGAGATCGGCAACTGGTCGGACATCATGGCTGCCGTTATCGACCGGCGCGTCGACGTTGCCGTGCTCCCGGAGGTGCCTCAGGATCGTCGGTTTCGGTGCGAGGTCTGTCTACACCAGCGCGTCGTGGCGATCTGTCATCCCGGACATGCCCTGAATCAGCTGGGCCGGGTTTCGGTCGTCGAGCTGATCCAATATCCGCTGGTGTTTCGCACCCGCAATTCCTCCACCCAGCGCGTCGTGGACAAGGCTTTCCGGACCGCCGGACTGCGGCTAGAGCCAGCCATCGTCGTGAATACCCGCGAGGGCATGCTGGAAGCCGTGGCGAACCGGCTCGGCATCGGATTTATCTGGGAGCACGGCTCGAGCCGCGTCGACCGGATCGCAAAGGTCGTGGTGTCGGAAATGGACGCTGAAGTCCCCGAGTATATTTTCGCGCTGCTTGGCGCGAAGGGAAAACTCGTGGAACTGTTCTTTCATTCACGCCATTTGTTGCCGCAAGGCGCGAACTAGGGCGCTATCGTTGTGGTGCAGTAGCTACCTGATCGCAGGACGCCGATGATGCCCTGCAGTTGACATTCGATCGGTTCGCGGCCTTGCGGCGAGAGGCGGATCACGGTTCGGAAAGCCTACGCCGAGATGATGACCTTGAGCGCCCGCGTGCCGGCGGCGTGTCCAAAGGTTTCGTAGGCATCGAGAATCTGATGGAACTTGAAGCGATGCGTGATCAGGAGCTGAGGATCGATTTTCTTGGATTGCACGGTCTTCAGCAGCATCGGGGTCGTCACTGTATCGACCAGTCGGGTAGTGATTGTGATGTTCTGCGACCACAGCCGCTCAAGATGCAGGTCGGCCTTGGTGCCGTGGACGCCGACATTGGCGATCACGCCGCCAGGCGCGATCAAATCCTCACAGAGAACGAAGGTTGCGGGAATGCCGACCGCCTCGATCGCTGTATCGACGCCGATGCCGTCCGTGAGTTCCATGACCTTCTCGACCGCCTTGCCGTCGGTGCTATTGACGGTGTGGGTTGCGCCGAAGCGGCGCGCGACCTCGAGACGGTTGTCGTCGAGGTCGATCATGATGATCTGTGCCGGCGAATAGAACTGAGCCGTGAGCAGGGCGGCGAGACCGATGGGGCCCGTGCCGACGATCGCCACCGTAGATCCCGGGGCGACCTTGCCGTTGAGCACGCCGCATTCGAATCCGGTCGGGAGAATGTCGCTCAGCATGACCAGCGCTTCTTCGTCAGCGCCTTCGGGGATCCGATAGAGGCTGGTATCGGCATGGGGAATCCGAACGAATTCCGCCTGCGTGCCGTCGATGCGGTTGCCAAGAATCCAGCCGCCGGTAGTGCAATGAGAATACATGCCACGCCGGCAATATTCGCATTTGCCGCACGATGATATGCAGGAGATCAGCACGTGGTCGCCAGGGCGGAACGCGGTCACACCGACGCCGACGGCGTCGATGATGCCGACCCCTTCATGCCCCAGAATTCGTCCCGGTGCGCAGGTCGCGACGTCACCCTTTAGAATGTGCAAGTCGGTTCCGCAGATCGTAGTCTTGGTGACCCTGACGATGGCATCGCCCGGCAGCTGAAGTTCCGGCTTGGGACGGTCTTCAACAGCTTTCGCGCCGGGGCCGAGGTAGATGAGGGCTTTCATGTGATCTTCCATTCGTAGGAGGCAGGGTGATCATTTCAAGCTTGGGATATTCTCTGCTCAGACTGCTTGATCTGGATCAGCGATCAGGAAACGATGAGGGAGTGGCAATCCGGGCGCCCTTGCTCTGACGTCTCGGCTGTCACGACAAGGGATCACGGCTTCAACCGGCCGAACTCCCGTGCTGCGGGTTCCGCTTGCGGGGACGCTCTCGATCGGCTTCGTCGCGCCACCGCTTGACTTCGTCAAGCTCGGCGTCGGGCTGCTTCACGATCACTTCGCGTTGTCCGAGGTAGAGATTGCCGCTGTCGCCGTCGATGGTGATCCAATCGCCTCCCGATATAGTTGTGCCTGCGAGCTGTGCCCGGTCGGCCGCGGCGTCGATCGTCATCGCGCTGCATCCGACGACGCAGGGCTTCGCCATCTGGCGCGCGACCAGCGCGGCATGCGCGGTGCGGGCGCCGATTGATGTCACGATGCCTGCCGCGACGGCAAAGCCCGCGACATCGGCGGTGCTGGTATCCGGTCGCATCAGGATCACCGGCTCCCCCGCGGCTGCCAGGCGTTGGGCGCTTTCGGAGCAGAACGCCGAGCGTCCCACCGCGATGCCGCCTGACGCGCCGATTCCGGCGGTGACCGGATCATCTGCCGACGCCAGCGAGACCTGGACGAGGGCCGCGGGATCGATGCCGTCGAGCCGCTGCACTCCTTCGGGCCTCGTGATCAGTCCTTCGTGAACGAGGTCGATGGCGATCCGGAGCGCCGCGCGAGGGGTCCGCTTTGCGGAGCGCGTCTGCAGAATCCACAATTTGCCGTCCTCGATCGTAAACTCAACATCCTGCACATCGCCGAATTCCCGTTCCAGACGCTTGAGAGTCTCTCCGAGTTCGGCCGCGACCGCTGGCAGCGAGCGAGCGAAGGTTTCTTCCGTGTCGGGCGTTCGGCGGCCCGAGACGACGTCTTCGCCCTGGGCGTCCAGCACGAGGTCGATCATCGGCTGAGGCTTGCCGGTTGAGGGATCCCGCGAAAATGCCACGCCGGCTCCGGATGATGGCCCGCCATTGCCGAATACCATGGCCTGAACCGTGACCGCGGTGCCACGGAGATGGTCGAGTTTCTCGATGCGGCGGTAGGCCTGCGCCCGCGCGCTCATCCACGACTGGTAGACGGCTCTTGCAGCGCAGTCGAGCTGCGCCGTCGCATCCTCGAGCCAGTCGTCGTCGTGAGCTTCGATCAAAGCCTGCTCATCTGCGGCGAGACGTTCCAGCGCTTCACTATCCAGCTCGCGATCGTTGGCGACACTTTCGCTGGCGGTCAGCTCGGCGAGGCGCGCCGCGAACGGTTCGGGATCGAGGCCCAGCACCGCTTCGCCATAGCTCTCGAGAAAGCGCCGCCGGCAATCCCACGCCAGCCGCGGCCGGCCAGTGGCCCGGATCAGACCCTGCACGGCACTCGACGTGCAGCCGACGTTGAGGACGGTTTCCAGCATGCCCGGCATCGACCGCGCCGCTCCCGAGCGTACCGATACCAGCAGCGGTTGCCGACGATCGCCGAAGCGTTTTCCGGTCGCGTTCTCCAGGAACTCGATGCCGTCCTTCAGCCCATCGCGCAGGTGGTGCTCCGCATGACCGTCCCCCTCCAAGATCGAAGCGCAGAGCTTGACCGGGAGCACGAAGGCCGGCGGCACCGGCAGACCGAGAGCCGCCATCCGCGCCAGGTTGGCGGCTTTGGCGCCGACTGCGTCGGCGGAGTGTTGTTCGGTCGATCCACCGCCGATACGCACGATATGCATAGGCTAGAGTCCTTCCTAAGCTGATAGTTCGGTCATGATGTGCCGTCGCAATAGGTGTCCGAAGCCCGCCAGCCGGTCGGTGGCGCGCTCGATGGCGCGGGCCAGTTCGAGAACGGAGAGCGACGTCGCCACGTTGAAACCGCCGGCGAATACCCGCGCGGTGACGTCGCGTTCCCGCGAATCCGCCGCATGTTCGGCGTCTATCAGGCGAGCAATGGCGTCCAGCGCGTCTTCAGAGTCGGCGCGGCGTCCCTCCGGCACCTCGATGGCGGCGGCGAGGCCCGAAGCCGCGGCTTCCGTCGCTGTCGTGGCGATTGCACACAACCCGGCAAGTGCCGTCAGCAGCGAAGGATCGATCCCGGCAGGCGCCACCGAGGCGATAAAGGCGGCCTGTTCCAGTTCGTCGACGGCTTCCTCGACGCGATCCACCAGTTGTTCAATGATCGGGCCTGCGTCGAGGCGAGTCGCTTCCTTACGGGCTTCGATGGCAATGCGGTCGGCCTTGCGTTCGATGCGGCCGGCACGGGCGGTCAGCAGCGCGCCGTCGGCCGGCCTGCCTCCCTGCAGCGCGGCAATGTGCTGGGCGATCGCAGCGGCGACGTCGTGGGCCAATCCAACCTGGCGCAGTACGATACCGAGCAGGGCGCTGTCGACGCGTTCAAGATGCCTGACTAGATCGGCTTCGATCTGGTCGCGGACCAGCCTGACCGATCGGCCCCCACTCAGCGCCTCGGTCGAAGCGCGCATCGCGGTTTTGAGGAAATCGACCGCGGCGTTGCGTCCGAGCGCCTGATCCAGCCGCTCGCCGAAGCCAATTCGCGTTGGCGCCGCATTGCGCACCGCTGTGCCGATCAATTCATTGCCGCCGAGCTCCAGAAAGGCGCGGTGGCCGATCCGCTGCCGGGCAGCCCATTCAAGAATGCGGGCCGCATCGTCCTTGGCGACCCAGCTGCGCAGCAACTTGCGCGCCTTGTTCCAATCGATCAGGAATACCACTGCGGCACCTAGCGCGGCCAGGAAGGCGTTACGATCCTCGGAGCTCTCGGCCTTGTACTGCCCGGTGACCAGAAAGAAGGCATCATCGTCGCCAAGACCCACCGCGGTGTGACGATCGAGCCCGCTCCATTTCGCCTGGAATTTATCGAACAAGCCGATGAAGAACTTCGCCCGCGCCCGATGCACGTCGGTATAGGTCACCGTCACGGAATTCTTCTCGACCGCAATGACCACCACATGGGCGTCGGTAGTTCCGATGTCGTTTTGGATCAGCAATCGGCTGCCCGACCTGGTCGCCATCGTCTCCAGGCCCGGATGGTTGAACTTCAGGGCGCGCGTCTCGTTGAGCCCCTTCATGAAGCTTCCCACCGGCGCACGATCTTCCTGCTGCAAGCCGAAGACATGGGCGCCCGCCAAAATTTCCTCGGAGCAGTCTGCGGCGAGCCGGTTGAGCGCCTTGTGCAGATCCATCACCAGCCGATGCAAGCTGTCGGTTCCGTCCTGGGCCACGCCGGTCAATTTTGCGATACGCGCGATCTCGATTTCATTCGACGCCTCAAGCGCGCCGGCATTGCGAATCGCCGCGAGCCGCGCACTCATGGTTTCGCCCTCGGAGGATTTGCCGGCGCTTACGGCCCGGATCATCGCCGTGACGTCGTCGTGGATTTCTTTCATCAATTTGGCAAGATTGGGCGCGGCCATTCGGCCATCGCCGGCAAGATGAGCGCCACCGATCAGCGTCGCCAGCGCCGCGGGCGCGAGTCCAGCGGCCGGACATTCGACGTGCAGGTCGGTGGCCGGGCGATCCGGCTGCTGCGCATGGTTCGATGCTGCTTGAAGCGCGCTCATGCGAACCTTGATACGATCATTCGCGGCCAGACCCTCCGCGACGAGCGAGGGCAACAGAATGTCAGCTTGTCCGAGCTGTTCGATAATTTGTGATTTCATGGCCCCGCCAATCCAACTTGCGACATTGATATGCCCTGCATCGGCGACAGTTTCATTGCGCTAGATCATTCATGGAAACGTCATATTCGAAGCCGCCACTTCATCGAAGAGTACCAAATCGCGATCTTCGAACCGGCTCCCCTCGCACGCCTGAAATATCCTTCCGCGCAAAAGGAGTAGCCAACTTGGCTGTGACGTCACACGCCTGAAATATCCTTGGCCGAACGTCGGTAAGCGAGAATCATCGAAGCGCTCAGGTTCCCCGTCATGCGGATCTTAATTGCGACCGACGCCTGGCACCCGCAGGTAAACGGCGTCGTCAGAACGTTGACGTCGCTGGCCCGCAGTGCTTCGACCCTGGGGGTCGATATCGATTTCCTCACTCCCGACGGATTTCAGTCGTTTGCGGTGCCGACCTATCCGGGGTTACGAGTGGCGTGGCCGGATCGGCGCGAGATTGCTCGCAGGATCGAAGCGGCATCGCCGGACGCCATTCATATCGCGACCGAGGGGCCGATCGGGTGGGCGGTTCGCGCCTATTGCCGCCGCCGCAGGCTGGCGTTCACGACGTCCTATACGACGCGCTTTCCGGAATACATCGCAGTGCGCTCGATCATTCCGGCATGGCTGAGCTATGCGGTGCTACGGCATTTTCACGCCGCGGCCGCCATGACGATGGTCGCTACGTCGTCGCTCAGGCAGGAACTTGGCGCAAAAGGGTTCCGGAAGCTCGGCAGCTGGACGCGCGGGGTCGACACCGATCTTTTCCGGCCCGACGATCCGGCCGAGCTTGATTTGCCCAGACCCATTTTCATGACGGTGGGCCGCGTTGCGGTCGAAAAAAACCTGGATGCGTTTCTCACGCTGAACCTGCCGGGGTCGAAGGTCGTGATCGGGGATGGGCCGCAAAGGGCGATCCTGGAGCGCCGCTACCCGAAGACCAGATTCCTCGGCGAAAAAACCGGTGCGGATTTGACCGCTCATCTGGCGGCGGCAGACGTTTTTGTATTCCCGAGCCTCACCGATACCTTCGGCGTCGTGCAACTCGAGGCGCTGGCCTGTGGCACGCCCGTTGCGGCGTTTCCGGTCACAGGTCCGCTGGACGTAATTGCAGATCACCCGGTCGGCGCGCTGAATATGGACCTGCGCCGTGCCTGCATCGGCGCGCTGAGCCTGTCGCGTGAGGCGTGCCGGAGTTTTGCGCTCGAGCGCTCCTGGGAAAACAGCACAAGGCAATTCATCGGCAATCTGAGCGCGTCGCAGTCGAGCCGTTCGCTGCGACCCGCCCGCCGCATGGCGGGCCGAAGCGCGGTTCAGGGCTAATCGACCGATCACAACAAACGGTTTGGAGTTACCATGGCAGAAATCATCAAACTTGACGGTACCAGGCAATTGGACTTCGACCGCGAGACGGTCGAACAGGCCTATGACCGCTGGGCTCCGGTCTATGACCTCGTGTTCGGCGGCGTGTTCAGCAAGGGTCGGCGCGCCGCGATCCTGGCCACCAACAGCATCGGCGGCCGCGTGCTGGAGGTCGGTGTCGGCACCGGCATCTCGTTGCCGCAATACGCGTCCCACCTTCGCATCTTCGGGACCGATATATCGGAAGCCATGCTGCGCAAGGCGCAGGCGCGGGTGGACGATCTTCGCCTGAAGAACGTCGAGGGTCTCGCGGTGATGGACGCGGAGAAGCTCGAGTTCTCCGATTGCTCGTTCGATGTCGTAATGGCGCAGTATGTAGTGACCGCGGTGCCAAACCCGGAAGTCGCGCTGGACGAGTTCGCCCGGGTTTTGCGGCCCGGCGGCGAGCTTATCCTCCTGAGTCGCGTCAGCGCGGACGCCGGGATGCGTCGCTTCATCGAGCAGCGGCTTCAGCCGGTGGTGCGTCAACTCGGCTGGCGAACCGAATTCGCCTGGTCGCGCTATGCGCAGTGGCTGGCGGGTGCGCGCGGAATGGAATTGATCGAGCGCCGCCCGGTACCGCCCTTCGGCCATTTCTCGCTGATCCGTTTCCGCAAGACCGCTGCCGTTGCGGCCGCCGCTTGAGCTGGCACGGGCAGGTCACCGACGGCCTCGTCCCAAAGCAGCGCATGTCAATATGATGTCGTCATATGGCGGACATCGAATCTCGTTAAATGAACTCGACCTACTTTGGGGGAGACAATGATCAGGAACTTCCGCGAACAGCTGCGCACGCAACGCTGGGATGACCACCGCTACTACCATCACAGCCGAATCAACCAGAGCCTGCACTTCGTCAGTGCCGCGAGCTTTCTGGTCGCCTATGCGCTGCTGTTCGTCGATCCGGTCGCCGCCGCGCTGATCGGCTGGCTGGTCTCGATGACCACCCGCCAGGCGGGGCACTTCTTCTTTGAGCCCAGGGGCTACGATCACGTCAACGAGGCGACCCACGATCACAAGGAAGAGATCAAGGTCGGCTATAATCTGAACCGCAAGATCGTCTTGATGACGATCTGGGCGCTTTCCCCGCTGGTGCTGTTCCTCGATCCGACCCTTTTCGGGATATTTGCACCCTGGAGTTCGCTGCCTGACTTCATGCGTCACGTAGCCAAGGTCTGGCTGGCGATCGGAATTGGCGGCCTGCTGTTCCGGACCGTGCACCTGTTCTTTATCCGCGACGTTGAGACTGGCCTAGTGTGGATGACCAAGATCCTGACCGATCCCTTTAGCGATCTCAAACTCTACTACAAGGCGCCGCTGTATTTGATGAAGGGCGAGTTGATCGATCCCGGCCTCGAAAAGCACGTCAAGCAAGCCTGACAGCGAATGATCCGGACGACGGCCGCTGGCTCACCGCGACCGTCGTCGCGCGATCATCTCTTTCAGGATCTGCCGACGGATCGCCTTGTTGGTGAGCGCAGCGTTGCGCCACCACCAGCCGTCCTGCTTCATTTTCTCCACCGCGGTTACAAAGCGCGCGGCGACTTCGGCAAAATCCGCGTCGGAATAGTTCAGACTGAAGATCAGGCGGCCGGTCCCGACCCAGCTCAATGCCAGCTGCTCCGCCCGCAGGTAGTATTGAAGCATCCAGTTGTAACGTGACGGCTCGGTATATTGCACCATCCAGATCGAAGACAGGTTGGAGACCCGGACCGGCAGGTCCAGCGCGGCCAGCTTGTCGTTGAGCTGCCGCGCCCGATTGTCCCAGCTGTCGTCGAGCCCGTCATAGATCGCACGGAAGGCTGGATCGGCGAGCCGGCTGAGGAATTCGTCCATTGCTGTCATGACGTAAGGGTGCGAATTGAAAGTGCCCCGCGCGAAGCAGATGTCCACAGGGCGATCATCCCGGTAGCGGCGCATCAGGTCCTTGCGCCCGCAAACCACGCCGACCGGGAGTCCTCCCGCCAGGCTCTTGCCGTAGGTCACCATGTCGGCGCGGATGCCGAAGTATTGCTGCGCGCCGCCGGCGGCGAGCCTGAAGCCGACGAACACCTCGTCGAAGATCAGGACGATGCCGCGCTCGGTACAGACTTGCCGCAGCGATTTGAGCCACTCGCTATACGCCGCGCGGTCAAAATGGCCGGCTCGCGAGCTGTCGACCAGCGCGGAATCGGCGGCCGCTCCGGCGTTGGGGTGAAGTGCCTGCAGCGGGTTGACGAGCACGCAGGCGATATCGCGTCGCGTTTTCAGCACATGCAGCGTCCGCTCCGACATGTCGGCCAGCGTATAGGTCTCGTGCGGGGAAATCGGATTGCCGACACCGGGCTGCACGTCTCCCCACCAACCGTGATAGGCCCCGGAAAAGCGCACGAGATGCGATCGGCCGGTGTGATAACGGGCCAGCCGCACCGCTTGCATCACGGCTTCGGTGCCCGACATGTGGAACGAGACTTCGTCGAGGCCAGAAATCGCGCACAGCCGCGTGACGTTGTCGGTGATGACAGGATGATAGGGCCCCAGCACAGGACCGAGCGCGTGGGTGCGCGCCGCGGCGTTGGCGATGCATTCCTTGTAGAAATCGTTGCCGAAGATATTGACGCCGTACGAGCCGGTCAGGTCGTGGAACACGTTTCCGTCGGGATCGGAAACGGTGACTCCCGCCGACGACACCATGAATGCGCCGGTTCCGAGATGCTCGCGGACCAGCCGGCTGTACTGGAACGGCACCCGGTAGGCTTCGGTGAATTGCAGGTCGGATATTTTTTCCGCGGCCTGCTGCGTCATCTGCCGCCCTATCGGGTATCGGTCTTTGTAAAGGGCCGCAAGTTTGAAAAAGCCGTCCTGGCGTTGCAGGCCGATTTCAGCCGGCGCACCGTCCGAGCGAAAGAATTCATCGATGTCGAATTCATAAAACGGCACAAGCCGCGCGACCAGGCGGGACATCTTGGAATGTCCTGTCAGCGAGCGGTGTTTGGCACGCGACAGCGCCAGTCGGGCGTGCAACTTGGGAAAGATGGTTGCGGCGCCGGTTATCGCAGCGGCGGACAGTGCCAGAATCGGAAGAGGCGAATCCATGCCACCAGCGCTAAACAGTCGAGCTGACAGGATCATGACAGTTCGAAGCCTGATCTCGGCGCTGACACAGCAGGAAAACCTCAACTTCCTGCTGACCAACCGGATACCGCGGGCGGCGCTGACGCGGTTCATGGGCTGGTTCAGCAAGATCGAAAACCCGCTGATCCGGGATATGTCGATCATGTGCTGGCGGCTGTTCTCCGATCTCGACCTCAGCGAGGCGCGCAAGACCAGCTTCAAGAGCATGCACGATTGCTTCATCCGCGAGCTCCGCCCCGGGCTGCGGCCGGTCGACCCCGATCCGGCTGTGGTGGTCAGTCCGTGCGACGCCATCATCGGCGCGCACGGCCGGATCGAGGATACCGAGCTGTTTCAGATCAAGGGCGCGCCTTACTCTCTGCTGGACCTGCTCGGCGATCCCGCGCTGGTCGAGCCGCACCGCAATGGCCGGTTCATCACCCTGCGTTTGATGTCCAGCATGTACCATCGCTTCCACGCGCCGCATGATGGCCGGATCGAGCGGGTCACTTTCGTCCATGGCGATGTGTGGAACGTCAATCCGATTGCGCTGAAGCGGGTCGAGCGGCTGTTCTGCAGGAACGTACGGGCGGTACTTCAAATGCGGCTGGCAACGGGCGAAACGCTGACCCTGGTTCCGGTGGCGGCGATCCTGGTCGCGAGCCTGCGGCTGCACTTTCTCGATCTCACGCTCAATGCGCAAAGCCGCGGGCCGACGATCTTTCCCTGCGATGCAATCGTGCGCAAAGGCGAAGAACTCGGATGGTTCGAGCACGGATCGACGATCATCGTGCTGGCGCCGAACCATTTCGAGTTCTGCGACAATGTGGTGGACTCCGCGCGGATCAATGCCGGTCAACCCTTGATGCGGCGGGCCGGAGTCGTGCGGCCCACGTGAACTGATTCATCCGCCTGTCGCAAATCCTTCGGCGCAGAGTCAAGTTGGGCGGGCACCCTTCGTCATGATTCGACGAGGGTGCCGGGAATGCCGATTGCGATACGCGCGACGCCGGGTCTGACCAGGCGGCAGTTGCTGGTCAGGTCGGCAGCGACGGTCGCCATGGCAGGGATCGGAGGTCTAGCCAAGCCATATCTGAGCCGCGCCGCGGACCGGCCACGGATCACCAGCGGGATCGCGTCAGGCGATGTCTCTGCCGACTCCGCCGTGATATGGGCGCGCGCCGATCGGCCGGCGCGCATGCAGGTGGAATGCTCCACCGTCGAGAGCTTCAAGACGATTTTTCGCGCCGCATCGGCGCGAGCGCTGCCGGACAGCGATTTCACCTCGAAACTGGTGCTGGAAGGCCTGCCGTCCGGGCAGGATGTTTTCTACCGGGTGCGGTTCGAGGATGTCGCCGACGCCGGGATCTCGGGAGAAACGCTCGTCGGGCATTTCCGCACCGCGCCGGCCGATCAGCAGTCAGTATCGTTTGTCTGGTCGGGCGACACCGCCGGACAGGGATGGGGTATCGATGCCAGCCGCGGTGGCATGCGCACCTACGCCACCATGCTCGAGAACCGCCCCGATTTCTTCATCCATTGCGGCGATCACATCTACGCCGACTGTCCGATCGAGGCGGAATTGAAACTGCCCGACGGCAGCCTCTGGCGGAACTTGGTCTCGGAAGAAAAATCCGTTGTCGCGAAAAGCATCGCGCAGTTCCGCGGCAACTACAAATACAACCTGCTCGACGAGAATCTGCGTGCCTTCAATGCCCAGGTGCCGATGCTCGCGCAGTGGGACGACCATGAAGTGACCAACGACTGGTCGCCGCTCGGCACCGCGGACGAGACCCGCTACGCCGCGGACGGCAGATCTCGCCTGGTGGCGCGGGCGGCCCGCGCATTTCACGAATTCATGCCGATTCGCAGCCTGCCGGCGCAGGCCGGCCGGATCTATCGCAGGGTCGGCTACGGGCCGCTGCTCGACGTGTTTCTGCTGGACATGCGCAGCTATCGCGATTCGACCTGGAACCAGCGCGGCGACGGCAACGACGCCTGCATCCTCGGACTGATCCAGTCGGCCTGGCTGAAGCGTGAACTCGCGGCGTCCGACGCGACCTGGAAGGTCATTGCCGCGGACATGCCGATCGGCCTGGTCAGCGAAGACGGCATTGCGCTCGGCGATGGTCCGCCGGAACGGCGCGAATGCGAGATCGCCGATCTGCTATCTCACATGAAGCGCGCCGGCATCAGGAACACGGTCTGGCTGACCGCCGACATGCATTATACGGCCGCGCATCGGTACGATCCGAATCGCGCCGTCTTCCAGGATTTCGAGCCGTTCTGGGAGTTCGTCTCCGGCCCGCTGCACGCCGGGACATGGGGACCCGCCCCGCTGGACAATACCTTCGGTCCGACGGTGGCGTTTCAGAAGGGCTGCAGCGCGGAGCAGGGTGAAAACCTCGCGCCGTGTTTCGGACTGCAGTTCTTCGGCCGCGTCGATATCGACGGCCGGTCGGAAGTCATGACGGTGACCCTGAAGGATGTCGATAATCGCGATTTGTGGTCGGTCGATATCGAGCCGCAGCCGGACGCCCGGCCTGCGCGAAGGCTGTCCCAACGTTTCTGACGGTGCCGGCACAAAGCAACAGCGAGCGCACTATTCGGATGCTTGCACGAGGGCGTATTGCGCGACGATGTGGAAGCGGGAAGCGCCGTTCTCCTGACGGAAAACGGCAATCCGGTCGATCGGAAGCGTCGGCAGATCCAGAGCGGCAAAGCGGTTCGCCAGCATCTTCAACAAGCAGTCGCGGCGCTCGGCGCCCAGCCGACCCGTCAGCGTCATGTGAAAACGGAAGTCGTCCATCACATAGGGATATCCCCAGCGATCCAGATTATCGCGCTGCGATGGCGTCAATTGTGAGGGATTGCGCCGCGCACGATCCGCTTCGGTGAGCGGTGCGCGGAACAAGTCGAACTCGCGGACGCAATCGGCCGCGAGATGGATCAGTTCCGGTGGCGGCTCCGACGGGACGACCGCAATGAAGCCGCTGATCGAGCCGACGACCGGCCGGATCACCGGAATTGCCCGGGGCGTTGCCGCGAATGCGGCACATGCGGCGAGAAGCTCGATCTCGGTTTTGCCGTGCGCCAGAGACATCGGCGCCTTCAGCGTGGCGTGAAACCCGTATTTGCGTGGATCCCTGGTCAGATCATGCCAGTCCGGCGCCGCCCGCAGGATGCCGTCCGAGAACGGCAGGTCGTCGCCGCTGAAAGCGTCATAGCCGAGCAGCTGCGCACCGAAGCGATCGAGTTCGCTTCCGGGTGGCGGGACATAGTAGATCGCGTAGCGCGGATCGTCGGCCATACCAGCACCATAGAGCCGCGTTAAGCGGCCGCAACAGTTTCGCGCGACGTGGCTGCGAACCGGATCAGGCGATCAGCATCGGTCAGATGTACCAGACGTCCCGCGGCGATGACGCCGATGATCCGCGGCCGCAGCGGTACGACGTCGTCGACAAGCAGGATGTCGGCGCGCCGGCCTTCCGCGAGAACGCCGCGATCGGCGAAACCGGCGGCCCTGGCGGGCGCCGCCGATATCAAGTCCCAGGCTCGAGCGAGCGGCAGCACACCATCGGCGGCGAGGCGGAACGCCGCCAGCAATGGCGCGGGATAATAGTAATCCGACGCCAGAACCGAACACAGGCCCTTGGCAATCATGTCGGCCGCCCTGGTCCAGCCGGTATGGCTGCCGCCGCGCACGACATTGGGCGCACCGAACACGATGAAATCGCCGGCCGCGGCGGCCTCGCGTGCGGTTTCCTCGTTGACCGGAAACTCGGCGATGCCGACGCCTTGATCCCGAAACGCCTTTCGCATCGCGGGACTGTCATCGTCGTGCGACAGCATGCGGACGCCGGCCGCCCGCGCGGCGTTGGCCAGCCGGGCAATCGATGCCGGGACGTCGTGACCGCGGCAAACGACGCTCGCCACGAGATCATCGAACGCCTCGCTGCAAAGACCGGTGCGTTCCACCATGCGGCTGCGTTTGTGCGGCTTGGCAAGATCGGCGACCGTGGAATCCATGTGGTCGTTGAACGCGAACAGATCGATGCGCCCCTCGGCCAACCATCGGGCGATTCCGGTTTCGGCATCGAGATTGTAGGTTTCGTGGCGCAGGTGGAAGCGGGTATCCGCCGCCAGTTGCGGCCGCAGCGCCTCGATCGCCTCGAGCAGCTGCCGCGCATTTTCCGCGCTGCGCAGTCCCGGCTCCCACGACCAGGTGGTGGCGTGAAACACCGTGGTGATGCCGTTGGCGATCGCCTGCCGATCGCTGTCGACCAGCGCCACATCGACGGGAAAATCGACGCCGGCGCGAGGCATCATCTGCCGCTCGAACGCGTCGCCGTGCAAATCGACGATGCCCGGCAGCACCTTCAGGCCGCCGGCATCGATGCCGAACGAAGCTCGTTCCTGCTCTGAACCCACGGCGACGATGTCACGTCCGGCGATCCGCAGCGAGGTTTCATGAAATTCGCCGTCGAGAAGGGTCTCGCCACCCTTGATCGCAATATCCGTCACGGCACGGCTCGCTTGGTGGGCGAACGCCCGGGGATGGCAGCAGTCTCGTGCTTGTCGAGAAAATCCTCGACCGTCAGTTTGCGGAAATCGGGCAGGGCGCGGCGCAGCGTTTCATGGTCCCAGTCCCACCACGCCAGCGCGGCGAGCCGGTTGGTTATGTCTTCCGGGAATCGCCGCTTGACGATCCGCGCTGGATTTCCAGCGACGATGGTGTAGGCCGGCACGTCCTTGGTCACGATGGCGCCCGCCGCGACGACGGCGCCGGTGCCGATGCTGCGGCCCGGCAGCACGACGGCGCCGTGCCCGATCCAGACGTCATGACCGATGTGGACGTGATGCAGGCGGCGCCATTCGAAAAATTCGGCTTCGTCGCCTTCGCCCGGGAAATAGACGCTGGCGCGATAGGTGAAGTGGGCCTGCGAAGCCCGCTGCATGGGGTGATTGCCCGGATTGATCCTGGTCATCGCCGCGATCGAGCAGAACTTTCCGATCGTGGTGTAGGTGATCTGGGCGTCGTTCACGACGTAGGAATAGTCGCCCACCGTCACTTCATGCAGCATCGTGCGGGCACCCACTTCGCAGTAGGCTCCGAGCTTTGTCTCATGCAGCGTCGCCGTGGGATCGATCGTTGGTTCAACCGAAAGCATTTTGCCAGTCATCCGAATTCCAGAGGCCGATGCAGATGGACCGATAAGCCCGCACGTCATCAGTGGGCTTGATGACAGCATCATGACGAACGAATGACAGCCAATACGGCTGTGGATGGCGACCGCGCTGCAGCGTGACTGTCACACGACTGTCGAATCCAGACGCTAGCGATGGTCCCGGTCAAGAGCATTGGAGCAATGCATGCTGGTGGTTGAGGGTTTGACGTGCCGTTTCGGCACGAAAGCCGCGGTCGACAATGCCTCGTTTTCGATTGCTCCCGGCGCCTTCGTCGGCGTGATCGGCCGTTCGGGCGCCGGCAAGTCGACCCTGCTGCGGATGATCAATCGCCTCGCCGAGCCCTCCGAAGGACGCATCCTGTTCGAAGGCGTCGATGTGACGGCGCTGCGCGGCAGGGAGCTGCGGCGGTGGCGCGCGCGGTCGGCAATGATCTTTCAGCAGTTCAATCTGGTCGGCCGCCTGGATGTGCTGACCAACGTGCTGATGGGGCGGCTTGCCACGGTGCCGACATGGCGTTCGCTGGCGCAGCTGTGGCCCGACGAGGACAAGGCGATTGCGTTGTCGGCCCTCGAGCAATTCGATATGGCCTCGATTGCAGCGCAGCGCGCCGATCAGCTATCGGGCGGTCAGCAGCAACGCGTCGCAATTGCGCGCGCGCTGGTTCAGCAGCCCGCGATGATCCTCGCCGACGAGCCGATCGCCTCGCTCGATCCCCGCAATACCCGGATCGTGATGGACGCGTTGCTGCGTATCAACAAGCACTTCGGCATCACCGTGATCTGTAACCTGCATTCGCTCGATCTGGCGCGCAGCTACTGCGACCGCCTGATCGCCATGGCTTCGGGGCGGATCGTATTCGACGGCGCGCCGGCGGCGCTGACAGATCGCATCGCGCGCGAGCTTTACGATCTCGAGGCGGACGAAGTCATGGGCGTGGCGCCCGGGCAGCATCCGGCGGGATCAGAAACACCGGCTCTCGGCACCGCTGCCGCGGCCTGAGTGCCGGCGTCCGTAAGGGCGCAGCGAGTGCTGCCCCAACAATGCAGGTGACCTCATGATCAATCGCCGCCTCATTCTCGCCGGTGCTGTTGCGGCGCTCGCGTTCAATGCATCCGCCGCGTCCGCGCAGGAATGGAAAACAAACTATCCGGAACTGGTGATGGCTCTGGTGCCGGCCGAAAACGCCACAGGCGTTCTGGCGCGCGTTGGGCCATTTGCCGAGTACTTGACCCGTGAGCTTGGTGTGAAGGTGACCCTGCGGGTCGCCAACGATTACACCGCCGTTATCGAAGGTCAGAAGAACCGCCAGATCCACATCGGACAGTATGGGCCGGGCTCCTACGCCCGGGCCAATGCCGTGTCGAAAGGCAACGTTGTTCCCTTCGTGACACTGCGCAATTCCGGCGGCGTCATCGGATACTATTCTGTGATGTATGTGCGCGCCGACAGTGAGTACAAGTCGGTCGCCGACCTCAAAGGCAAGATCCTTGGACTTGTGGATGTGGAGTCCACATCCGGCTTCAAGGCCCCGACCTTTTTTCTGTCGGAGCAGGGCTTTCCGATCGAAAAGCACTTCAAGCTAACGCAGCCGACAGGCAGCCATGAGAACGCGATATTTGCGCTGGCTACCGGAACGGTTGATGCAGCGGTCAATTGGTGGAATGCCGAAGACGACTCGAACCTGAGACGCATGCTTACCAAAGGGATGTTGAAGAAAGCGGACGGATCTCCGATGGCGGCATCTGATTTCCGGATCGTCTGGAAGTCGCCACTGCTGCCCGGCTCTCCCTTCGCGCTTCTCGCCGATATGCCTGAAGAGTTGAAAGCGGCCATCATCCAGGCGTTTGTCGATGCTCCGAAGAAGAACAAGGCTGCATTCGACGCCTTGACCGACGGCAAGGTCGAGAACTTCGCCCGCGTGTCGAAGGACGACTACGTTGAATCCGTCAAGATGAACTTGTGGCTGGACGCGCAACGAAAGCACCGGGGCAACTGACCGCACGTCATCGAATCGTCATTCAATCCGCCGAAGTTTCAGCGAATCTCAGAGGGAGAAAAACAGATGATTACGCGTCGCAGCCTTATCGTTTTGACGATCGGTCTTGCTATGACGACCCAGGCCCCGGCCCAGTCCTGGAAGGACAAATACCCCGAACTGGTTCTGGCGCTTGTTCCTGCCGAAAATGCCACCGGGACGCTCGATCGCTATACTCCGTTCGTGAACTACCTCACCAGGGAACTGGGCGTGAAAGTCACCATGCGGGTTGCCAGCGACTACACCGCGGTGATCGAAGGCCAGAAAAACAAGCAAATCCACATCGGCTTTTACGGCCCCGGATCGTACGCGCGCGCCAACACCGTCTCGGGCGGCAATGTGGTTCCGTTCGTCACGACGAAGAACAGCGATGGCTCGATCGGCTATTATTCGGTGATGTATGTTCGGGCCGACAGTGCCTATAAATCCATTGAAGATTTGAAGGGAGCCAAGCTCGGCTTCGTCGATGTGGAATCCACCTCCGGCTTCAAGGCCCCGAATTTCTTCCTGACCGAGCAGGGCTTCCCGATCGACAAGCACTTCAAGGTCGCGCAGACCACCGGCAGTCACGAAAACGCCGTGCTGGCGCTTGCAGCCGGAACGGTCGACGGCGCCGTCAACTGGTGGAATTCGGAAGACGACTCCAACCTGACTCGCATGCTCCACAAGGGCATGGTGAAGAAGCCGGATGGGTCGCTGATGAAAAAGGAGGACTTCCGCATTGCCTGGAAATCGCCGCTGCTGCCGGGGTCGCCCTTTGCCTATCTGGCCGACATGCCCGATGACATGAAGAAGGCGATCACCAAGGCTTTCGTTGAAGCGCCGCAGAAGGACAAGGATGCGTTTGCCAAGCTGTCCGACGGCAAGGATCTCGGCTTCGTCGAAGTGACCGAGAAGGACTACCAAGAGTCGGTCAAGATGAACCTCTGGCTCGACCAGCAACGCAAGAAAAAAGCGTCCTGAGATCAAGCTCATCGGCGGCGGCTCCAGATGCAGGGCCGCCGCCATTTGTTTGCCCATATCCGCCGCATGCGCGAGCGAGCTGAACTTGACTAGTCATATTTACCGCCTTCCCGACGAACAGACCGCTGCTCTTCTCAGCCATTACGGCGCGGCTGTAGCCGCAAAGCGCCGTCGTGCCTTGTTGTTCGCAGTTGCCCTCGCGCTGTGTACCGCGCTCGCGGCTTGGGGGGGCGAGGTTGATCTGCAAAAATTGTCTGATGGGCTTCCGCGGTTTTGGAGCTACCTCTACGACATTCTCCCGAAGCTGCGGCTTTCGCATTTCGGCGCTGACTTCGCCGAGTGGTTCTGGAACTGGGACGGATGGCTCTGGCTGCTGGCCGAAACGCTTCTCGTCGCCTATGTCGGAACGTTTCTCGGGGCGACCATCGGGTTCGTTCTCTGTTTCTTTGCGAGTGCCAACCTGATGAAGAATGCAGTGGCGCGCGCCTTGGTGCGCCGCTCGCTTGAATTCTGCCGCACCGTACCGGAAATTGTGTTCGCGCTGCTGTTCGTCTACGCGCTGGGTCTCGGTCCGGTACCTGGTGTTCTCGCCATCGCAATCCATACGGTGGGCGCGCTCGGCAAGCAGTACGCCGAGGTGGTCGAAAATATCGACATGAATCCCGTTGAGGGCGTCCGCGCAACCGGCGGCAGCTGGGTGGAGCAAATCCGGTTCGCGGTAGTGCCGCAAGTGCTCTCAAACGTCGTCAGCTACACGCTTTTACGCTTCGAAATCAACGTGCGGGGCGCTTCGGTGATGGGTTTTGTCGGCGCCGGAGGAATCGGCAAGGAATTATTGGGTTCGATCCGGCAATTCTACTACTCGGACGTCAGTGCCATTCTCCTGATGATCATTGCGACCGTGGTCATTATCGACTTGCTTACCGAGCGCCTGCGCCACCACCTTCTCGGTATTGAAGGACGTCGTTGATGTCGCAATCGTCACCCCTCGCCAGCGTTGACAAGGCCCGGCTCGAGCAGACTTATCCCGATATCTTCAAGCGGTCGCCCCTGAAGCGGATGCAAACGGTTGCAATCGTCGCGGCGCTGGTGGGGCTATTCCTGTTCGGCATGATGTGGCTCGGATTCTCGTTCGAAAAGCTCGCAACCGGAATAAGCCGTCTTGGCGTCATCATCGGCCTGATGTTTCCACCGACCCCCGGACACTTGTTGCCGCTGTATCTAAAAGGCCTCGCCGAGACCCTGGCGATCGCTCTCCTCGGCACCATGCTCGCGGCGGTGGTTGCGTTCCCGCTGGCCTTCATCGCCGCCAAGAACGTTGTCGCGCAGCGAGCCATTCATTTCCTGTCGCGCCGTTTTCTCGATACGATACGCGGCGTCGACACATTGATCTGGGCGCTGATCTTCATCAATGTGGTCGGGCTAGGACCCTTCGCCGGAATCCTGGCGGTCGCGATGTCCGACATCGGTTCATTCGGCAAGCTGTTTTCGGAGGCCATCGAGACGGCCGACACCAAGCCGATTGACGGCGTGACCTCGACCGGGGGTTCGACGCTGCATCAGATACGATTTGGCATTGTTCCTCAGGTGCTGCCGGTGATCCTCAGTCAGGTGCTCTATTATTTCGAATCGAACACGCGCTCCGCGACTGTCATCGGCATTGTCGGGGCAGGGGGAATCGGCCTTTACCTTTCCAACGAGATCAGCCAGCAAAATTGGGACCGCGTCGCCTTCCTCATCATTATGATACTCATCACGGTAGCGATCATCGACTGGTGTTCGTCGAGGCTTCGCTTCGCGATCATTGGGCGCCGCGCCGTCATCTAGTCGCTGCTAGCCGTTCTCGACCAGGAATTCGACCCGCTCGGCGGCAAAGCGCGCGCGGGTGGTCAGCAGCGGAGTTCCGTCGGTATCGACATCGGTGCTGTCGACCACCAGGACCGGGCGCCCGAGCGCAAGGTCGAGCCGGATCGCGTCGGTGGCCTCGACGATGGCGGCGGTGACGCGGGTCGAGGCCCGGCGGTAGTCGCGGACGCCGTAATGCGCCAGCAATTTTGTCGTCGATCGCGCACGCTCGTAGATCCGCCCCGCGTCGGGAAAGCGCGCCGCGGCGAGCCACGTGGTGCCGATGCAGATCGGGGTGCGGTCGGCCAGCCGCAGCGCTTCGATCCGCACCACTAACGTTCCGGCCTTCAGGTCCAACTGCCGCGCCAATTCACCGGTCGCCGGCTCTTCGGATGCGCCGATCAACTGGCCGCGCGGCTCCCGGCCCCCGGCGCCGACGATCTCGGAAAACCGCGTCCGCGAACGCAGGGGATAGGCAATACGCGGTGCTTCCACATAGGTGCCGCTGCCGCGCTCGGCGCGCACCAGCCCGCGTTCGGCCAGCGTCGCCAGCGCCCGCCGCACGGTGTGGCGGTTGACGCGATAGGTTTCGGCGATCTCGGTTTCGCCCGGCAGCCGCTCGCCCGCGGTAAAGCGGCCATCCGCGATGCCGCGCTCGATGCCGTCGGCGACCTGCCGCCACAGAGCGACGCCGGAGGCCGCGTCCTGCATGCTCATGGCGCGAAAAAGCCGGGGAGGGGCATCTGAAAATCATCCCGATGTCACGAAACAGTCATGGCGCTTCGCTATCAAGTTGTCTATTAACATAGACAACTTGATTCCGGCAAGGGCCGACATGACCGTCGCTGACAGAAACGGCAAGCAGGCGCAACGCAAGGCGGCCATGGCAGTGCTGGCGCATTCCGATGCGTTGGAAATCGCACGTTGTCTCGAACCGATCGCGGTGCCGGCTTATGAAAACCTGCGCGAGCCGGAGAACGGCCTGGTGATGCTGCGCGGCCGCATCGGCGGGGACGGCGCGCCATTCAATCTCGGCGAGGCGACGGTTTCGCGCGCCGCGGTGCGGCTTGCGACCGGCGAGGTCGGCTTCGGATATGTGCTCGGACGCGACCGGCGGAAGGCGCAGATGATCGCGCTGTGCGATGCATTGCTGCAGTCGGACGAGTTCGCGGAGGCGATCGAGAAAGGCGTGCTGGCGCCGCTGCGTTCGGCGATGATCTCCGAACGAGACCGCGCGGCTGCGGAGACCGCGGCGACGCGGGTCGATTTCTACACGCTGGTGCGCGGAGAGGGCTGAACGATGACGACGGTTGCCGAGCTGCCTGCCGGGTTTGCGGATAAGGTATTGTCCGCGCAGACGACCTTCCGTTCGGTGATGGATGCGATGGCGCGCCCGGGCAGCGTTCAGCGCGTCGCGGCCGCATCCGGCGCGCCCGCCAACATGATGCGCGGCACCGCCGCCATCGCCCTCACATTGTTCGACCACGATACGGCGGTTTGGCTCGACCCGCTGATGTCCGAAACATCTGATATCGCCAAATGGCTCAAGTTCCACACCAGCGCCCCGGTGATCACAGACTCGTCAGTCTGCAGCTTTGCGGTCATTGGTGACGCGCGAGCCCTTCCGGCGCTCGACCGTTTTGCCTTTGGCACCAACGACTATCCCGATCGTTCGACGACGGTCATTCTGCAGGTCGAGAGCCTGACGCGAGGTGACGCTTTCGAACTGCGCGGTCCCGGCATCGATGGCGCCGCCGTATTGCGGGCGACGCTCCAGCCGGCGGATCTGTTCGAACGGCTTGCCATCAACGCCACGCTTTTTCCGCGCGGCATCGATGTTGTACTGGTCCATGACGATGAAGTTGTCGCGGTTCCGCGCACCACGCGGGTTGTCGCGAAGGGAGATTAAGCATGTATGTCGCCGTCAAGGGAGGCGAACGCGCCATCGAGAACGCCCATCGCCTGCTGGCGCATGAGCGTCGCGGCGATCGCGATGTTCCCGAACTTTCGCTCGACCAGATCTCCGAGCAACTCAGCCTTGGCGTCGACCGCGTCATGACCGAGGGTTCGCTGTATGATCGCGAACTGGCGTCGCTCGCGCTGAAGCAGGCACGCGGCGACATGATCGAGGCGATCTTCCTGGTCCGCGCCTTCCGCGCTACCCTGCCGCGCTTCGGCGCGACCGAGCCGGTCGATACCGGCACCATGCGGGTGCGCCGCCGGATTTCCTCGACCTTCAAGGATATCCCGGGAGGCCAGATTCTCGGGCCGACCTTCGATTACACCCACCGCCTGCTGGATCCGCAGTTGGCTGAAGACTCAAAGGCCGAGGCGCCTGCAACCGCGGAAGCATCGAACGCGACCATGCCGCGCGTTACCGACATTCTCGGCCGCGACGGCCTGATCGAACCTTCGCCGCTGGCGGACGCCGGTTCACCGGTGGGCGACCTCACGCGTGAACCGCTCGGCTTTCCCGCCGATCGGGACCTGCGACTGCAGAACCTGGCGCGCGCCGACGAGGGCTTTTTGCTGGCGCTCGGCTATTCGACTCAGCGCGGTTACGGCCGCAGCCATCCGTTCGCCGGCGAAATTCGGCTCGGCGAGGTCGAGGTGGAGTTCATGGCCGAGGATGTCGGCTTCGCCGTGCCGCTCGGCGCGGTCACGCTGACCGAGTGCCAGATGGTCAACCAGTTCAAGGGCTCGGCGACGGAAGCCCCGTGTTTTACGCGGGGCTATGGTCTCGCCTTCGGGCAGTCGGAACGCAAGACCATGTCGATGGCCCTGGTCGACCGCAGCCTGCGTGCCCGCGAACTGGGTGAGGAGATCATCGCTCCGGCCCAGGACGAGGAGTTCGTGATGTCGCATTCCGACAATGTGCAGGCTACCGGTTTCGTCGAGCATCTCAAGCTGCCGCATTATGTCGACTTCCAGTCCGAACTCGGCCTATTGCGCCAGCTGCGCAAGGAGTTTTCGGAGGCGGCGGCGGAGACGCCAGAGCCGATGCAGGAGGCCGCGGAATGAGGGCGCCGGTCTACAATTTTGCCTATCTGGACGAACAAACCAAACGGATGATCCGCCGCGCCATCCTCAAGGCGATCGCGATTCCCGGCTATCAGGTGCCGTTCGCCAGCCGCGAAATGCCGATGCCCTATGGCTGGGGCACCGGCGGCGTGCAGGTAACCGCGGCGATCCTCGGGCCTGACGATGTGCTGAAGGTGATCGATCAGGGGTCCGACGACACCACCAACGCGATCTCGATCCGAAAATTCTTCGCCAGGACCGCCGGTGTTGCCACCACGACTTCGACCACGGATGCGACCGTGATCCAGACCCGGCACCGTATTCCCGAGGCGCGGCTGCATGGCGGGCAGGTGCTGGTCTATCAGGTGCCGATCCCCGAACCGCTGCGCTTCCTCGAGCCGCGCGAGACCGAGACCCGGCGCATGCATGCGCTCGGCGAGTATGGGCTGATGCACGTCAAGCTCTATGAAGACATTGCCCGCTTCGGCCACATCGCCACCTCCTATGCCTATCCGGTGAAGGTCAACGCCCGTTATGTGATGGACCCGTCACCGACGCCGAAGTTCGACAATCCGAAGATGGACAATTGCCCGGCGCTGCAGCTGTTCGGCGCCGGCCGCGAGAAGCGCATCTACGCGATCCCCCCCTACACTTCGGTGGTGTCGCTCGATTTCGAGGATCATCCGTTCACGCGCTACCGCTTCGACGCGCCCTGCGCGCTGTGCGGCGCCGAGGAATCCTATCTCGATGAAATCGTCACCGACGACCAGGGCAGCCGGATGTTCGTTTGCTCCGATACCGACTATTGCGAGAGCCGGCAAGCGCAAGGCCATCGCGGCAGCGAAAGCGTGGCTCCGCACAAGGAGAGGCCGCATGGCTGAAAGCCTAACCGCTGTGCAGGACAACGACCAGCCGTTGCTGATGGCCGAGGGATTGAGCAAGACCTATGGCCGGCTGGCCGCCTGCCGCGAGGTGTCCTTTGCGCTCTATCCCGGAGAAGTGCTGGCGATCGTCGGCGAATCCGGATCGGGCAAATCGACCTTGCTGCAGCTGTTGTCGGCCCAACTGGCGCCGAGCGCCGGCAACGTGTCGTACCGGATGCGCGACGGGGTGATGCGCGATCTGGCCGCGCTGGGCGAGGCCGAGCGCCGCTTCCTGTTTCGTACCGACTGGGGCTATGTGCATCAGGATCCCGTGCTGGGACTGCGGATGGCCGTGTCGGCCGGCGCCAATGTCGGCGAGCGGCTGATGGCGGTGGGCGCGAATCACTATGGCCGCATCCGCCACACCGCAACATCGTGGCTGGAACGCGTCGAGATCGACGTCGGGCGCATCGACGATGCGCCGCGGACCTATTCCGGCGGCATGCGGCAGCGGTTGCAGATCGCGCGCAATCTGGTCACCGAACCGCGCCTGGTGTTCATGGATGAGCCGACCGGCGGGCTCGACGTGTCGGTGCAGGCGCGGCTGCTCGATCTGATGCGCAATCTCGTCAGCGAACTCGGCCTTGCCGCCATTGTGGTCACCCATGACCTCGCGGTGGCGCGGCTATTGTCGCACCGGGTGATGGTGATGAAGGGTGGCCGCGTCATCGAGACCGGGTTGACCGACCAGGTGCTGGATGATCCCCGCGAGCCCTATACCCAGTTGCTCGTCTCCTCGATCTTGCCAGCATGAGCATGCCGATGACCCCGATGATCGATATCCGCCAGGCGGAAAAGACCTTCATCATGCATTTGCAGGGTGGGATCGAGCTGCCGGTCGTGCGCGGCGTCACCTTTCACGTCGAGCCCGGCGAATGCGTGGTGCTGTCCGGGCCCTCGGGCGCCGGCAAATCCTCGATTCTGAAAATGATCTTCGGCAATTATCGCTGCGATGGCGGCTGCATCGGCATCCGCCACCAGGGCGCGCTGGTCGATCTCGCCAGCGCCGAACCGCGGCAAATCCTCAGCGTGCGCCGCGCTACGATCGGCTATGTCAGCCAGTTCCTCCGGGCGGTGCCGCGGGTCGCCACCATCGATGTGGTGGCCGAGCCCCTGATCGCCAACGGAATGGCACGTCCGGAGGCGCAAGAGCGGGCAGGGCAGCTGCTGCGCCGTCTCAATATTCCGGAGCGGCTGTGGACACTGCCGCCGTCGACCTTCTCGGGCGGCGAGCAGCAGCGCGTCAATATCGCGCGGGGCTTTATCTCCGAGTTGCCGATTCTGCTGCTGGATGAGCCGACGGCCTCGCTCGATGCGGCGAACCGTGCTGTCGTGGTAGAATTGATCGATCGAAAGAAACGTGCCGGTGTCGCCATGGTCGCGATCGTCCATGATGACGAGATACGCCATCGGATCGCCGACCGCATCGTCGACGTGACGTCGTTCGCATCAGCGGCGTGAAGAAAGAGATTTGACATGACTTCGACCGGGTCGGAAACCGTTATTGGCAACGCCAGAATTGTGCTGGTGGATCGCGTGATCGAGCGCGGCTGGATTGCTTTTGCCAACGGCCAGATCGTTGAAGTTGGCGAGGGGAACGGTCCCGCGGGCAGCGAGGACGCGGCCGGCGACATGATCATGCCCGGCCTCATCGAGCTGCACACCGATCATCTGGAAGCGCATTACGTTCCGCGTCCAAAAGTGTTCTGGGATCCGATCGCCGCTGTGGTGTCCTATGACGGGCAGCTGGCGACGTCGGGCATCACCACCGTGCTGGATTCCTTAAGGGTCTGGCGCGAGGACGGCGCCGAGGATGTCGACGGCAGGGCGGGCATATTGGCCGAGGCGATTTCGGCCGCACGCGATTCCAACCTGCTCCGCGCAGATCATTTCCTGCATCTGCGCTGTGAGATCCCGATGCCCGATGTGGTCGAGGAGGCCAAGGAGTTGATCGGGAGGCCGGACATCCGTCTGATGTCCCTGATGGACCACACGCCGGGACAGCGCCAGTTTCGCGACGAAGGCAAGCTGCGCGACTATTACCGCGGCAAGGGCTCCGGCAAGACCGACGCCGAACTGGACACGCTGTTCGAACGGCGTTTTGCCTATCAGAAGGCCTATGCCGCGACCAACATGCGCGAGATCGTGGCGCTGGCGCATCAGTATCACATACCGCTCGCCAGCCACGACGACACCACCGACGAGAACGTTAGCGATGCCATCAAGGACCGCGTTTCGGTGGCGGAGTTTCCGACCACCATGCAGGCCGCGCGTGGACTGCATCAGGCCGGCATCGGCATCCTGATGGGAGCGCCGAACGTGGTGCGCGGCGGCTCGCATTCGGGCAACATCGCTGCGGTCGATCTCGCCCGTGAGGGGTTATTGGATATCCTGTCGTCCGACTACATTCCCTCCAGCCTCTTGATGGCGGCGCTGCAGCTACCACAGCGTGTGCCCGACATCGATCTGGCGTCCGCGGTCCGCACGGTCACCAAGACGCCTGCCGAAGCGGTCGGTCTCGCCGACCGCGGCGAGATCGCCGTGGGCAAGCGCGCCGACCTGATCCGCGTCCATGTCGCCCGCGACATTCCTGTGGTGCGCAGCGTCTGGCGTGAAGGACACCGGGTGGCGTGACGGACTCGCCGAAGATATCCGGCCACGCGGCCGCCGTGGGGATCGGGCCCGGCCGGCTGGTTCTGGTGGTCGGCCCGAGCGGGGCCGGCAAGGATACCTTGATCGGGTTGGCCCGAGCCGCCTGTGTCGGCGACCACGCAATCGTATTTCCGCGCCGCGTGGTGACGCGGCAACCCTCACCCTCTGAAGATAACGAGCAGGTCAGCCCTGAAGCCTTCCGGCAGGCTCGGGCGCACGACGAGTTTGCCATCCACTGGGAAGCGCATGGCCACTGCTACGGAGTGCGCCGCGCCATCGCCGATGAAGTCAGGGCCGGGCGCACGGTGGTTGCCAATGTATCGCGCACGGTCGTGGAGACCACGCGCCGCGCCTATCTCGATGTCACTGTGGTCTCGATCACGGCGCCGCCTGAAGTTCTCGCTGCGCGGCTCGCGGCACGGGCGCGCGGCAGTGACGGACGCGTCGCGGACCGGCTTCGCCGCGTCGTCAATGATGATGCTGCGGCCACCGTGGACGTCACGATCAGCAACGTCGGTAGAGCCGAAGATCACGCGCGTGAATTATTGCGGGCCATCAGGCGCGCTTGAGAGACGTCGACGACAGCAACGATCGGGCAACTGGAGGCGATCGCCGGGGACCAGAACTGGATTTCCAGCGGGTCGACCCAAGAAGTCTGCTGGTGCTGGCCGGGGCGCAGGCGGCTGTCGCTGTGTTGTACCAACGGCCGATATCGACCCATCCGCATCACCCTTGGCGACATGGCGTCTGCCTGGAATTATAAGTCATCCATATCATCCAAACATGAATTATAGTGACAAAAGAGGTAGTTTAAGTCGGCCTTGGCGATATAAGAAAGGCGTGTGTTTCCAGACGCTTGGTTACTATGCATGGGGTTGTTTTCGATGTTTTTGCGCCATCCCACTGGACAGGGACCCATCCCCATCCGTCTTGCGAGGCCGCCTCTCACACCGGCGAGTTGAGCTTGAGGCCGACCATTCCCGCCACGATCAGCGTCAGGCACAGCAATCGAACCGGATCGGCCGGCTCGCTGTAGATCAACATCCCGACAATGATGCTGCCGGTGGCGCCGATGCCGGTCCACACCGCGTAGGCCGTGCCGAACGGCAGCGATTTGAGGGCGACCGCCATCAGTCCGAAGCTCAGCATGATCGCCACCAGGGTCGCTGCGGTTGGCCAGAACCGGGTGAGGCCGTCCGAGTATTTCAGACCGAATGCCCAGGCGATCTCGAGCAGGCCTGCCGCCAGCAATGCAAGCCAGCCGCTCACGGTTTTGGGAACCCCTGCGGAAGCTTCAAGACGCCGTACTGCGCATAACCGCCGAACGGGCGTTCGAACGTGAGATCGGCGCCGGCAGCGTCGGCGATCGCCGACAGTTCGCGTTCGAGTTCGTCGCGCGGTGTAACGTCGAAGATCGCAAGCCATCGTTTGAGCAGCATTCGGGTCAATTCGGGCCACCGCTCCTGATCGCCGAAGTCAACGATGTGCAGGCTTCCTCCGGGCTTGAGCCGGCCGGCGGCAACCCTGAGACTATGGCGCCAGTCCGGGATCATCGACAGGCTATAGGAAATCATTACATGGTCGAACGACGGGGTGCCAAACAGGGGGCGCGGATCGAACGTCGTTGCATCGCCGTGCGTAACACGAATTCGGGACGCCAGTCCGCGTCGCGAAATGGCCGATATGGCCGACGTCAGCATCTCCGTGGAAACATCGATGCCAAAAAATCGTGCTTCGGGGTAGAGCCGGGCGGCGTGAACCAGGTTTCGGCCGGTGCCGCAGCCGATTTCCAGCACGGTAGCGCCCGCGGCGGGCCTGAGGTCGGCGATCAGTCGATCCCTGCCGAGCAGGTAGTATCGGCGTGTGCCGTCGTAAATGTGCCGTTGCCTGCGATACATCCGGTTCATGCGGGTGGTGGCCTCGACCGACCATGAGGTCTCCGCCCCGACGTCGCGGGAATAGACTGGCATCCTGCACCTCGTCTCGCCGTTGATCGTTTCATTCCTTGCGATGTTCGCGCGACAGGGGTGTGACAGCGAACGGCTGCACCCGCTCTCGCTGCTCCCTGGTGTCGCAAAACTGCAGCGCGCCCGCGATAGCGTGACCGGATGGTTGATTCGGAGGATGGATGAATTCGCACCTCATCGCAGACGCGGTCCGCAACAGCAGGGGTGACGATGAAGCCACCGTCTGGGACCGGCTTTTCGCGGTCTGGTTTCGCCGCTTGGTCTACACCCAGATCTGGGAAGACCCGGAAGCCGATCTCGCCGCGCTTGGGTTGCCGATCGGGTCGACCATCGTCACTATCTCATCCGGCGGATGCAACGCGCTGTCCTATCTCACGGCGCGGCCGGCGCAGGTGTATGCCGTCGACCTCAACGAGGCGCACCTCTCTCTGCTTCAGCTCAAGCTAGCAGGGCTCCGCACTTTCTCCAGCTACGCTGAATTCTGGCAGTTCTTTGGCGAAGCCGCCTCGATTTCCAACTCAAGGCTCTATCGCGAGCGGCTCCGTCCCGTGCTGGACGCGGCTACGCGCGCTTACTGGGACAAGCTGAACATCATCGGACGGCCGCGGCATGCCTATTTCACCGACGGGTTCTACCGCCATGGCATGCTCGGCCGCTTCATTGGCCTTGCCCACCTGCTGGCGAGATTGGCGCGAATCGATCTTGAGGCGCTGCTGAACGGCAAGACGGATTGTCCCGACCGCGTTCAGGCGCTGGATCGGCTGAATCGCCTGTTTCACTCGCCGCTGGTTCGCCTGATCACCGGAACGCCCGCACTGCTGTTCAGCCTCGGCATTCCGCCCCAGCAGCGGGCGCTGCTCGGGGCCGACGCGCCGCTCAACGAAGTGCTTTACGAGCGGTTGCTGCGTCTGATCAACGGCCACCCCAACGCGACCAATTATTTCGCATGGCAGGCGCTGCATCGCGGCTACCGGGGTCCGGGCGATGCCTGCCTGCCGCCCTACCTGCAGCGCAGCCAGTTCGAACGTATGCGCGACGGTGCGGGATTGATCATTCCGGTGCACGCCAATCTCCGGCAGTTTCTGGAGGGGCTTCCGGCGCGGGAGGTCGATGCGGTGGTGCTGCTGGACTCGCAGGACTGGATGGCATCCGAGGAGATCCGCGCGCTCTGGAATGCCATCGATCGTACCGGCAGCGAGAACGTTCGAGTGATCTTTCGCACCGCCGGCAAGGACTCACCGCTGGAGAACGCGGAACTCGCGGCGCTGCGGCAGATCTGGCGTCGCGACGAGAAACGAAGCGCTGTCGGTTTCGCGCAGGACCGGTCGGGGATTTACGGTGGGTTCCACTGCTACGAGAGGCGCTGATCGGATTTCGGTCGGGCGAGGACGCCAGCAGTCCTTGCATGTTCTTCCGCCGTTCCGTCGCCCTGAAATTCCCTGTTCTTGCTTGTAAATTCCCACTTCTTCTAGTGATTTTCCCTGTTAGTTTGCGCGGGCCATTGCGTGAGAAGTCGTTTGCAGCATAGCGGTCTATCGCTACGAAAACGACCCTGAGCTGGAAATTGGAACGAACGTGACTGAACGCTATCGGCTTATTGGATCCACCGCCTCGCCCTATGCGATCAAGCTACGGGCGCTGTTGCGTTATCGAAGGATTCCATTCGATTGGGTCATCATGACCAGGGCGCTGCGGAAGCAGACCAGGCACTTGCGTCCGAACCTGATTCCGGTTCTTCAATACCCGGACGGAACCTTTCACGGCGAAACCACGACGCTGGCTTATGATCTCGAGGCCCGGCATTCGCAGCGCTCCGTCATTCCCGAAGACAAAGCCGTCGCATTCGTGTGCGATCTTCTGGAAGACCTCGCCGACGAATGGGCCGTGAAGCCGCTATTTCTGTATCGGTGGTGGGATGCGGAAGATCAGGACTACGTCTCGCGATGGGCGGGCGAAGAATGGTCAACCTCAGACGCGGAGCCCGGTAGCGCCGAGGAAATCGAGCAGTTCCGACGCAGGCAGATTTCCCGGATGCCGATTCTGGGCGCCACCGCTGAAAACAAGCCTTTGCTCGAGGAAAGCTACCATCGCATTCTGGCGGCGTTCGAACCGCATGTCGGCATGACAAAGTATCTGTTCGGGAGCCGGCCATCGCTGGCGGATTTCGCCTGGTTCGGTCAACTCAGCGAGCTCGCGACCGATCCGACGCCGATGCAGATCATGCGGCAGGAAGCCCCTTTCACCGATCATTGGGTACGGCGGCTGGATGACGCCTCCGGTGTCGACGGGGCGTGGTATCCGCGCGAGAAGGCGCTGTCCGGAATGAGCGAGGCGCTGCTCAGCATTGCCGGCGAACTCTATATGCCGTTTCTCGCCGCCAATGCGCAAGCCTTCGCGAACGGCATGGAGCGTCTGGAGATCAATGTCTGGGGGCTGTCCTATGCGATTTCCCCGTTCAAGTACCAGGTCAAATGTCTCGGTCTGCTGCGCGACAAATTTGCCGCGCTCGACGTGGAAAATCAGACCGCGCTGAAACCGCTCCTGGAACGCACGGGCTGCTGGGCGCACCTGATCGCGAGATAGTGGCGTCAAGCCGGGCGGATGCGCCGTTATTTCCGGTGCCGGCTTCCCAGTGCGGCCGCGATTGAATCCGGGTTCTTGATGCGTTCGATTAACATGTCGATGCGATCGCCGCCCCAGAACAGCTCGCCATTGAACACCATGGAGGGTACGCCGAACACGCCGATCGATTCGGCCTCGTCGATTATGCGGTCGTGCTCCTGGCGCGCCGGACCATGGACATAGTCCTCAAAATCCCCTGCCGATCCTCCGATCGAAGCAATCACGCCGGAGATTTCCGAGAGCTCGTCGATTTCGAGGTCGTGACTCCAGAAGCGTCGGAACACTGTGTCATGGTAGGGGCGGAACAAGCCATGGCGTTGCGCGAAAAGCATGCCGGCGCTGGAGTAGAAGGCATCGTAGATTCGACGCGGCCCCTTCATGGTGAGCCCCTGCGCGTTGGCGTAGCGGCGCGCATCCATATAGGCGTACCGCACCTTTCGCCAGAAATGCGGCGTGCGCTCCTCCACCGTCCCCATGAATTCGGCAACACGCAGCGTATAGGGCAGCCATTCCAGCTCGACACCGTGCTTCTCCTCCAGTTCGAACAGCCGCTTGTTCGCGACGAAGGCGTAAGGGCTCTTGTAGTCGCTGTAAACGCGCACGCGGGGCTTTTCCATTGCGGCTTCTGCTTTCGTCAGATCAGATAATCTCCCGCCGGATCGGCATGCCGGCATGTTCCCGGTCCCACGTGTCGACAGTCACGCCCTCGGCCCTCAGAATGTGCTTTTCGACCTTGGCGGTCGGGGTCTTGGGCAGCTCATCGACGATGCGGATGAAGCGCGGTATCATGTGATGTGCCATCCTTGGCAGCAGATGCTGGATGACTTCCTCTGGGTCCAGCGACGCACCGGCGGCGGGCGCCAGCACCACGAGCACTTCATCCTCGGAGAATTCGCTGGGCACTGGTATTGCCGCTGCCTCACGAATAGACGGATGACCCAGCAATTCCAATTCGATCTCATACGACGAAATGTTTTCGCCCCGGCGGCGGATGGCGTCCTTCAGCCGGTCGACAAAGCGGTAATCTCCGTCGGCATCTCGGATGAAGGCGTCGCCAGTATGGAACCAGCCGTTACGCCAGGCATCGGCGGTGGCCTGTGGATCATTGTTGTAGCCGTGATTCATCGCCCACGGCGCCTCGGTGCGAAGGATCATTTGGCCGACTTCGCCGACTCCGACGCTGCAGTCATTTTCATCCACAAGCCGGACTTCGACGCCGGCACGGGGACGCCCGCAAATGCCGTGCTTTGACGGATTGGCCCGGGAGATCAGCGGTGTGCAGATTTCAGTCATATTGAACAGCGTGAACACATCGACACCAAAGCGCTCGCGGAACGCCGGCCCGCTCTGGCCGAGCGGAACGATGAACACCATGCGCAAGCGGTGATCGCGATCTCTGCGGTGCGGTGGCTGCTTGAGCAGAAATGTTGCCATCGCCCCGAGCAGAAATGCAGACGTTACTTCCAGCTCGCGGATCTGGTCCCAGAAGGCGTCGGTGCGAAAATGGCTTACCACTGCGATCGAACTTCCGACGCAAAGCGATACGCACGCAATAAACGCACCGCCGATATGAAAGATCGGCATGTGTAGCAACTGCCGGTCGTCGGCCGTCAAACAGGTCCAGGCGTCTGGCCCCACGCAGGAATAGCTGTGCATGTAGGACGACAGCACGCCCTTCGACCGGCCGGTCGTGCCGGAGGTGTAGATGATCGATTGCAGATCGAACGGCCGAATCGGTCTTGGCGGGGCTGGCGGCGCCGCAGCGGCCTTGGTCAGCGCGGAGACGCCGTAGATCGTGAAGCGTCCCGGCGGTGCCGGCACGGCAGCGTCGGACGAACGGACGATCGTGGTGAGGCCTGGGGGTGCCGCAGCAACGACACGGTCGAGCACGCTTTCATTGACGATGGCGAGAGCCGCGCCGGCATTGTGCAGAACATGCTCGAGTGACGACCCCTTCAAGGCTGGATTGATCGGAACGTAGACCGCGCCCAGATAGTTGATGGCGAACATCGCCCGCAATGCCAGTGGAGATGTCGGCAGCACCAGGACAACGTGGTCACCTTGACGGACGCCAAGTTCGTGGAGATTGCCGGCGAGGCTTTCAACTTGCTGGAGGGTTTGCGCAAACGTCCAGCACTCGCCGCCTTCGAAGGCCGCGAAGACATCGTCCGGTTTGGCGCGGGCGTTCCGTTCCAGCGCATAGCGCAGGACGCAGGTATCAGCCGGATAGGTACCTTCGGCCGCGTAGTCGGCCGAAAGGGGCACTTCTTCGCTTCCTGTCCTTGAGTGGTTCATTCGCGCGTGCTCTCAGAGGCAGTCACCCAAATCGTTAGGCCGGGGTCTGGCGATACAGGCTCAGGTCCGCTTCGTGGGTCATTTTCCAATAATCCACGAATCGCCACGGCATCGCGGAAAAAACCCGACCCCGGCTGTTCCGGTAGTAGGTCGTCATGCCCGGATGGGTCCAGATCATCTGCTCGTGCTCGCGATCGACCTCACGGATATAGCGATCATGAACCTCCTGGCGAATGTCGATGGCCGCGATACCGCGCTCGACCATGTCGACGAGACACGCCGTGATGTAGCGGCTCTGACATTCGGATTGGAATATCACGCTGCCGCCATGCGCTGGGCCGGAATTGGGACCGAGCATGCAGAAGAAATTCGGAAAATCAGGCACGGTAAGGCCGAGATACGCGGTCGGATTGTCGCCGGCCCAGACATCAGCCAGACGCTTGCCGTCGCGCCCGGTAATGTTGAGGCGCGCCGCCATCTCCGTAACCTTGAAGCCGGTCGAGACGATGATGATGTCGGCAGGCCGCAATTCTCCGTCCGAAGTGACGATGCCCTCGCGCGTAAAGTGGTCGATCGGGTCGGTGACAAGTTCAACGTTTGGCTTGGTCAGCGTTCGAAACCAGCCGTTGTCGAGCAGGATACGCTTGCCATAGGGCGGATAGGTCGGCAGGCATTTCTCGATCAGGTCAGGGCGGTCCTTCAGTTCGGACAGAATGAAGTCGGTAAGCTCCTCGCGATGCCGGTCGTTACCCTTGTTGACGGCGCGCTCGGGATGCGGCCAGTCCGGATCCTTGCGCAGGAACGGAAGCAGGCCATCACCGTAGCGCCAGAACATGTTGAAGCGGTACCACTGCACGTAAAATGGCAAATGCGCGAGCAACCATCGCGCGCCTTCGGTGATAGGATCGGAATAGCCCGCGACCGGACGCGCCCATTGCGCGGAGCGCTGGTAGACGGTGACCGACCCCACGCGATCGGCTATCGAAGGTACAAGCTGCATTGCGGTCGCGCCGGTGCCGATGACGGCGACGTGTTTGCCATTGACCTTGACGTCGTCGGACCACAATGCTGAATGGAATACTGTTCCGGCGAAGTCGTCCTCGCCCTTGAAATGGACGGGCGATGGGTCATTGAGTTGGCCGATCGCGCTAACAAGGATGGCGGCTTCGAAAGCTTCGGTGCCGTTGCCGGTCTCCAGAGTCGAGATCCAGCGTCGTTTGGTCTCGTCCCACCGCGACGACGTCAGTTTCGTGTTGAAGCGGATATGGCTCCGCACGTCATATTCGAGTGCGACCTTCTTGAGATAGTCGAGCAGTTCTTCGCGTTGCGCGAAGTATCGGGTCCACTGGTTTCTTGCTCCGAAGGAGAACGAGTAGGAGTGATTCGGCGTATCGACGCCGCAGCCGGGATACCGGTTGATGTACCAGGTGCCACCAAGCTCGGCGTTTTTTTCAACGATCGTGTAGGGGATATCCAGACGGCCGAGCGCCACGCCGAGGGCGATGGCGCAGACGCCTGCGCCGACAATCAGAACGTGATCCTTCTGGAGCCGTTCGCCTGCCGGCGTCGTCTTCCAGCGTACGTCGCGCGGAACGAATCCCATTTCCTCGCGCATCAGCGGCGCATACTCCGGCGCAACGTTCTCGCCCAGGCATGCGCGCATCATTCGCAGCATCAGTTCATCGCCGGGATCGGCGATCGCAGGCCTGGGTTCACCGTTCGCGAACAGTTTGAGGACGGCGGCGCGGATTTCGTCCTGAATTGCTTCCGGTACCCCCGCCTGGGGATCGGGGATCAGGCGGACGTCGCGCTTGGGCGTGTAAGGGGGTTCCAGCCAGCGGAGGTCGCCGGTCATATGAACCAGCACCATCAACAGAACGCGGATATCGCCCTCGGCGATGGCCGACGACAGATCAAGTTTCTTGCGCGGCGTCTCGATATTCATGGTCTGGTTTCCCGACTTGTGTTCCCGCCGGCCATTCGTCTTGCTCGTCCCATATCGACCCAGCAACAGCTCCGCGTCGGCTGGAGGAACCGTCTTTCGCGGTTATGGTTGCTGGTTCTCGTTGCGCGGTCCGAACAGTCCGCGAGTAATCAGCTTCTCGTAGGCCGAGATCACATGAACAGGAACGGCAGTCACGGCGCCGTTGGCGTATGAGTACCGTCGGCTGAGGTACCCGCGCGCGCCCATGAACATGTGAACGATGGCCTCGAATTCCTCGTCGCTGAAGTCCTCGATCGCGCCCGCATGGCGCGCGCGTCTCATGATACGGACATAGGCCGTCGAAATGTTGTCTAGGTGCTTCTGGTAGCCGATCGGCGCGAAAAACTCGGCCTCATTGAGGATGCGGAGGAATTCCGGGACCTCGCGAATGAAGTCGAAGAAGGCGCCAAACCGTTTGATCTCCTGTCTCGCCGCGTCGGCCGTACCGGTCCGGTCCCGGATGAACCTCACCATGTCCATCCCGATCTTCGGCAGCAATTGATCCAGCAGTTCCTGCCGATTTTCAAAGTGATTGTAGAACGTACCCTGTGCGACGCCGGCTTCCTCGGTGATCCTGGCTACAGACGCTTCCGCATAGCCGAACCTGCCCACGACCTTGGTGGCGGCGTCGAAAATCTTGCGCTTGGTCCACGCGTTGCGTTCGACCCGATTGAGCTTCGCAACTTTCACTGCCGCGGTTGCAGGTGCTTGCGTCATGCGCTGGTCCCAAGTTCGGCGCGCAGCACGCGCTTGAGCACTTTCCCCGATGGGTTGCGTGGCAGGCCCGCACGAATGACGAGTTGTTTGGGCACCTTGAAGGCCGCAAGGTGTCGGCGGCAATGATCAGTCAGGTCAGACAGTTCCAGTGCCGCACGATCCGCAAGGACCACCACCGCAACCGGCCGTTCGCCCCAGCGCTCGTCGGGCATGCCGATGACAGCTACCTCGCGCACCTGCGGCAATTCATGGATGACACGCTCGACTTCGGATGATGCGATATTCTCGCCGCCCGAAATGATCATGTCCTTCTTTCGGTCGGTGATGTAGAGGAAGCCATCGCCGTCGAGGTAGCCGACATCGCCACTGCGGAACCAGTCGTCGCCGAAGAATGCCGCCGCTGTCTTCTCGGGATCCTTCCAGTAACCGGGTGTGACCTTTGGGCCGCGCAGACATATTTCGCCATTTTCGCCAGGCGCAACGCGATGTCCCGCATCGTCGCGGATCTCGATCTCGACATGGGCGACCGGTCGACCGGTCGATCCGATCTTTGTGATTTCCAGCCCGGGCTCCATGAAAGTATCACCGCCGACGGTTTCCGTCAGTCCGTAGGCATCGATGTAGCGGGCATTGGTGAAATATTGCGAGAAAGTACGGATGCGCGCTTCTGGGGTCCTTTCACCGCCTCCTATCGCCCATCGCAGGCTTGAGACGTTATAGCGTTCGCGATCGGGCCAGGTGAGGATTGCGGTCGTCATGACCGGTGCCAGCCACGCCGCATTCAGGCGGTCGGCTTCAATCGTTGCCAGGCATTGCGCCGGGTCGAAATCGCGCTCGATGGAGAGCATTCCACCCTGCCACAGGACGGCAATGCCCGGCAGATCGAGCGCTCCGACATGATAGAGCGGGCCGGCCACCAGCAACCGGGTGTCGCGGCTAAGGCCTAACACCAACACTTGATCGGCCGATTTCCAGTAGAAATTCTCGTAAGTCAGCATCACGCCTTTCGGCCGGTCGGTGGTGCCGGAGGTGTACATCAGCCGCATCAGGTCCGAGGGAAGCCGGCGTTTCGCCGTTGCCGGCGTGGCGTTGGTTGCAAGTCGGGTGGCGTCAGCTTGCGCGGCGATGTTGACCAAGACGATGGGTGCAGGTCCCGCCGCGGTCGCCCCGAGTTCTTCGTCGGCGATGAGAACGTGCGCACCGGCGTTGTCGACGATGTAGGCGATCTCGTCCGATGCCAGCCGGTAGTTGATTGGCAGAAAGATTGCGCCGATGTGGCTCGCCGCGAACGCGATGTCGAGAAACGCCGGGCTATTCTTCATCAACACCGCGACCACGTCGTTCGGACCGATTCCAACCGATGAGAGCCACCCGCCGACCGATCGAATCCGTCTGTCAAAGGCGGCGTAGCTGATCTCTTCGCCGCGATATTTCAGCGCACAGCGCTCCGGCGTCCGCCGCGCGTGAAATGCGATGAAGCTGGATAAATTGATCATAGATCGTCCGGAACTGCTCACCTGGCAGTGGTGAATTCTGACTCGTAATTCATTTATGCCTTGACGTCATCCCGTTTTCTCTGAATTCTGATCCTATGGGGACAACAGATCCCCGCCAGGGATTGAGAAGACGCAAACCCACGAGGAGGGAATAATGACGAAATCCCGCAAACCAGGCATCAGCCGGCGTTCGGCGCTGGCGCTGATGGGCGGTACCGCGGTGACGTTCGCGACACCATGGGTGGCAGGTGCGCAGGCCAAGACCATCAAGGTTGGAATGCCGACCATCCTGTCAGGCCGCGTCGCGCAACTCGGAACCTCGTCGCGCAACGGCATCATGATCGAGGTCGATAAAGTCAACGCCGCCGGGGGATTGGCCGGCCGCCCGATTGAAATGGTAATCCGCGACTCCAAGGGGCAGCCGCAGGAAGCGGCCCGCGTGGCGCGCGAACTCGTCAATACGGATGGCTGCGAAATCCTGATCGACGCGGAAGCTTCCTCGGGCGCATTCGCCGTGCACGAGGTCGCGCGCGATCTTGGGGTTTTCTGCGTTCACACCAACTCCGAAACGTCGTCGCTGACGGCCGATCCGAAGCAGCACATTCCCAACGCGTTCCGCACTGCGCGGCAGGGGGTACACGATTCGATCGTCGGCGGCGGCTACGCCGCGGCCATCGCCAAGGCCAAGGGGTTGAAGAAATGGGCGACCTGTTCGCCTGACTATGCCTACGGCCGCGACACCACCGGCGAGTTCGTCTACTACCTCAAGCAGTTCGCGCCTGATGTCGAAATCATCAGCGAAGCTTGGCCAAAGCTGTTCCAGCCCGACTATACCGAGGTCGTGACCAAGATCCTGCAGGCCAAGCCGCAGGCGCTGTATTCGGCGCTGTGGGGCGGTGATCTCACCTCCTACATCGACCAAGCCAACATCTACGCGCTGTTCACCCAGATGGAAGTGTTTGCCGTCAATATGGCCGACTACACCGCGCTGACCGTGGTCAAGAATCTGCCGAAGGGCATTCATTCCGGCAACCGCTATATCAAGACCTATCCGGCGACGGCAGAAAACGCCGCCTGGGGTGATGCCTACAAGGCAAAGTTCAATGAGTACCCAACCAACTGGTCGTGGGAAAACGCGACCGCGATGATGCTGATTGCGGCAGCCTCGAAAAAAGCCAACTCGGCCGACGGTAAGAAACTGGCAGAGGCGATGAAGGGCCTGACCATCAAGTCGCCCTTCGGCGCCGACGGCACGGTGACGATGCGGGCGGAGGACCATACCCTGATCGGCTACGCCATCGGCTGGGGCACTACGATTCCCGTCGAGCCCTACGTTCCCGAGGTGAAGAGCGGCGACTGGAAGCAGATTCTGGCGCTTGAAGCTGAATGGAAGAAGACCAAGGGTTACACCTGACGGGTTCGCGAAGAGCCGGAGGCTGCATCGCGGCCTCCGCGCTCCATCGGACAGTTTTCTCGTTGACGCCATCCGGCCAGCCCTAACGGACAGTTTCCTTGGATATCGACGCGCTCACCGGATGCTTCGCCAGCGCCGCCTGCCTGGTGACGCAAACCACCAGCGGCCTCATCATCGGAATGTTGCTCTTTCTGGTGGCGGTCGGGCTGACGCTGATCTTCGGCGTGCTCAAGGTGGTAAACTTCAGCCACGGCGCGTTCTACATGTTCGGCGCCTATTTCGCGATGACGGCGTATCAGCTCAGCGGCAGCTTCGCACTGGCGATGCTGTGCGGTGCTGCCGGCACCGCGATCCTTGGTCTCATCTTCGAGCGCGTGTTCATGAGCCGGGTCTACGGCAACGACGTGCTGATGCAACTTCTGGTCTGCTACGCCTTCGTTCTGATCTTCGACGACGTCGTGAAGATCGTGTGGGGACCGGAATTCCGCTCGATGGGAATGCCCACCGCCTTCCAGATCCCGCCGCTGTTCATCGCCGGCGGCGTGGTGCCGCCGTATTATCTGCTGCTGATCGGGGTGGCGCTCGCAGTCGCAGCCGTCCTCGGGTTCAGCCTTGCCCGCACCAGGGTCGGCAAGGTGATCAGGGCCGCCGCGCATAATCCGGGCATGGTGTCGGCGCTCGGCATCAACACCGGGCTGATCTATGGCGGGGTGTTTGCGCTAGGGGGCATGCTGGCCGGCCTCGCCGGTGCGCTTGCCGCACCGGTGCGATCGCTGACGCCGGGCATGGGATTCTCGGTCTTGATCGAATCCTTCATCGTCACCGTGATCGGCGGCATGGGCTCGATCCTCGGAGCGTTGATCGGCGCGCTGCTGATCGGCCTGATTCGGTCGTTTGGGTCGCTTGGGTTCCCGCTATTCACCGAAGGGCTGATGTACCTGTTCATGGTGATCGTTCTGGTCGCCCGACCCACCGGCCTGTTCGGCAAGGAAGTGGCATGACCGAACTGCAGGCCGAACGTGGCGGAGACCTGAGCGCGCCGCCGATCGACGTGAAATCGAAGCGTCTGCGCTATATCGATCTGCTGATCGCGATCGCCGCCTTTGCCGTGCTGGCGAGCCTGCCGTTCCTGTTCAGCAGCAAAGCGCTGCTTGATTTCGTGATCCGCTGCGCGGCGTTCGGCCTGTTTGCCACCTCGCTCAACCTGCTGGTCGGCTATACCGGCATGATCTCATTCGGGCACGGCATGTTCTTCGGGCTCGGCGCTTACGGCTTCGGCCTGATCATGCAGCGCACCGGCGTGCCGGTCCCGGTTGCCTTCCTCGGCACGCTCGTGCTCACGGCCGTCGTTGCCACCGCCATCGGCGCCATCTGCGTGCGGCTGAAGGAAATCTACTTCGCCTTCGTCACGCTGGCGTTTCAGATGCTGATCCACAGCATCATCCTGTCGTGGGTTTCGCTGACCGGCGGCGATCAGGGCTTGCGCGGCGGTATTCCGCGCCCGAAGTTTCTTGGCATCGATCCGACCAACCATATTCATCTGTACATCATGAGTTGCGCGCTGCTGGTGATCGGACTGCTGCTGATGCGTCAGATCGCGCAATCGCCGTTCGGCTACACCTTGCGCATGATCCGCGACAATGCGAGCCGGGCCAGCTTCATCGGCATCGACGTCTGGCGCGCCAAATTGACCATATTCGTACTGTCGTCGCTGTTTGCCTCCACTGGTGGCATCATCATGTGCCTGTTCGTGTCGGGCGCCTATCCCGAATTCGCCTACTGGACGATATCGGGCGAGGGCATCTTCATCAACCTGCTGGGCGGCGTCACCACTTTCCTCGGCCCAATGGTCGGCACCGTGTTGCTGTTGACCCTCAACGACACCGTCACCCGGCTGACCGAGCATTATGGAATCGTGCTCGGTATCGTTATCCTGTTTTTCGCCATTGGACTGCGAAAGGGTCTGATGGATTTCGCCGTCGAATGGTACGAGGCCCGGCGAGGCGACAAGGAGCGCGCGCCATGAGTGGTCCCGGCAAACGTGTCAGTGTAGTGACCGGCGGAGCCAGCGGCATCGGTGCAGCCTGCGTACGCGAACTCGCGGGCGCCGGCGATCTGGTCGTGGTAGCCGACCGTGACCTGGCAAAGGCGCAAGCCGTCGCGGCGGAATTCGGCGGACGCGCCTATGCTGTCGATGTCGGAGACGAGCAGGGCGTCGAGGCTTGTGCTGCGGCTATCGAACGCGAGTGCGGTGCGGTCGACGTTCTCGTCAACAGTGCTGGCATCATCCAGGTGCCGGTGCGGCCGCACGATCTGCCCATGACCACCTGGGACGACGTCGTCCGGGTCGATCAGCGCGGGACCTATGTGGCGTGTGTCGCCTTTGCGCGAGGCATGATCGCGCGTCGACGCGGCAGCATCGTCAACATTGCGTCGATTGCCGGCATGCGCTCGATGCCGCTGCACGCCTATGCGCCGGCCAAAGCCGCCGTGATCGCCATTACCGAATGCCTCGCCGCGGAATGGGGACCCTCCGCGGTGCGCGTCAACGCGGTATCGCCCGGCTACACGCTGACACCGGCGCTGAAGAACGCGATCGACCGGGGCGAGCGCGACGCCTCGGCACTGACGGCCAATGCGGCGTTGCGCCGGCTGGTGGATCCCGCCGAAATCGCCCGCGTGGTGGCGTTTCTGCTCTCCGATGCTGCCTCCGCGATGACGGGTGCGAACGTGCCAGTCGATTGCGGCTGGCTGGCCGGCACCTCGTGGAGCACCTATGGCGGCCTGCGGGAGGCGAACGTCTAGCCATGCTCGAAGTACAGAACCTTTGCAAATCGTTCGGCGGCGTTAAGGCCGCCGATGACATCACGTTGAATTTTACTGATGGTTCGCTGACCGCGGTGATCGGCCCCAATGGGGCCGGCAAGAGCACGTTCTTCAATCTGATCACGGGCGCGCTGAAGCCTGACTCCGGCCGCATCCTGCTCGACGGCGTCGATATGGTCGGAAGGTCGCCGCCGGACATCGCGCGTCATGGAATCGGCCGCGCCTTTCAGGTCGCGAGTATCTTTCCCTCGCTCACGGTGCATGAAACGATGCTGGCGGCGGTGGGCGCCGATCAGCGCCGCGCCGGGATACTGCACCGGCGCTTTCCGCTCGCTGAAACCCGCGACCGCGCTGAATATGCCATGGAGTTGCTGGGCCTCGCCAACAAGCGCAATCGCACCGCGGCGACACTGTCGCATGGAGACCAGAAGCTGCTCGACATAGCGCTGGCTCTGGTACTCGACCCGCAGCTGCTGTTGCTCGACGAGCCGACCGCCGGCATGGGCACCGAAGAACGCTGGCGGATGATCGACAAGGTCCGGGAACTCTGGGAGCGCGAGAAGATCTCGGTCGTCTTCATCGAGCACGACATGGACATCGTCTTCAAGATCGCGCCGGAGATTGTGGTGCTTTGCTATGGCCGCATCCTCGCCACTGGCACCCCGGATGCGATCCGGCAGAATCCCGCTGTGATCGAGGCCTATCTTGGCACCGACCACCACGCCGAGGCCATATGAGCATGGAGCCGGTCGTTCAGGTCGAGGATCTCGATGTCTATTACGGAACCAGCCAGATCCTGTTTGGCGTCGGCCTCTCGGTGCGGCCCGGCGAGACCATGGCGCTGCTTGGCCGTAACGGCGCCGGCAAGTCGACCACCATGAAGGCGATCATGGGCCTGGCCCCGGCGCGGCGCGGGAAAGTAACGCTGCGCGGCCGCAACGTCACCGGCTGGATGCCCTATCACATCGCGCGCGCCGGCCTCGGCTTCGTGCCGGAAGACCGCCAGATCTTCCCTGAGCACACCGTTGAAGACAATCTCGTGATCGGACACAAGAGAGGTCCCGAAGGCCAGGATGAATGGCCGATCAAGCGCATCTATGACATATTTCCGTTGCTGGAGCCGTTGCGTTACCGGATTGCCGGCCGGCTGTCAGGCGGCGAACAGCAGATGCTTGCGATCGCCCGCACCCTGATGGGCAACCCGGCGCTGCTGCTGCTGGATGAGCCCAGCGAGGGCCTCGCGCCGATCATCGTGCAGCGGATCGGCGAATTGCTGCGGCAGTTGCGCGGCACTGGCGCGACGGTGCTGATCGCCGAGCAGAACATGCATTTCTGCCTTGGATTAGCGAGCCATGCGACCGTCATTGACAAAGGCCAGATCGTCTATACGGCAACGATCGAGGAACTTAAGGCCAATGCAAACATTCGCCAGCGCTATCTGGCACTTTAGTCACAACGGCTCTGGCCGACGCGGTCGAGGGCGGTAGTTCTGCAAGAGTAGCAACCTGAAATCAGAACGGGTTGGTGACGATGCCTCCGTCGGCACGCAACGCCGCGCCATTGGTCGCGCTGGCCGCCTTCGAGCAGACATAGCAGATCAGGTTGGCGACTTCCTCCGGCGTGGCGTAACGCTGCAGCAGCGAGGCCGGCCGGCGTTCGGTGAAGGTCTTGGCGGCAAGTTCGTCGGCCGTCGTTCCGAGGCTCTTGGCGCGTGCGGCAAGGCGGACCGACGCCATCTCGACCCAGGTCGGGCCGGGCAATACCGAATTGACGGTGATGTTGGTGGCCCTGGTCTGTTCGGCGGCACCGCGCGCGATATACAGCTGGGCAGCTTTCGAGAACCCGTAATGCACCATCTCCTTCGGCACGAAGATCGCCGATTCACTAGAGACGAATACGACCCGGCCCCAGTCGCTGGCATCGAGCATTCGCTTCAAATAATGCCGGGTCAACCGCACCCCGCTCATGACGTTGACGTCGAACATCCTGGTCCAGTCGTCATCCTCGATATCGAAAAAGGCCTTCGGCTCGTAGATGCCGAGATTGTTGACGAGGATGTCGACGTGTGGAAATTGCGCCACCAGCCCGGCGCAGCCTTCGGCGCGGCCGAGATCGAACACCGCCGCGTGCGCATGGGCGGACGGCGCCGTCTGTTTGATCTTCGCGATCGCCTCGGTAACTGCGGCGGCCTCCCGGCCATTGACGATGACTCCGGCCCCCATTCGCGCCAGCCCGATGGCGGTCGCGAGCCCGATGCCGCGCGTCGAGCCGGTGACGAGCGCGAGCTTTCCAGTGAGATCGATGTTCATTGTTTGACTCCCTTGAGGCGACGAAGGTGCCGGCAATACGCGGATCGTGGTCTATTCGATGGGTTCGGGGAAATTCTTGTGGGCAACTCCGATCATGACTGATCGTCGACCGCCGTTGCGCGCGTCCGCCAGCCCAAGCACTTATGCTGGGTTTGCGCCCGGTTGGTCAATCCGGTCCAGCGCCAGGAGCAAAGATGCGACGCGGTTAGCGGACGCGGCCCAGTCCGCCAGACGCGCGTAGTTGTCGGTGAACCAGTTGCAGGCACCCTGCACCACGACAAAGGCCGCCGCCGCCTGAACCACCTCGCCGAGCAGCATCGTGCCGGCGACATATTTCGGCATGCAGAGCAGCAGACCGACCACCGGCGCCAACAACGAATTGCTGTGTGTGACCACGGTTAGGCGCATCAGTTGCCAGCAATAATCCAGCCACGCGGCAATCACCGCCCGCAGCGCTGCGCGTACAGTATGAAGTCGGTCCTTGATATTATCGGGCAACGTCTTGCCTTCTCCGCTTTCGCGGATATGGGTTCCTATCGCCCGCAACTCGGCTTCAGTTCGCTTGTTATCTTCCACGACGTGGGTCAGGCGGCTTCCAATCAGCAACATCGCAGCCGCAACAATGATCGAGTAGACGATCACCGCCACTACGAGGTAGCCGGGAATGGTCAGCACCACGCCGAACACGTCGATGGTCGAACTGCCTCCCACCGTCCAGAGGATCCCGATAAAGGTGATTCCGGTGATGAGCGAGGAGAAAAGTCCGAGCACGAGGTCGACGGGCAGGTCGGTGGCAATCCTGGCGTCCTCGGCGATTCGATACTCCGGGGCTTGATGCTCTCCGGGCATGAATCTGAGCCGAACATAGTGATCGCGCTCCAGCCAATATTCGTAGAGACGGTTGCTCAGCCATTCGCGCCACTTCCTTTGCAGGGTCATGCGGCCCCAGACCGAGAACACGGCGAGTGCAAGGCTGGCCGAGGCCAGCGGCAAAAATCGCCACGCCTGCGTCAGCAGTTCCGCGCCATCCTTGCGTTCGACGGCATTGAAGAAGTCGCGGTTCCAGAAATTCAGCAAGTACTGGGTCAACAGCTGCAGCAGCACGGTTGCGATCAGCAGCATCGTCAGCAGCCATGCCCACCGGGCTGAAGCGCCGCTCCAAAAATCGCGTGCAGCCTGCCAGAAGCGGGAGAGCAGGCGTTCCTCGCTGGGAGCCATGTAGCTGTCGTTACTCATGCGGTGGGTCGGGGATAGCGGCTTGCACAATGATCGGCCTGGCCATCACCTCCGCGAACAGGCGATGCATGTCCTGAGGTCGGCAAAGGTCGGTCCCCGGACTGAGCAGCGCGGCGGAACCGCCGGCAACGCCGTAGCGCAGGGCGGTTCCGAGACTGCCGTCGCTGGAAAGGCTCCACACCATTGCCGCCAGAAAACTGTCGCCGGCGCCGGACACGCTGACCGGCTCGACCGGGAGACCATCGGCGCGTATCGCCTGGTCGCGCGTGATCAGAAGCGCGCCGCCCGGGCCCATCGAGAGCGCGATGACTTCTACCTGGCCGCGATCAATCAACCGCCGCCCCGCCTTGATCAGCGCGGCATCGTCCGAGGCGGTAATGCCAGTCAATTCCTGAAACTCGCGAAGGTTGGGCTTGATGAGATAGACGCCGTGCTCAAGGGCCGCCTGCAGGAACCTGCCGGATGTATCCACGATGACCTTGCTATGCTGCTTTGAAGCCTGCGCCAACCTACCGTAAAAATCGTCCGGCACGCCGTCCGGCAGGCTGCCGCTGGCAATGACAAACGCGGGCCGCGGCCTGATGCGTGCAATCGTTTCCAGGCATTCCGTCCATTCGATTTCGCTGAGTGGCGCTCCCGGAAAGACGAAGCGAAATTGCTCGCGGGTCGTCCTGTCGAATACTGTCAGATCCTCTCGCGTCTCGTTCTCCGCCGGAATGAGCACGCTCCTCACGCCTTCGCGTTCGACCAGGGTGCTGAGCAGTTTTCCGGCTGCGCCGCCCGCCGGGTAAACAGCGGACACGTCGACTCCCAGCCGCTTGAGGACCCTCGCCACGTTGATCCCACCTCCGCCGGGATCGCGGCGGGCCTGCGCGCAGCGCATCTTGGTGAAGGGCATCATCTTCTTTACCGACGTCGAGGCATCGACGGCGGGATTGATGGTAAGGGTGACAATCCCCGTCCGCGAAATTTCAGCCAATGCCTTCGACCTCCGCCAGTGCGTGCAATCCGACGAATGCAGCATCCTGGTCCAGAATCAGCCAGATCGGAATAGGTTCGAGATATCCGCGAAGCCGCCCTTTGTCGTCGAAGCGTGCACGAAACTGCGAGCCGACGAGGTATTCAGGCATGTGACGCAGAATCCCTCCGGCAATAAACACTCCACCTCTCGCGCCGAGCGTCAGCGCGAGATTGCCGGCAACCGTTCCAAGCATTGCGCAGAACAGATCGATGGCGGCGCGGCTTGTCGGACATGTCCCTTCGACCCCGGCCCGGGTGATCTCGGCGGCGCGGCGCCTCGGCAGCGCGACGTGGTCCAGCGCGGCCAAAGCCTCGTGGAGATGCTCCAGCCCGCTGCCGGACAGAACGTGTTCGGCCGAGACATGCCCGAGCCGCCGTCGTAGCCAGGCGATGACGGCGTCCTCGCGCGACGTACTGCCGGCCATGGTCGAATGACCGCCCTCGCTCGACAGCACGAGGCGCCCGGCTGCGTGCGGGATGCAGGCCGCCATTCCAAGGCCTGTGCCCGGGCCGAGCGCCGCAAGCGGAGCCCCCGCGACCGGTCGTCCGCCGCCCAGAGCGAGTAGCTTTTCTGGGGGAAGACCGGACAGGGACCACGCCACCGCTTCGAAGTCGTTGAGCATGCGCACGGTGGAAAATCCATAAGAATTGCGCAACTCCGCGGCGTCAACCACCCATGAATTGTTGGTGAGGTTGCAGCGACCGTTCCGTACCACGCCGGCAACGGCAAGAATGGCGGCGCTGATCGTTTCAGCCTCCGGCAAACCAGCAAGATAAGCGCCGAGGGCTTCGTGAAAGCTGCCGTAGTCGCCGACCGCCATATGGGCAATCATGCCAACCGATCTTCCGGTCAGAAGCGCGAAGCGCGCATTGGTCCCGCCGATGTCGGCAAGCAACACCTTCCGGCTGATTCGATGCGTCGAGGCTGCCGTCATCATTGGCGTGCCGCCCTAATCAGATCCGCGTACCAGTGGAAAGAGGACTTCGGAATGCGTTGCAACGAGAGGTAATCGACATAGTTCAGGCCGAACCGATTGCTGTAACCGGAGGCCCATTCGAAATTGTCGAGGAGCGACCAGACAAAGTAACCTCTGACGTCGACTCCACTGGCGGAAGCGGAATTCATCGCGCCGATATAGCCGCGCAGGAAATCGACCCGCTCCGGATCGATCACCGCGCCGGTCTCGTCGGGCTTGTCGATCCCGCCATATCCGTTCTCCAGCACGTAGATCGGCAAACCGTAACGCTGATGGGCCAGCCGCAGCGTCTCGTCGAAGACTTCCGGATTGATCGGCCATCCGATCTGGGTCAGGGCAACATCGGCCGGTTTCTCGCCGAAGTCGTAGCCCAGCATCGCATCAGCCTGCGCCTTCACATAGACCGGGCTGTAGTGGTTCAATCCGAACCAGTCGAGCGGACGGCAAATGCGGGCGAGGTCGCCCGGTTGCAGGTGGGGCTCGATAGCAGCCCGCATCTCGGGCGGGTACTCGCCGCGGCATTGCGGGTCGGGAAAGGCGTAGTTCCAGTAGACAGCGACCCGCGCGGCTGCCGCGGCGTCGGCTTCGCTCGCGCTGGAAGGCCAGCATGGCTGAAGATTATGAATGCACCCGATCGAGGCGCCCCGAATTTTCTCGCGGAGCACATCCACGGCCGCGCCATGGGAAAGATTGACTTGGTGTGTCGCCCGGTAGAGGCCAGCCTCGCTGGCGCGGTCGCGCCTGCCCAACGAGCGGCTGAACAGATTGAAGATCGACGGCTCGTTGAAGGTTGCAAACCGCTTGACGCGATCGCCGAAGCGGGTGGCAATCAGCGCCGCGTAGTCGGCAAACCATGCCACCGACTCCCGGTTCTGCCATCCACCTAAATCCTCCAGCGCCTGAGGCAGATCCCAGTGATAGAGGCACAGCCATGGTTCGATGTTGGCGGCCAGGAGTTCGTCGACCAGCCGGTCGTAGAAGGCGAGGCCGGGTTCATTCGCCAGCCCTCGTCCCAGCGGCAGCACACGCGGCCAACCGACCGAGAACCGGTAAGCCTGAACGCCCAGCCGCTGCATCAGCGCGACATCCTCGCGGTAGCGATGATAGTGATCGCACGCGATATCGCCGGTGTCGTGGTTCTTGATCTCACCGCTTTGGCAGTACACGTCCCAGATACTAAGTCCACGGCCGTCTTCCCTGGCACCGCCCTCGATCTGGAAGCTCGAGGTTGAGACGCCCCAGGTGAAGTCCGGTCGCAGGCTGGCCAAGAGAGGCAGCTGCGGCGCCGGTGTGGGACGGTTCGAACTCACAGCTTCCCTTTCGCCGCGGCCAGATGCCGGGCACCATATCAATAATCCCGCCGATAGCCGGACGATCTTGAGATACATCAAGAGTTTGGCACCGGCCGATGCGACAAATGGATCGTCTTTACTCTGCCGTTGGGGTATCCGCTTGCAAAGGACCAAATGGGGTGGAATTGCCGATGGCCACTTCCGCGGGAGCGGCTTCTTTCGAGTTGACGAACACGGCGGCGTGTTCTGGTTTGTCGACCCCGATGGCGGCCGCTTTCTGTCCAAGGGCGTGAACAATGTCCGCTTGGATGCCGATCACGTCGGCAATACCGCTCGCGTGCCCTACGCCGATGCGTGCCGGCGAAAGTACGGCAGCCAGCACGTCTGGCGCGCGGCGGCGGCAGACCGGCTGGCGAGCTGGAAGTTCAACACACTCGGCTGCTGGTCTGATGAACTGGTCGCCACTGCGGGGAGGTCGCTGCTTGCAACTGCGCCCACCAATGCCCTTGGCGCCTCTTTCAAGCTGCACCGGCGTGATCAGATCTTTCCCGATGTGTTCGATCCTGCCTATGCGGCCCACATCCGGGAACGAGCCAACGATCACTGCGCAAGACGATGTCACGACGTCGGACTGCTCGGCACCTTCATCGACAACGAGTTGTACTGGTCGCCCGACTGGCGCGGGGCTGACGAACTCCTGACGCTGTTTCTCAACCTGCCGTCGCACCGCCCCGGCCGCAACGCGGCCATCGCGAGGTTGCAGGAGCATTATCGGGAATTCTCGCAGTTCAATGCGGTCTGGCGTACGCCAGCGAGATCATGGCAGGAGCTCGCCACCATGGGACGTATCGAAGCGCCGTTCTTCAGAATGCCCCCGGGCGGCCTGAACGATGCGCTCGAGCTCAAGGCCAACCTCGCCAGCCCCGCCCGCGCGGCATTTTCCGCGGACTGCGACGCCTTTCTGGCCATCGTCGCCGATCGGTACTTCGAGGTCTCCGTCTCGGCCATCAGGGCCGCCGATCGCAATCACCTCGTGATCGGCTCCCGCTTTGGCTACCAGGCGCAATCAAGCGTGATCGCCGCGGCGGCCCGCTATGTCGATGTAACCTCATTCAATTGCTACGAACTCGATGCAAGCGCGCAGATCCATGCTTATGCCGCCGGTGGCAAGCCGTGCCTGATCTCCGAATTTTCCTTCCGCGGTGATGATTCCGGCCTGCCCAATACCCACGGCGCCGGTCCGCGGGTCGCCAGCCAAACCGAGCGCGCACAAAGTTTCGAGCACTACGTAACGGCAGCCCTGCGCAACCCGGCTGTTGTCGGCTATCACTGGTTCGAACATGCTGATCAGCCGACGGAGGGGCGGTTCGACGGTGAAAATTCGAATTACGGCATCGTGACGATCGAAGACGATCCCTATGCTGAGCTGACCGAGGCAATGACCAGGGTCAATGCCGCGGCGGAACAACTTCACGCGAACGTCGTTCGCATCGCCTAGCAGCCATCGCCGTCATGTCTGCGCCGGATTGGCCTCAGCCTCGAGCACCGCGGCCATGGTGCGGAACACGCTCGACGGATTGACGCTGATCGAGTCGATATCGAGATGGGTCAGATAGCGCGCAATCTCAGGGTAATTCGCCGGCGCTTCGCCGCAGATGCCGACATGCCGCCCATTGCGCCTGGCGCCTGTCACCGCCAATCTGAACATCTCGAGCATGCCGGGATCGCGTTCGTCGAAATCGAAGGCGACGATATCGGAATCACGGTCGACCCCCAGGGTCAGCTGGGTGAGATCGTTGGAGCCGATCGAAAAGCCGTCGAACAGCTGCGAAAACGCATCGATCTGGATGACGTTGTTCGGGATCTCGCACATCACGTAGATCTCGAGCCCGTTGTCGCCGCGCTTGAGCCCATTGGCCGCCATCGTCGCGATCACGCGCTTGCCTTCCTCGACGGTTCGACAGAACGGCACCATGACGCGCAGATTGGAGAGACCCATTTCCTCGCGCACCCGGCGCAGCGCCGCGCATTCCAGCGCAAAGCCTTCCGCGTAGGCCGGATGGCTGTAACGGGAAGCCCCCCGGAATCCCAGCATCGGATTCTCTTCTTTCGGCTCGAACGCCTCGCCGCCGAGCAAATTGGCGTATTCGTTCGTCTTGAAGTCGGAGAGCCGCACGATCACCGGCTTGGGATAGAACGCCGCGGCGATGGTGCCGACGCCTTCCGAAAGCCTCTGGATGAAGAAATCGGCTGGCGTCTTGTGGCCCTGAACCAGACGGGCGATCGCGGCCTTCGCCTTCGCCGAGGCGATCTTGTCCGGCTTGAGCAGCGCCATCGGGTGTACCCCGATATGCTCGCTGATGATGAACTCCATGCGGGCGAGGCCCACGCCTGATTGCGGCTGCATCGCTGTCCGGAATGCCATTTCGGGAGTGCCGACATTGACCATGATCGGCGTGCGCGGCACCCTGAGCTCGCTGACGGGCGTTCGCGCAACGTCGAAAGCCACCTCGCCCTGATAGACCTTCCCGACATCGCCTTCGGCGCAGGAGATCGTGACATTGGTCCCGGTCTTCAGCTTCTCGGTCGCGTGTGTCGCGCCCACCACGGCGGGTATTCCCAGTTCTCGCGCCACAATTGCGGCGTGGCAGGTCCGGCCACCCTTGTCGGTGATGATGCCAGCGGCGATTTTCATGATCGGTTCCCAATCGGGACTGGTCGACGGCGCGACCAGGATTTCGCCCGGCTTGAAAGCCGAGAGGTCCCGCGCTGTGGCGATGCGGCGGGTGCGGCCGGAAGCGATTTTTTCACCGACCGCGCGGCCGGTGACGATGACTGATCCTTTTCCCTTGAGATTGTAGGTCTCGAACACGTCAGCTGAACGCTGCGAAGCCACGGTCTCGGGCCGCGCCTGAATGATATAGAGCTTGCCATCGACGCCGTCCCTGGCCCACTCGATATCCATCGGCATGGCAGTGCCCGCATGCTTGGAGTAGTGCGCTTCGATCCGCACGGCCATGTCGGCCAGGCCCAGCACGTCCGCATCGGAAATGCAGAACATTCGACGCTCAGCTTCCGGCACGGTCCGCTTCAGCGTCGCATGGCTGCCGCCGCGCTTGCCGTAGATCATGCGGATCTGCTTGCCGCCGAGCCGGCGCCGCAGAACACGGCGAAAGCCTTGGGCCAGGGTCGGCTTGTGGACGTAGAACTCGTCAGGGTCGACCTGACCCTGGACGATGGTTTCGCCAAGGCCGTAGCATCCCGTGACGAAAACGACATCGCGAAATCCGGATTCGGTATCGAGCGTGAAGATGACGCCGCTGGCACCGATATCCGAACGGACCATTTTCATCACGGCGACGGAGAGGAAGACCTTGAAATGGTCGAAGCCGTTGTCGATGCGGTAGGAAATCGCGCGATCGGTGAAAATCGAGGCAAAGCAGCGCCGGCAGGCTTCGAACAGATCCTTAGGGCCGCGTACATTGAGGAAGCTTTCGTGCTGGCCGGCAAAGCTCGCGGTCGGCAGGTCTTCCGCCGTTGCCGAACTCCGCACCGCGACGGCGACGCCTTTTCCGGCCTCCCGTTCCAGCTGCCTGTAGGCTTCCATGATCTGGTCGCGGATCGGCGTGGTATCCATCGTCCTGTAGACGACTGCGCGCGCCCTGGCGGCGGTAGCCGCCAACTGCCTGATCTTGCGCTTGTCGAGACCGTCGAGCAGCCGATGCAACTCCTCCGCGACGCCAGGCTGCGACAGCGCATCGCGATAGGCGTCGGCCGTGATCGCAAATCCATTGGGGACGGCGATCCCCTCTGAGGCCAGCGTCGAATACAGTTCGCCAAGCGAGGCGGTCTTGCCGCCGACCAGCCCGACGTCGTTCAATCCGAGTTCGAGAAACGACCTGATGTATCTTGCCATTGCGCCAGTAGATCAGGCCGGATCTGGGCGATGTTGAGAAAGGTCAAGCCTCTCATCCGTGCCGCGGTGCGGAATTCGGCGTCTGCTTGACTCACCGATTGCCATCCTCTTCTGTTTGCCGGGCCGCCATGAGCGGATACCCCTCTTGCCGGGAAACAAGAAGATGGCAGCCGAACGGAAAATGCCGCCGACGCATGAAGCGCCCTATCGCGGCTTGCGCGTGCTGGACTTCGGGCAAGGCATCGCGTCGCCCTATTGCGCGATGTTGCTTGGCGTTTACGGGGCCGAGGTCATCAAGGTGGAACCGCCCGAGGGCGACTGGTCGCGTTACCTCGGGACCACCTATGGAAGCCACACGGCGCTGTCGGCGGTCTATAACCGAGGCAAGCGCAGCCTGTGCCTCGATCTCAAGCACGAGCAGGGTATCGCCATCGCCAAACGGCTCGCCGGGGATTGCGACGTGCTGATCGAGGGCTTTCGGCCTGGCGTCGCCGCCCGGCTGGGGATCGGCTTCGAGGAACTATCGCGCGACAATCCGGGCCTGATCTATCTCTCGGTCAGCGGCTTCGGACAGGACGGTCCCTACTCAAGGCGTCCGGGCTCGGATTCGGTGGCGCAGGCCTTTTCCGGCCTGGTCTCGGTCAATGTCGGTAACGACAAGATTCCGCACCGGTCGGAACCACCATCTCCGACGTCGCGACAGGCGTGTATGCGTTCCAGGCCATCTCGACCGCGCTGTTCGCCCGCGCTACCGTGGGCACCGGCCGCTGGATCGATGTCAATCTCGCGCAATCGACGGCAGCACTGCTCGGCCACAAGGCGGCCGAATATGTCCTGGAGGGCGGCACGCCCCGTGCGCTCAACGTGCCGGCCGGCTCCTACCAGACCAGCGATGGCTGGATGATGGTTACCTTGGTGAATGAGGCACAGTACAAGCGTCTGTGCACCGCGATCGCGCGGGAGGATCTCGCCAGCGATCCGCGCTTTGCGGATTTTGCAAAACGCGCCGACTCGGCCGACGCGCTGACGGCGCAGTTGCGCGATGTGTTCCAGTCGCAATCCAACGAAACCTGGCTCGGCCGCCTTCATGCGGCCGATGTCATCGCCGAGCGCATCCTCACTCCCGGCGACTGGCTTCACAATGTCCACGTCGAGGCGACCAGGGCCGCGGTCTGTCAGGACACGCCCGGCGTCGGCAAGGTGTATGCCGCGCGCACACCGGGCTTTATGGGGTTGTCCGAGGACGACCTGCGGCCCGCGCCGGATATCGGCGCCGACAGTCGCGAAATCCTGCTCGACGCCGGATTCGATTCGGACGCCGTCGACAGTCTGATCGGCGCCCGCATTGTCCGTACCTCCGGGCGCTAGCTATTGACGCAGATCAACACCTGGAAAGGGGGAGACCATGGCAGGATTGTATTTCGAGGAATTCGAGGTCGGTCGGGAATATCATCATGAGTTCAGCCGGACTGTCACCGAAATGGACAACACCATGTTCAGCCTGATGACGATGAATCCGCAGCCGCTGCATCTCGATGCCCATTTCTCGGAAAATACCGAGTTCGGCCAGCGGTTGTTCAACAGTCTTTACACGCTCGGCATCATGATCGGCATGAGCGTCTACGACACCACGCTGGGCACCACGATCGGCAATCTCGGCATGACCGACGTCAAATTCCCGAAACCGGTGTTCCACGGCGACACGCTGAAGGCGCATACCAGAATTGTTTCCAAGCGCATCAGCCAGTCGCGCCCGACCCAGGGCATCGTCGAATTCGAGCATACCGCGACGAACCAGCGCGGCGAGGTGGTGGCAAGCTGCCGCCGCACCGGCCTGATGCATTGCAAACCAAAACCGAAAGCGTGAATCGATGCGATCATTCCTGTTCGTTCCCGGCGACAGCATCCGGAAATTCGAAAGCGCGAAGAAGACCGCGGCGGACGCGCTGATCCTCGATCTCGAAGATTCGATCGCGCCGGACCAGAAATTGGCCGCGCGCGGCATCACCCGCGGCATGCTGGATGCCCGAAATCCGAACCAGAAGATGTATATCCGCGTCAACGCGCTCGACACCGGGATGACCCTCGGCGACCTCGCCGCCGTGATGCCGGGCCGGCCCGACGGCATCGTGCTGCCGAAATGCGAAGGCGCCGCCGACGTCAATCATTTGGCGCTGTATCTCGACGCCTTCGAGGCGGCCTCCAGTATTGAACAGGGAAACACGCGCATCGTCGTGGTCGCGACCGAGACCGCTCGGGCGGTGACAAAACTGCTCGACTTCGAGGGTGCAAGCCCGCGGTTGTGGGGTATGATGTGGGGCGCCGAGGATCTCGCGGCTTCGCTCGGCGCTTCGCGCAACCGAACCGCCGGCCGTTTTCACGGACCTTTTCTGCTGGCGCGCGATCTCTGCCTGATCAGCGCTGCCGCCGTCGGGGCGGTGGCGATTGATACCATCGCCACCGATATCGACGATCTCGCAGGGTTGAGGGAAGAGGCGATCGCCGCCCGGCAGGACGGCTTCCTGTCGAAGGCCGTGATCCATCCCAAGCATGTCGATGTCGTCAATGCGGCGTTCATGCCGACATCAGAGGAGATCGCCTGGTCGCAGAAGGTCGTCAAGGCGTTCGACGACAACCCGAACTCCGGGGTGGTGAAGATCGACGGCAAGATGATCGACAAGCCGCACCTTCGCGCTGCCGAGAAAATTCTCGCCCAAGGCGGGCGGCCGGTCTGACGGCAGCGCCGGACCTGATTGTCAGCGGCGGCTGGCAGACGATCGCGATTTGTGACCCCGGGGATTTGCGGCTAGAACAGGCCGGCGTCGATGGTTTTCGCGATTATCGAATGGAGCTTCTGGTGGCAGTTTCAATGCGTATCGGCACGCGCAAGAGCACTATGGCGCTGGCCCAAACCGAGGAAATTGCCCGGCGGCTGCAGGCCGCGGCGCCCGATCTTGGCGTCGAAATCGTCAAATTCGAGACCGTGGGGGATACCGACCAGACCAGCAAGTTGCTGATGCATGGCGGCAAGGGCGGCGCCTTCGTCGCAGAAATCCGCGCCGCCGTGCGAGCAGGCCGATTGCATGCCGCGATGCATTCGCTCAAGGACATGCCGGGCAACGAGGACACGCCGGGCCTCGTGATCGGCGCGACCCTGGCGCGCGATCCGCCGACCGACGCGCTGGTGCTGCGCCCCGGGGTTTCATTCGACGAGATTCGCCGCTGCGGCGGCAAGGGCTTTCGGATCGGCACCAATGCGGTGCGACGTGCCGCCTATGCGCGGCGGCTGTTTCCGGAGATCGAGGTGATTCACTTTCGCGGCGCCGCCGACACGCGGGTGCGCAAGCTCGAGCGCCGCGAGCTGCAGCGGTTGCCCGGCGGCGGCGAGGTCGGTCCGGCGGACGCGTTGATCATGGCGCGCTCCGGGCTGGAACGCGTCGGCCTTGCCAACCGGATCGCCCATGAGTTCTCGCCGCGGGAAATGCTTCCGGCGGTGGGGCAGGGTATCGTCGCGGTGGAATGCGCCGCCAGCGACTGGCCGACGCGGCGCTATCTCTCCCTGATCGACGATCCCCGGGCGCATCTGAGCTGCGACGCCGAGCGCGAGGTGCTGTGGGTGCTCAACGGCCACTGCAACTCGCCGATCGCGGGATATTCGACCATCGACGGCGTGGAGATGTCGCTGACCGCCTCCGTGCTGGACGAAGCCGGCGGCCACTTCATCGAAGTCACCCGCGTCGGCCCGGCCGACCGCCCGCGCGAACTCGGGCGCGCCGTGGGGCTCGAGCTGTTGAACAAGGGCGCGGCGGAGATTATCGAGCGCAGCCGGCCGGTGTGATGATCGGTGCTCCTTTCGCAAGAAAGCTGTGCCGCTCTCGTCCATCGAGACGGCGCAGGGCGTCTACGAAAAATCGCGAAAACAACCCCATGCAAAGTGGAACGCCGCGAGTCGCGGCAGGCGTGCGGCGCTGCGTCCGAGCACGGGAAGATAATGGTCCAGCGTCGCCCCCAGCTTGATCCCATCCCACATCTAGAGGTCGTTTGACGGCGCCTTAACAACGCGAAATCCGATGTTGCTGGAAGCGCTGTGCTGGCTATTCGCGCTGCGCGCCGCAACGCGGTAGCGGTTGCAGTAAGATTCATGACAGAGAAACGATCCTCCCCGCAGTGAACGGCTAGCGGCGGGCGTAGCCTGTCGCGGATCCGTGGCGGCGGTGATGCGGTGATAGTCGGGCGCGAAGTAATCCTGGCACCATTCCCAGACATTGCCCGCCATGTTGTGCAGGCCATAGCCGTTCGGCTTGAAGGCGTGCACGGGAGCGGTTCCGAAATGGCCGTCTTCGGCGCTGTTGTGATCGGGAAACCGGCCCTGCCAGATGTTGCAGCGGTGTTCGCCCGCGGGTGTCAGCTCATTGCCCCAGGGATAGTTCGCCTGTTCGAGCCCGCCGCGCGCGGCGATCTCCCATTCCGCTTCGCTCGGCAGCCGCGTCCCCGACCATTGACAATAGGCCATGGCGTCGTTCCAGGAGACGTGCACCACGGGATGATCGAGCCGGTCGAGGATCGTGCTCGGCGGTCCCTCGGGCTGCGCCCACCAGGCATGCGGTACCGGCACCCACCACGGCGTATCGGCCACCCGGCTGCCGATCGCACGCCTGGTATCCTCAGGCAGAAGCGCTTCGAACACGAAGCTCCAGCCATATCGCTCGGCATCCGTGGTGTATCCGGTGGCACGAACGAAGTCGCCGAACTGGATGTTGCTGACGGCGTGGCAGGCGATGGCGAACTCGCTGACCGTTACCCGGCGGACCGGCCCTTCGCCGTCGGCCGGAAATCGCCGGTCGTTCGATCCCATCGCGAAGCTGCCGCCGATCGGCGCGCTCCAGCGGCGGGGGATGCTGGTCCGGCTCGGTTCCATCTTGCCGCGCGCCGCTGCAGCTTTCCCCGATGCCGGCTGCGCCTCGTCAGCACGGCTGCTCGCGCAGCAGGGGGGAGAATCTTCGGTCATGTCAGGTCTGCGATGTGTATCGCGCTCCGTGCATTCATTCGCGGCCATACAGGACGGTTACGGCTGGCGTTCTTCCTCCCAGAACGCCGTGCCGCCTTCCGCCTTCATCAGCTCCAGGATCTTCTCGCGCGGGATCACCCCGCAGCGGCTGGCCCAGGCGGCGTACTGCTCGCTCATGGCGCTGACGCGATCCGCATGCTGCCCGGCAAGGTCGTGCATCTCGGTGCGGTCCGCTTCCATGTCGTAGAGCTCCCACGGCCCCGGATATTTTCGCACCAGCTTCCATTTGCCGATGCGAACCGCCGCGTTGCCTTCGTGCTCCCAGAACAGCGGGCCACGGCCGCCATAGGCCGCCGCGAAAGACGGCACCAGGCTTTCGCCCTCGCAGGGCAGGATCGGGTTGCCGTTGTATTCCTTCGGATAGGTTGCGCCTGTCACGTCGACGATGGTCGCCATGATATCCGTCAGCTGGCTCGGATTGTGCCGCAGCCCGCCCTTCTCCTGGATGCCGCGCGGCCAGTGCACGATAAAGGGCGTGGCGATGCCGCCTTCGTGGATCCAGTGCTTGTAAAGCCTGAACGGCGAATTTGACAAATTGGCCCAGGCGGTGCCGTAGCTCTGATAGGTGTCTTCGCCGCCGGGCATCAGCGACGGATCGTTGCCGAGGCGAACCGGTTTGCCGGTGCGTGTCTTGGCTTTGGCGATCATCAGCTGGTCGACCAGCTCGCGCGCGGTGACGCCATCAGGAATATCCTCGGCGCAGGCGCCGTTGTCCGAGAGAAAGATGATGAGGGTGTTATCCAGCTGGCTGGTCTCTTCGAGAGCGGCGAGGATGCGGCCGATGCCCTGATCCATGCGGTCGATTTGGGCGGCATACACTTCCATGCAGCGCAGCGTCCATTCGCGGTTCTCGGCCTCGGTCCACGGCGGCTGGGTCGGGTCGCGGTCGGTCAGCTTCCAGCTCGGATGGATGATGCCGTCCTCGACCAGCTTTTGCAGCCGCCGTTCGCGCAAGATGTCCCATCCGGCGTCGAACCGGCCCTTGTACTTGGCGATGTCCTCGTCATGGGCATGCAGCGGCCAGTGCGGCGCCGTGTAGGCGACATATTGAAAGAACGGGGTGTCGGGGTTCTGCTGCTTGTGCTGGCGCACATAGGCGACCACCTGGTCGCTGATCGCGTCGGTATAGAAGAAGGAAGGATCGTTCTCCGCCTCGTGCTCGATATTGTCGTTGCCGCGCGTCAGCGTGTTCGGGTTGTAAAAACTGCCGGCGCCGATGATGGTGCCGAAGAAATAATCGAAGCCGCGCTGCAGCGGCCAGGAATCGGTGGGCTCGGTCAGGTTCGACGACACATGCCACTTGCCGCTGAGATAGGTCCGGTAGTTCTTCTGTTTGAGCACTTCGGCCACGGTGACGCAGCTCTTGTTCAGATTGCCGGCATAGCCCTCCGGGCCGTTGTTGTAGGTGAGGATGCCCACCCCGGTCTGGTGCGGATGCAGGCCGGTCAGCAGCGAGGCACGCGACGGACTGCAGCGGGCGGTATTGTAGAACTGCGAGTAACGCAGCCCGTTGGCGGCGAGGCGGTCCAGGTTGGGTGTTTCGATTTCGCCGCCGTAGCAGCCGATGTCGGAGAATCCCATGTCATCGTTAAGAATGATCATGATGTTGGGGCTGCTCTGCGCTTTGCCACCATTTGCCATGGTTGTGGTCCTTCTTGATCCCTGGGCGTACTTGCAACAACGACGTCAGGGATGACGTCGCGTCAGATTGATGCTGAGCTGGAAATAGCCGGGCAGGTAGATCGACCGCAGCAGTTCCAGCGGCCTTCCGTCAGTGTTCACGGTGAGGCGCTCGATCGACAACAGCGGGCTGCCGGTCTTGACGCCGAGCAGCGTGGCGCTGGTCGCATCCGCGAGCGAGGCGCTGATGGTCTGTGTCGCTTCCTTGATATCGAAGCCTAGTTCGCTTTCGAATACGCAGTACATCACGATCGAGGTGAGGTCGCGCTTGTCGAGTTCCAGCCCGATGTCGGGCGGATAGAACGCATGTTCGATGGCGATCGGAATTTCGTCGGCGAAGCGGACGCGCTTGAGCTGCCAGACCGCGCGCTCCCGCAACTGTTTGCGGACATCGGCGTCGTGCCGGTTGGTCATGCCCTGCAACAGCACCTTGGCGCCGGGCTGGTAGCCGGCGTCCTTGATGGTTTCGGAGAATCCCATCAAACGTCCGACCCAGTTTTCCGGCTGGTTGGTGCGCAGGAAGGTGCCGCGGCCGCGCTCGCGCTCGAACATGCCTTCGTCCACCAGCGGCTTGATGGCGTTGCGGATGGTAATGCGGCTGACGCCGAAATGCTTGCCGAGTTCGGCTTCCGTCATCAGCCGGCCGGTCTTGTCGATGAGTTCGCCGGCCTTAACCTGACGCCGGATGGTTTCGCGCACCTGAATGTGCAGCGGCGTGGAACTGGCTCCTTCCGGCGACTGCGCGGTAGTCATGTTGTCGGCCATGCCCTTTCGGTAGCGTAAACGTGCGGCGGCGGTCATCACAGCCGCCTGCGGGTGGTTGCATCGAACAGGTGAATGTCGGCGGGGCGGGCGGTAATTGACAGCGCCGCGCCCTCGGAAGGCACATCGCCGTCGCTGACGCGCGCCCGAATCGAGATGCCCGAGCAATCGAGATCGAGGATCGCGGTATCGCCGAGATCCTCGACCAGTTCGACCACAGCCGGAATGCCGCCGGCAGCGATCCTGACCGCGCCGGGGCGGATGCCCGCCACCACGTTGCGTTCGCCGGCTTCCTTCAGGCCGGTTTCGAGGCGGCGGCCCGCGATCTCGACGCCGCCGTCTTTGTAGCGGGCCGGGATCAGGTTCATCGGCGGGCTGCCGATGAAGGCCGCGACATCGATCGAATTCGGCTTGGCAAACACGTCGGCGGGCCGGCCGATCTGCTGGATCTCGCCGGCCATGAACACCGCCATGCGGTCGGCCAGCGTCATGGCTTCCTCCTGGTCGTGGGTGACGTAGACCGCGGTGACGCCGAGCGAGCGCTGCAGCTTCTTCAGTTCGGTACGGGTTTCCAGCCGCAGCTTGGCGTCGAGATTGGACAAGGGCTCGTCGAGCAAGAACAGCCGCGCCTTGCGGACGATAGCGCGGGCGAGCGCGCAGCGCTGCTGCTGGCCGCCCGACAACTGGCCGGGCTTGCGTTCCAGCAGATGTTCGATCGCGACTTTCCGCGCGGCTTCCCGCACCGCCGGAGCAATCTCGGCCTTGGACATCTTGGCCATTTCGAGCGGAAAGGCGATGTTCTCGTACACCGTCATGTGCGGATAGAGCGCGTAGCTCTGGAACACCATGGCGATGTCGCGGTCGCACGCATCCGCCGCCGTGATGTCCTGACCGTCGATGAACACCCGGCCCGCGCTCGGCGCGTCGAGGCCGGCGAGGATGCGCAAGGTGGTGCTCTTGCCGGAACCGGACGGGCCGAGCAGGGCAAAGAACTCGCCGGGCTCGATATCGAAGGTCACGCCCTTCAGCGCGGCGAACTCGCCATGCATCTTGACGATGCCATCGAAGCGCACCTGACCGCGACCGCTCATCGGCGACCTCCGCCCTTGACCGCGCCGACGGTGAGGCCCTTGACAATATTCTTTTGGGCGACAACGCCGAGGATGACGACGGGAAGCATTGCCAGCACTGAGACCGCCGCCAGCTTGGCCCACAGCGTCTGTTCGACGGAGACGAAGTTGAACATCGCGACCGTCACCGGCCGCACCGTGTTGCCGCTGAGCACGACAGCGAACAGGAATTCGTTCCATGCATTGAGGAACACGAATACGACGGTGACGGCGATGCCGCCCCGCACCTGCGGGATGATGATTCGCCGCAGCGTCTTCATCCGGCTGGCGCCGTCGAGATAGGCGGCTTCCTCCATCTCGAACGGGATATCCTCGAAATAGGATACCAGCAGCCAGATCGCGAACGGCAGCGAGAACGACAGATAGATCAGGATGATGCCCTGGTATGTATCGATCCACCCGATATTCCGCAGGATCAGGAAGTATGGGATGATGATGCCAACCGGCGGCAGCATTTGCGTCGCCAGCACGTAGAAGCCCGCGAATTTCTTGCCGCGAAAGCGCAGCCGCGCCAGCGCATAGGCGGCCGGCACCGCCATCAGCATGGTGATGATGGTGGTGCCGATCGAGATGACGAAGCTGGAGACGAGGTTCGGCAGGATCGAGGCCGAGCCGAACAGCACGTCGCGATAGGGCTCCAGCGTCGGGGTGAAGAACAGTTTGGGCGGATAGGCCAGCACGTCGGAATCGGTCTTGAGCGAATTGAGCACGCTCCATAGAATCGGGAACGCCCACGCCAGCAGGAACAGCAGCGTGATCGCGAGCGTGGCGATGATGCGAAAGCGCCGGGCGGTCACTTCGCCCTCCGCAGCGCGAACAATACGCCCGAGATCAGGATGGTCACCACCAGCAGCGCCACCGCCAGCGCCGACCCGTAGCCGATCGACAGCTCGGTGAAGGACTTGCGGTAGGCATAGAGATTGAGGATTTCGGTCGCGGTGCCCGGGCCGCCGCCGGTGACGGTGAAGATTGCGGCGAATGCCGTCAGCGCCACCATGGTGCGCATGATCACCACCATCACGATCGCGGGCCGCAGCAAAGGCAGGGTGATGCGGCGAAAGCGCTGCCATGCGCTGGCGCGGTCGAGCCGCGCGGCCTCGTAAATATCTTCCGGCAGCGAGGCGAGACTCGCCAGCAGTACCATGAATGCGAAGGGCGTCCATTGCCAGGTGTGGATGACGATCACCGACACCATTGCCAGCAGCGGATCGCCGAGCCAATTCTTGCTGCCGAGGCCGGCGTTGATGGCGAGGTAGTCGACGATGCCGAATTCGGGCGCCAGCATGAAGGTTCGCCAGATCATGCCGACCACGGCGGGCGACAGCACCACCGGCAGGATCGCGATGACGCGGAACCAGCCCTGACCGCGCTTCATGTCCATCACCAGCAAGGCCAGTGCCAGACCCAGTGCTACCTGCAGCACCACCGTCGAGCCGGTGTAGATCAGACTGACCAGCAGCGAAGACCAGAACCGGTCATCCGCTAGCAGCGTGCGGTAGTTTTCGAATCCGACGAAGCCGTCGGCAAACGGCATCGCCAGATCCATCCGGAACGTGCTGGTTCCGACCAGGAACAGCAGCGGGAAGGTCGTGGTTGCCAACAGCGCCAGGAACGCCGGCGCGAGCAGGGCCGCGGCGAAGCGGCGCTCGCGCCGCGCCAGCACGCGGCCGAGATTGCCCGAGGTGGGAATCGCGGCCGCGTTGTCGGGCATCGCTATCGTCGCCGGCTTTGCCAACTCAGCCGCGCATCATCGGCTCGACGCGACGCTGGGCGTCGTCCAGCGCCGCCTTGATGGTGGCCTGGCCCGACAGCGCGGACTGGATGGCGGTCGCCATGGTGTCGCCGATCGCAGGCCATTGCGGCACGCGCGGACGCCAGTCGACGTCGGTGTCACTCTGCAGCGTCGCCATCGTGGCTTCGACGAAATTGTCGCCAAAGCCGTTCATCAGCTTGACGTAGTCCGGATCCTTCCAGATCGAGGAGCGGTTGACGCCGGAGCGTTTGGCCGGGCCGGCAAACCGATGCGCGGTGCGGGCCTGGGTCTCGGCGCTGGCGGCCCACTGGATGAACAGCCACGTCGCCTTCTTTTTCTTGTCGGTCTGCGCGGCGTTGATCGGAAAGCCCCAATTCCAGATCGAACTCACGCGCTTGCCGGTGGGACCCTTGGGCCAGCGCGCATAGCCGACCTTGCCGATGACTTTTGATTTTTCGGGATTGTTGATCACCGACGCCGACGAATGCGCGTCGATGTAGGAGGCGACGGTGCCTTGCGAGAACGCATCGGCGATGTCGGGCCAGTTCCAGTTGGCTGCCGCCGTCGGTGCGTATTTGCGCATCACGTCGATATACCAGGCCAGCGCCGCTTCGGCTTCGGGGCCGTTGACCGTGAGCTTGCCGCCCTTGAACCATTGGCCGCCGAATTCGCGGAAGATCGAGGGATAGATGTACATGTTCTGGCCGGCGCCGGCGACGCCGCGCAGCGCGGTACCCCAGATGCGGTCGTTCGGCGCGTTCAGCGCCGCGGCGTTCTTGACGAACGTTTCGAGATCGTCGGCCGGCTTCAACCCCTTGGCGTCGTACAGGTCCTTCCGGTAGACCTGAATCGTGACTTCCCCGTCATAGGGCACGCCATACTGCTTGCCGTCGACGCTGTCGGCGGCGCGCCAGGCCGGGATGATGTCGTCGAATTTGAACCAGTCGGCGTCGGTCAGCGATTTGTCGGCGAGGTAGCTGTCGAGCGGCTCGACCCATTTGTTGGCGGCGTAGAGCGAATAATACATCGGGTCGGCGGCGTGGGTGGCGTAGGTGCCGGTCTTCGAGGTGAGGTCGATCACGCTCTTCTGCCGGATCTGCGCCGGCGGAATTTTCTCGAAGCGGACGTCGATCCCGGTCAGCGCCTTGAACTGCGGCGCCAGCGAAATCAGGTTCTCAAAATAGCTCGCCGGAATCACCGCGATCGTGATGGTTTCGCCGGAGGCCTGCTGCCAGTCGATCTTGGCGGATTTGTACGGTGCGAGATCGGCTTCCTGCGCTGCGGCCTGCCGCATCACCGATGGTGCGAGACCGAGCAGGGCCGTTGCGGCCGTGCCGGCCTTAAGGAATGTGCGTCGCGTCGGCGCAAAAGACTTCATTTCCTCGTCCTCCCTGTAACCTGTACCCCGGCTTGCCGCCGGTTAAGTTAGGACATTACCCAAATGTTATAACATGTCAAACCGGCTTCGGATTTACCCGGCGGCGTGGCGGGCCTGCGCATTGCATCACGACGAAAAAGAAAGGATGTACGGAGGTGACGATGCTGGAAGCGACTTCATGTTCACCGGATACCTGCATCGCCGATCGCTGCAGGCTTTTCCAACAAGCGGGGTTTAGCTCACATGCCTGATCAGGTCGCCCTTGTCATCGGACCTACCGGCGCGACGGGCGGTCCCATCGCAGCCGCGCTGGGGCGTCGGCCGGGATGGCGCGTTTACGGCATGTCGCGCACGGCACCCTCAGGCGAGGCGCCGTTCACGCATGTCGTCGCCGACCTGACCGATCCCGCGTCGTGCCGGCGGGCGCTGGCGGCCATCGAACCGGTGACCCATGCGTTTTTCGCCGCTCGCGCGCCGTTTCGGGAGGGCGGCGTTGAGGATGTCGAGGGCAATGTAGCGATGCTGGCGGCGACACTTGATGCACTCGCGTTGCGCAGCGACGCCCTTGAGCACGTTCATCTGCTGCAAGGCACCAAGTGGTACGGCATGCATCTCGGTCCATACTCGACACCTTCGCGCGAAGATGACCCGCGGCATTTGCCACCGAACTTCTATTACGACCAGCAGGACCTGTTGAGCGCGCGAGCGGCCGGTGCGCGCTGGAACTGGTCGGCCTCTCGGCCCTCCTATATCTGCGACTTCGCGCCCCATCGCCCCAGAAATCTGATCACGGTGCTCGGCGCATATGCGTCGGTTTGCCGGGAGCTCCATGTGCCACTGGACTTTCCCGGAAGCGCCGCCGGTTATTCCGTGCTTTCGGAACTGTCGGACGCAAACTGTCTGGCGGAGGCGATCATCCATGTCGCGACGCATGAGGCAGGGAAAAATGCGGCGTTCAATGTCACCAACGGCGACAGCTTTCGCTGGTGTCGGGTCTGGCCGCTGCTGGCGCAATGGTTCGGGATTCCCTGCGGCGTGCCGCGCCGGATCAAGCTCGCCAAGTGGATGGCTGACAAGGGGCCGGTATGGGACCGGATCGTGGGGCGGCATGGACTGGAGCCGCGTTCGCTCGAAAGCCTCGCGTCATGGGAGTTCGCGGATTTCGTGTTCGAGAAGGAATGGGACCTCCTGACCGATAACGGCCGGCTGCGGCGCGCAGGGTTCAATGCCTGCGTCGATACCATCGCCATGATCCGCGATCAGTTGAACCGATATCGCGATGCAAAGCTGCTGCCGCGCTAGGCGCGCGCGTCATGCCGCCACGTCCCAAAGCTGCGGTGAACCGCGCAGCAGCACGCTGCGTCCTTTCGGCGTAATGACCGGGCCATTGCCGGTCATGGCCACCAGTCCAAGGGCCGTCAGGCTCTCGGCAACCAACCGATCTACGATACGGCGTTCGACGGCGGGCAGACGAAGCCCCTTCAACGCTTCCCATTGATCCCGAGTCAGGTCGTAGTCGAATTCCGCGTTCATGGCTGCCTCGGTGCGTTGCTTGCGGGCGTGTATTACAGAGCCAGCATGAACGGCATGCGACCACAATGAGTCGGGATTTCGGCCGAACCGTCGGCTCTCGATCGGTATCCCGCGGGCAAGCGACATCAAATAGAGCTCCAGCTCGACCGGTTCCGGCGCTCCGTAATCATACGGCTGGACACGAATGCCCGATAGGCGGCGCGCGGCCAGCTGGACTACGCTAACGCCGGTCGACCCAGCGGGGTTGATGGTCGCGATCGTCGACGTCGGCTGGCCGCGGCATGCGAACATCATTCGGCGGAGCCGGCTATTGCGGCATGCATTTGACTGCCGATACACTCAACGGCCTGTGCAAGAGGACCTTCGATGACCGATGTTCCCGTCAGCGCCGGCGCTCCATCCAACGCCGCCGAACCAAGTCTTCACAGGGTCATGGGGCCCTGGCTGCTTCTGCTGTTTATCGTCGGCGACATACTGGGCACCGGAATTTATGCGCTCACCGGGCAGGTGGCGAAGCAGGTGGGGGGTGTCGTTTGGCTGCCGTTTGTTGTTGCCTTCGTAGTCGCGCTCGTCACCGCGTTCAGTTACCTCGAACTGGTCACCAAATACCCGAAGGCAGCGGGCGCCGCCCTTTATACGCATAAAGCCTTTGGCATCCATTTCATCACGTTCATCGTTGCGTTCGCGGTGATGTGCTCGGGTATCACCTCGGCATCGACGGCTTCCCGGGCGTTCGCCGCGAACATGTCGAATGCGATGGGGCTCAACCTTTCGGCTTTCGGCATTACGGTCACGGGTCTCGCTTTCATGGCCATCGTTGCCGCGGTCAATTTTCGCGGCGTCGGCGAAAGCTTGAGGGCCAACGTAATTCTCACCTGCGTGGAGTTGACGGGCCTGCTGATCATTATCGTGATCGGGCTGTGGGCGATCGGACTTGGGGAGGGCGACGTATCGCGCGTGCTGCAGTTTCGTTCGACCCCGGACGGCGGCATGTTCTGGCCGGTGATTGCGGCGACCACGCTCGCCTTCTTTGCGATGGTGGGCTTCGAGGATTCGGTCAACATGGCCGAAGAATGCAAGGATCCGACCCGTCACTTCCCGAAGGTGCTGCTTACGGGTCTCGCGATTACCGGGGTCATCTATGTTCTGGTCTCGATTTCGGCGATCACGCTGGTGGCGCCGGAGCAACTGGGCGAGGGCGAGACACCCCTGCTGCAAGTGGTGCAGAAAGGCGCGCCGAATTTTCCGCTCTGGATCTTCGGCTTCATCACCATGTTCGCCGTGGCCAACAGCGCGCTCATCAACATGCTGATGGCCAGCCGCCTCGTCTATGGCATGAGCCGCGAGCATGTCCTTCCGGCCGCCCTCGGCAAAGTGCACAAGACGCGGCGCACGCCCTATGTCGCCATTGGTTTCACCACGCTGCTGGCATTTGCACTGATTACCTTCGTCGGCGGCGTGCCGGCCCTCGGCGGCACCACGGCGCTGCTGTTGTTATGCGTCTTTACGGTGGTGAATGTTGCGGTCCTGGTGCTTCGCCGCGATCCGGTCGAACACCAGCATTTTCGCACGCCGACCATTTTGCCGATCCTGGGCGCTGCGTTTTGCGCTTTCCTGGCTGGTCCCTGGACGGGGCGTGACTTCGTTCAGTACCGCGTCGCCGGTGTCCTGCTCGCGGTCGGCATCGTTCTCTGGTTCGTCACGGTCATGATCAACCGGGCGACCGGGGTGAAGCCGGTGGACCCGGACATGGAAACCTTCGGTCGCGGTGGGCCGGTCAACTAGGCGGCGAAGCTGGACTTCCACAGGCTACGCACGAAGCAGCGCCGGTGGGTCACGCCGGCGCCCCCTTCGCCGTATCCAGAGGGCCGAACCGGTCAGCCCGGTCCTGCGCCTTGCGTGGCGGTGTAGACGGCGTAGAGCGACTGGCTCGCGGCCATGAACAGGCGGTTGCGCTTGGGGCCGCCGAAACAGATGTTGCCGCACACCTCGGGCAGGCGAATCCGGCCGATCAGCTTGCCGTCCGGATTCCATATCGTCACGCCGCTATAGCCGACGCGGCGGCCGGCATTGCTCGAGCACCAGACATTGCCTTCGACATCGCAGCGCACCCCGTCCGGCCCGCACTTCACGCCGTCGATCATGAAGTCGCTGAACCGCTTCTGGTTGGTGAGCTTATTGTCGGCGCCGACATCGAACACGGACATGTCGCCCTTGCCGCCCGGTCCGGTGTCGCCGGGCCCTTTGCCGGTGCTGGCGACGTAAAGCTTCTTGTAGTCCGGCGAGAAAGCGAGGCCGTTCGGATCCGGAACCTGATCCTCGCTCACCACGAGGTCGATCCGGCCGCCGGGATCGATGCGATAGCAGTTGGTCGGCAGCTCGCGCCGGCCCGGCACGAAGCCGGCCGGCTGACCGATTCGCGGATTGAGCTTGCCGCCTGCATTGCTGGGGCCGCCCGGAGCGTCGGGCTCGCCCTCGTAGAGCTGACCGCCATAGGGCGGGTCGGTGAACCAGTAGCTGCCATCCGGATGGGCGACGACGTCGTTGGGCGAGTTGAGCTTCTTGCCGTTGAAATTGTCGGCGAGTACGGTCGCCGTGCCGTCATGCTCGTAGCGCACGACACGGCGGGTGAGGTGCTCGCAGGACAGCTGGCGGCCCTGGAAATCGAACGAGTTGCCGTTCGAGTTGTTGGACGGAAAGCGGAACACGGTGACGCGACCGTCGTCCTCCGACCATCTCATCTGCCGATTATTGGGAATGTCACTCCACAAGAGATAGCGGCCCTGTGAACTCCAGGCCGGGCCTTCGGCCCACAGCAATCCGGTATGGAGACGCTGGATCGGCGCATTGGGCTGCGCGAGGTTGTTGAACGACGGATCGACCGCGATGATATCGGGATCCCAAAAATAGGTGGTCGGGGCGCCGCGAGGGCCGAAATCGCGCGGCGGGGTGGTGATCGTCGATGGTGGCCCCAGCTCGCCGCCCTGCTGGGCCAGCGCGCCGCTGGCCCCGGCCACGGCGGCGCCGGCTGATACCGCCAGGCCATGGACGAGCGTTCGTCGTGAAATCGCTGATCCCGGAGCGCGAATTTCGCGTGTCATCACATCCTCCCAAGTCATGCGCCGGCCGGTTGATCCGGCCCGGGCGGCGGCAAGGCTAATCCGATCCGGCTCCGGCTGCGAGAGCCGCGTTCAAGGCTCTGGGGTGAGCGTCCAATGCAGGATGGGCATTCTTTTGTCAGGCTCATGTCTGTCAGAAGGTGCCACCGCGAACTTGACGCCGGCGTCGAGGCGCCAGGACCACCCGGCTTCGCGTCCGCGTCCCACCGCATTCCAACAATTCGGCTCCTGCGTATGCTGCAGGGTGCCGGCCGACGCCGAGGACAAATATTTTGGGTTGTGCAGTGAGTGCAGGCGCTGGCGCCGCGCATCCAAGTTGATCAAGATCAATTTCCACCGTCTCAATCGTACGTAAGTTTAGGTTTGCTGGCCTGAAGCGCCCTAGCGCGTTGATTTTGTGGAAACGCTGCGCCTATTCGTCATCAAATGACGAGAGTTGCGCCTTGAAGAAGACGAAAGCGACAACTTCAATGTGCGCCCCGCCCAAAATCACCGACACTCCGGTCCGGTGTAGCGATCGGACGGATTGGCTCGCCGTCGCGAACGCCAGGCTCGGCAGCGAGGACGAGTTCCACGGCTTCCTGGAGGAAAGTCCGGATGCCGTAATCATCATCGACAAGACCAGCCGCATTAATTTCGCTAGTAGGCGCATCGAGGCCATGTTCGGTTACCCCCCCGACGAACTGGCCGGCAAACCGCTTGGCGTCCTTATTCCTGAGCGGTACAGGGACCTTCATGCGGGTCATCTGGATCGTTTCATGGTCGACCCCACGCCACGCATGATGGGCATTGGGTTGGAATTGCGCGCCCTTCGCAAGGACGGCAGCGAATTCCAGGTCGAGATCAGCCTGAGCCCGCATCGTACCCCCGACGGACTCGTCGTGGTCGCCGCGATACGGGACATCGAGGTTGCCACGCGATTTCAGGATCTGCTGTTGAAGGAGTTGCATCATCGGGTGAAGAACATGCTGGCGACGGTGGTTGCGATTACCTCGCAGAGCCTGGGATCTGCGCGGAGCCTGGAAGAGGGTCGATTGGCCGTCGAAAGCCGATTGGTTGCCCTAGGCAGGGCGCATGATCTGTTGCTGGAATCAAACCGAGCTGGCGCGAAATTGAGCGACGTCATTCATGACGCAACCGCACCATTCGATAACCCGGATGCCCGACGGTTTGTCGTTCAAGACACTCACGTCGAGATCGGTTCGGACGCGGTCCTGCCGCTCACCATGTCTCTCAACGAACTATGCACGAATGCGGTTAAATACGGCGCGCTGTCCAACGCGATGGGACGCATCAACATCACATCGATGGTCGATGACGAAGCGCAAAGGTTGAAGCTGACATGGACCGAGAGTGGGGGACCGGTGGTCCGGGAGCCGACTCGGCGCAGTTTCGGGACACGCCTCATCAACCGCCTTGCCGATCAGCTTCATGGTCATGTTCGATTGAGATTCGAGCCGGAGGGCGTCATCTACGAACTCGACGTTCCTCTGGCCGCCTTGCAACCGCGCGGCGCCAATTGAGACAGGGCCAAGCCGCATGGCCGTTAGCCGTGCTTGCGCTTGATGGAGATTCAGTGGTGCGGGGATCTGCGCCGGCCGCTCACAAGAATTGTCTATGCGTAGTTACCGTAGGGGGTGAGTACCTGCTATGGATAAGTGGTCTTCTGTTATGTACGAGACTCTACACGGCCTGCATTCGTACACGTTAACCTCTGGCGCGCCGGCCCTGACCTTGGCCAATATAGTGCGGGCGACCCTCATCGGTCGAGAGCAGTTAGGGCATTTCGGCAATCGGGGCTTCATCCTTAAAACTCACGCCATCTTGCCTCTGCGAGATAACGCCTTGTCGCACGCAAAGGTTCCGATGTTTTAGCCAAAGGGCAGATCCGGGATCGAGGTCTGTCTTCCCGTGCAAGGTGGCTCTCGCTGTGAAGGCTGCTGATTGATCAAACCTTCTGGCGCGTCTGGTTTCACGTTTTACCGGTCCTCCGGCGGCCGGTTGAAGATCTTGCGACCAGTGAACATTGCTGACGTAATGCTTCCACCCTCGTGAATTTCGGTCACGATCACCGCAATCAAATGCATCAGGATAGCGCCCGTGAGCACATAGAACGCATAGAGATGGATCATCACGATAGGGCTTCGAAACGCTCGCATCGCGTTGTAGGCCGTTTGGTCCAACGTGTTAGCGGCAAGAGGGGAAACCGTCGCTGGATCAATACCAGCGGCGACAACCCAACCGGCAAACCATCTTCCGAACGGCGGCCAGAATAGATCGGTACCCGCCAGGATCGCACCCGTCACCGTTTGCAGAACAAGCAGCAGCAGAAGAGCTGCGATAGCGAGGCGCGCCGCGGGATTATGTCCGATATATTCTTGCGGCTCTCCGCTAAGAAAAGCGTGGCCGTAAGCGCGCAGTTTGCCCCAAAAGCCGAATCCATAAGGCAACATCGCGCTCCATCTCGCATAGCGGTTGCCAAAAAACGCCCAAACCAACCGCCAGATCAGGTTCAGTCCCATGATATAGCCGAGCACAACATGGATTTGCTTGAGAAGAATTTTGCCGCTGGCGGAGAGCCCCAGTGCGTCGTCATTGAGCAGGATAACTCCAACGATGCTCAAACCGAGCACGGTGAGCGCGTTGATCCAATGGAACCACCGCGTAGGAGCATCCCACACATCGTAGGCTTGGTATCGGCCTGACGGAGTCGGGACTATTGGTGGCCGACCCTGTGAGGTTCATTGCAATCTCCCGCAACCAGCACCCAAGACGCTTTCCACAAATGCGAGCTTTCGCCGATCCGAAGTTTACGGCCGCTCTCTTGCGCAATCGACCAACGCAGGGCGCTGCGTTTATGTTGAATTCTCGCACGCATCGCGGGGAGGTGATTGATGCAAATCAACCGGGAAATAGTTTCGATCTCCCAAACGCGAACATCTCGAAATTGCACACACTCTGAATCGAGATCAATGAATCCACCTGATTATGGTCCCTCAACAGCCGATATTCGGACGGATCACCGACCACATCTATCGCTTGATACATGTCAAGGCACGAGAGCCTCCATGGGGTAATGAAGTGGAAGCGAACGAACGCGCGAATTCGCGGCGCCACTGGATCATATGGTTTCTTGCCGATGAATCTCGCTCAGGCGATCCGAAGTCTTTGCTCATGGCGCAGGTTGCCTTGGGCTTTGCTTGCACTCGCCTTGATTGGCCCCGCATCCATGTCGTTAGCCGCGGACGAGGTGAAGGTCAGTTCCGCGCAGGCACAGACCCTGGGCATTCGCGTCGTCCATCCCGTATCGAGCCGAACCGATCAGACACTGCCCTATCCCGCCCAGATCGTTATCCCCACTCCCCAATTGTGGGTCGTGAGCGCTCCCGTGGCCGGCATGGTCAGCAATCTGTCGGTTGCGCGAGGCGACCGGGTTAACTCCGGCCAGCCGCTGGTCAGGCTCGAGAGCCCCAGCTTCGTGTCGCTTCAACGTGACTACCTGCAAGCCTTCGCGCAGGACGTACTTGCCGCTCAGCAGCTCAAGCGGAACACTGAGCTGTTCCAAGGGAATGCGGTGCCGCTACGCGTGCTGGAGACCAGTCAGGCCGAAGCCCGGCACGCGAGCATCGCGGTGTCGGAACGACGGCAAATGCTTCGGCTGAGCGGACTTTCGGACGCGGCAATTTCGCGCTTGGCCAGCGAGACTGCGATTGCGGCAACACTTTCGGTCGCCTCGCCGCAGCCGGCAACGGCGATTGAGATCGTGGTTTCCCCGGGCCAGCGGGTGGAGCAATCGGCACCTCTCGTCAAGCTCGCACGATTGTCGCCCTTATGGGCCGAGATTGCGATTCCGGCATCGAGCGTCCGCGCCATCCGGCCGGGGGCGAGAGTGGAAATCGACGGCTACGCGACCCCGGGCCAGGTCGTACTGGTTTCGGAAACAACCGATGCGGCGACCCAAACCATTTTGGTCCGGGCAGAGGTGCCGAATTCCGGTGAACTGCGCCCCGGGCAAACCGCCGCGGTACGGATCAATTTTCTTTCCTCCGGTGAAAGTGCCTGGGAAATCCCCTACAGCGCGCTTGTCCGACGCGGCGAAGCGACGTTGGTCTTTGTTGCAATCGAGGGCGGGTTTCGTCTCGCACCCGTGACGCTTCTGGCCGAGGATCAGGAACATGTCGTGGTTTCCGGCGCGATCACGGACAAGGACGAAGTGGCCGTCAGCGGCATCTCTGCCCTGCGAGGGATCCTGCTGCGGCTCGGAGCCGGCGAGTGATGCTCGAGCGTCTCGTTGCGTTCGCGCTTTCGCAGCGCATGTTCGTCGCCCTGAGCGTCCTTCTGCTTATCGGCGCGGGCGTCGTTGTTCTGCCAAGCCTGCCGATCGATGCGTTTCCCGACGTCTCGCCGGTTCAGGTGAAAGTCATCATGAAAGCGCCGGGTCTCACCCCGGAGGAAGTCGAACAGCGAATCACGGTTCCGATCGAGCTTGAATTGCTTGGATTGCCGAATAAGAAGATCCTTCGCTCGACGACAAAATACGCGCTCGCCGACATCACCGTCGATTTCGAGGACGGCACCGATATCTACTGGGGGCGCAACCAGGTCTCGGAACGCCTGTCCAATATCGCGCGCGATCTTCCGGAAGGCGTGACCGGCGGCCTTGCTCCGATCACCAGCCCCCTCGGCGAAATGTTCATGTTCACGATCGACAGTCCGGATCTCTCGCTGGCGGAGCGGCGAAGCCTGCTCGATTGGGTGATCCGCCCGGCGCTGCGAACCGTTCGGGGGGTCGCCGACGTCAACTCGCTTGGCGGTCATGTCCGAGCCTTCGAGATCGTGCCGATCAGCGATGCGCTCGCGGCACGCGGTATTTCGTATGACCTGTTTCGACGGGCGATCGAGACCAATAGCCGCAACGACGGCGCCGGCCGCGTCAACCAGGGCGAAGACAGCGCCCTCGTCCGCATCGAGGGCAGCATCCGATCGATTGACGACATCAAGGCCATCGTGGTCGACACCCGGGACGGCATTCCGATCCGGGTCAACGATATTGCCCGCGTCCAGGTGGGTTCGCTGACGCGCTATGGCGCCGTCACGATCGACGGTCGCGGCGAGACGGTCGAAGGACTTGTGCTTGGCTTGCGCGGCGCCAATGCCGGCCAGCTGGTACGCGACGTCCGCCAGCGCCTGCAGGAGCTGCAGCCTTCGCTGCCGAAGAGCGTTTCCATCAACGTTTTTTACGACCGGAGCCGGCTGGTCGGTCGCGCCGTCGGAACCGTGGTCCGGGCGCTGGCTGAGGCCACGGTTCTGGTCATTGTCCTACTGCTGCTGTTTCTCGGCAACTGGCGAGCCTCGCTGGTGATCGCGCTCAGCCTGCCGCTTGCGATCATGATCGCGCTGATCGTGATGCGCGCGGTCGGCATGTCGGCCAATCTGATGAGTCTGGGTGGCCTTGCGATCGCCATCGGCATGCTGATCGACGCTCTTGTGGTCGTCGTCGAAAACATCGTGGGAAATCTCAGCAAGAATCAAGAAGGAAAGACGACGCCGCTCGTCCATATCGTGTTCCGGTCGGTCTGCGAGGTGCTGGAGCCAGTTTCAACGGGCGTGCTCATCATTATCATCGTTTTCGTGCCGCTGCTTGCGCTGCAGGGCCTCGAGGGAAAGCTGTTCATCCCCGTAGCGCTCGCCATCATCTTTGCCCTGGCCGCCTCGCTGCTGCTGGCGCTCATGGTTGTTCCGGTAGCGACCTCGTTTCTGCTCAAGGCGGCCCCGCACCGGGAGCCCTGGCTGATCCGCCTTGCTTCGCGAGGCTACGCGCCCGCACTTGGCTGGGCACTAGCCAATGAGCGCAAGGTGATGATCGCGGCAGTGGCGGCCCTCATTGCGGCGGGCTTTGCCTACACCCAGCTCGGCAAGACATTCATGCCGACCATGGACGAAGGCGACATTATCGTCAGCGTCGAGGCCATTCCGTCGGTCAATCTCGATCAGGCAAATGCGATCAATACCAGGCTTCAGGCTGCCATTCTCGCGCGCGTACCTGACGTCGCGGGAATCGTTGCTCGCACCGGATCGGACGAACTCGGCCTCGATCCGATGGGGCTCAATCAGACCGACACGTTTCTGGTCTTGAAGCCGCCGGAGGAGAGAAAGACGGCCGACAAGTCCGCCCTCCTTCAGCAGCTCCGTCAAGTGCTCGCCGACTTCCCGGGACTGTCACTCGGCTTCACGCAGCCGATCGACATGCGTGTCCAAGAGATGATCAGCGGCGTGCGCGGCGACGTCGCGGTGAAAATCTTCGGTCCTGACATCGCGAAGCTCAATGAGATCGCAAACAAGCTGTCTGCGATGTTGTCCGGCATCGATGGCGCCGAGGATGTGTACACGACGCTCAACGAAGGCGCGCAGTATTATACGGTCGCGGTGAATCGGCTGGAGGCGGGTCGTCTAGGTCTGGGGGTGGACACGATTGCCGCCTCGCTGCGCACCCAGATCGAGGGCCGGACGATCGGCACGGCTTTGGAAGAGGGACGCCGCACCCCGATACTGCTCCGTGGAAGCGAAACGACCCGTGAGGCGCCTACTTTACTAGCCAACCTGCCTCTGACGCTTGCGTCGGGGCAGCACGTGGCGCTCTCTCAGGTTGCCCGCATTCATCGGGTTGACGGTCCCGTCAAGATAGACCGCGAGGACGGTTCCCGGATGAGCGTGGTTCGGACCAACGTTCGAGGACGCGACATGGTGGGCTTCGTCGAGGCTGCGCAACAGGAGGTGGCGACAGATCTTGCGCTGCCGCAGGGTTATCGGCTCACCTGGGGTGGTCAGTTCGAGAACCAGCAACGCGCCGCCGCGCGCCTGTCGGTCGTCGTGCCGGTCGCCATTGGACTTATCTTCGTTCTGCTTTTCACCACCTTTGGCTCAATCCGCCAGGCGCTGATGGTGCTGGTCAACATCCCCTTCGCACTCATCGGCGGTGTCTTTGCGCTCGTCCTGACGGGCGAGTACCTGTCGGTTCCGGCTTCGGTCGGATTCATCGCGCTGCTCGGCATTGCCGTGCTGAACGGCGTCGTGCTGGTCTCCTACTTCAATCAGCTGCGCGCTCACGGCGTCCCGGAGGATCGCATTGTCGTGGAGGGCGCCAGGCGCCGGCTTCGGCCGGTGCTGATGACCGCAAGTATAACTGCGCTCGGGCTTGTCCCTTTGCTGTTCGCTTCCGGTCCCGGATCGGAAATTCAGAAGCCGCTGGCCATCGTGGTAATCGGCGGATTGCTGTCGTCGACGCTGTTGACTCTGATACTTCTGCCGATCCTTTATCGCCGATTCGGCAGCGTTGCGGAGGCGGCCAGATGACGGTTGAACTTGTATGCCTGACGCTGATCGCTGCTCGCAAGCTTCGCGAGGAGCTGTTCGATTGTCTCAGCGAGCAGCGCGATCTTGTATCCGGCTTCACGGCATCCGATGGTGCCGGTCACGGCCCGACGGTACGGCTGCAGACCACGACCGAGCAGGTCAAGGGTCACGCCGACGAGGTGCTGGTGCGGATAATTTTGGAAAGGCAGCATGCCGCGCAATTGCTGGCTCGGCTCAAGACGGCGTTCGCAGGGACGAGCCTCGTATATTGGATCATGCCAGTTACGGAATTTGGCGTGATTGATGACCACAAAGATAAGGCTGAAGACCAAGCGGTACGCCTTTAAGGATTTATGGGTTTCATGGCCCAATCCCCCCGGCGGGCTCGATAATCAGCCCCGAGCGACTTTCTGCCACTTCCCGCCGGCCGCGCCTTCGACTAGGCTTGGCGCCACAAGAATAAGGAAGGCCGTGCGCAGGCCAAGGGGAAGAACGCTTTGAACGGGCAGGCGGGCCGGCGCACCGAGGTGACGCGCAGCGGCGGCGAGGGTGTGCGTCGGCGCATCCTGGCCGGCTCCTGGGTCGCGCTGTTGCTGGCGATCCTCGGCTTTTTGGTGATCTATCCGCTGCTCACCTTGCTGCTGGGCGCGCTGACCGACACCAATCCGGTGGTCGACGGATTCAGTCTCAGCCATCTGTCGATCACCAATTTCCTCGTCGTGCTCGCCAACCCGAACGTCGCCGAGGCGCTGATCAATACGCTGATCGCCTGCGGTGGCGGCACCCTGATCGCGGTCGTGATCGGGCTGGCGTTTTCCTGGATCGTGGTGCGCACCAACACGCCGTTCAAGGGATTCATCGCGGCGGCCAGCATCCTGCCGCTGTTCGCGCCGCCTTTGGTCGCGGGCGTGGCGTGGGCCATCCTCGGCTCGCCGAAGACCGGGCTGATCAACACCCTGTTCAAATGGGTCGGTCTCGACTGGCGTGTCGATTTCTATTCGATGTGGGGCCTGGTGTTCGTGTTCGGCATCTACTACGCGCCCTATGTCTACATGTTTACCTCGTCGGCGCTGCGCAACATGGACCCGAGTCTGGAAGAGGCCGCGGAGATTTCCGGTGCCAGCGCGTTCGCGACCGTGTTCTCGGTGACGTTCCCGCTGATCATGCCGGCGATCGTCTCCGGCATGCTGCTGTCCTTCATCGTCATGCTCGGCATCTACGGCATCCCCGCGGTATTGGGCGCGCCGACCAACATCAGCATGCTGACCACCTATATTTTCAAGCTCACCAACTGGTCGCCGCCGCTCTATAACACCGCCGCCGCGGTCGCGATCATCCTGATGGTGGTGACCGGCGCGCTGGTGTTCCTGCAGCAGCGGGTGATGAGCGGACGCAGCTACACCACGGTGGCCGGCAAAGCCTACCGGCCGCGCAATCTCGATCTCGGGCCGTGGCGCTGGTTCACTTTCGGCCTCGGCATGGTGTATCTGGTGGTGGTCGTGATCCTGCCGAGCCTGGCCCTGATCGTGGCGGCGTTTCGCAAGTTCATGTTTATCCGCGACGCCGCCAGCCTGTTCGACATGCGGCAATATTCGCTGATGCATTTCCATAGCATCTTCGACAATCCCCTGACGCTGCGCTCGATCTACAATGCGGTCGAGGTCGGCGTCACTACCGCGGTGGTCGGCGGCGCGCTGGCCTTTGCGATCGGCTACACCATCCATCGCACCAAAGTGCCGGGGCGGCGCTCGATCGATCTGATATCGACCTTGCCGGTGGCAATCCCCGGCCTCGTGGTCGGCGTCGCCTATCTGTGGGCCTGGATCGGCATTCCCGGCGGGCTCTACGGCACCATCTGGATCCTGGCGCTGGCTTTCATCGCACGCTTCATGCCGGATACGGTCAAGGCGCTGTCGACCTCGTTCCTGCAAATCCATCGTGAGCTCGAGGAGGCCGCCTGGGTCTGCGGCAAGGGCATGCTCGGCACCATCAGGACGATCGTGTTGCCGTTGGCGCGGCCGGGCGTGCTCGCCGCGATGACACTGCTGTTCGTGCTGGCAATCCGCGAGCTGGGCTCTTCGCTGTTTCTCTATACCAGCAACACCATGGTGATGTCGGTGCTGCTGCTGGACTATTACGAAGGCGGCAATCTCGGCAAGACCGCCGCCTTCAGCCTGGTGCAAACGGTGTTGCTCGGTGTTCTCATCGGAGGCGCCAACTGGCTGTCGCGCGGCCAGGCTCAGGGCAGCGTCGCCCGCGCGGGATAAAAGTTGAAACCAAGGGAGGATCGGCCATGAATAGAAAAATCGTTGCCAGGATCGCTACCAAGATCGTCACTCTGGCCGGCGCCGCCGGTCTTGGCCTCGGCCTTGGGCTCGCGCCGGGCGCGCTGCCGGCGCAGGCACAGGAATTCGGCTCGCCCGAACTGATTGCGGCGGCGAAGAAGGAAGGCAAGCTGGTCTACTACACCGCGAATTTCGCCGAAGTCGAACAACGGGTGATCAAGGAGTTTCAGAAGCGGTTTCCCGAGATCAAGATCGAAATGGTGCGCGCGCCCGGCGGTCAGCTCATTACCCGCGTCAAGACCGAGGCCGCGGCCGGCAAGCTGATCGCCGACGTGGTCGATCACTCTGACCGCGCATTGATGCAGCCTTTGGCCGACATGTTCCAGGATTACGCGCCGCCGAACGCCGCCGACTACAATCCCGATGCGCAGATTGCCCCCAATCTGTGGCCGCGCGTCACGCTGGTCTGGTCGATCGCCTACAACACCGAGCTGGTGAAGAACCCGCCGAAGAGCTGGATGGACCTGACAAAACCGGAATACGACAAGATGACGGGGCAGGTGTTCGCACGGTCCGGCGGCACTACCTGGACCCGCATCATGTTCGAGCGACAGGTGCTGGGGGAGGACTATTGGGCCAAGCAGGCCTCGACCCATCCGATCCTCTACCCGTCGGGCGCGCCGATGTCGGACTCGATGGTGCGCGGCGAAGTCGCGATGGGTCCGCTGCTCTACAATGCGATCTACCCGAAGCAGAAGGACGGCGCGCCGATCAAGATTTTCTTCCCGCCGGAGGGGACGCCGGTCAATCCCTACGCCACTGGAATTCCGAAGACCGCCGCCAATCCCAACGCCGCGAAACTGTTCCTCAACTGGTGCCTGTCGAAGGAGGGCCAGACCTTCATGATCAAGGAGCTCGGCAACCTGACGTCGCTCAAGGTGGCCCCGGTCTACCCGGAGGGCTTCGATCCCAAGGTGGTCAAGGTCTGGTTTCCGAAATTCGACGAATACGTCAAGCTGCACGAGCCGTGGGTGGCGGAATGGGACAAGACGTTCGGATATCGCCAGTGATCGTCACGTTTTTGAAACTGATGAAATCATGACCGCGACACTCGACGTCTCCGACCTGCGCAAGCAGTTTGCGATCGGCCGGCCGGCCATCGACGGCGTCAGCTTCGCCGTGCCGGCCGGCGAGATCGTCGTGCTGCTCGGTCCCTCCGGCTGCGGCAAGACCACGACCCTGCGCTGCGTTGCCGGGCTCGAGCATCCGACCTCGGGCGATATCAGCATTGCGGGGCGTCTGGTGTCGTCGCCCGAGCGCGGCATCCTGGTGCCGCCGCGGTCGCGCGACCTCGGCATGGTTTTTCAGTCCTACGCGGTGTGGCCGCACATGACCGTGCGGCAGAACGTGATCTATCCGCTGAAGCATCGCAAGGTCGCGCGCGCCGAAGCCCGCCGCAAGGTCGACGAGGTGCTGGAACTGGTTGGCCTGACCGAATACGCCGACCGGCCGGTGGTGGCGCTGTCGGGCGGCCAGATGCAGCGCGTCGCGTTGGCGCGCAGCATCGTGTACCGGCCGCAGCTATTGCTGCTCGACGAGCCGCTATCTAACCTCGATGCGAAATTGCGGCTGCGGCTACGCGACGATCTCCGGGTCATCCTCAAGCAGACCGGCATGACCGCGCTCTACGTTACCCACGACCAGGCCGAGGCGGTCGTGCTGGGTGACCGGATCGGGGTGATGCGCGATGGCAAGCTGCTGCAAATCGGCACGCCGGACCAGATCTACAACCGGCCGGCGGATCTGTTCGTCGCCAATTTCACCGGCGCCACCAACGAGCTCACCGGCACGCTGGTCGGGCGCAGCGGCGAGTTTGGCGTGATCGACTTCGGCGACGGACGTCGTGGCGAGGCGGCGCTGCTGCAGGCACTCGATCTCGGCGACAAGGTGCGGATCGCGTTGCGGCCGGAAACCATCGGGCTCGGCAGAAACGACGGCGGCAACCTGTTTCCGGCGCGGGTGGTCGATCGCCGCTATCAGGGCACCCAGACCGTCTACGACGTCGATCTGTTCGGTCGGCGGCTGGAGGCGCTCGAACTCGGCACCGCCGCCCGCCACCAGGTCGGGGTCGAGACGACGGTTTCGCTGCCGCGCGAGGGTTGCTGGGCGTATCGGGATACCGGGGCGTCGAGTTACGAATAGTCCGCCGGCTACTTGACATGGGATTGCATGGGGTTGTTTTCGAGATTTTTTTGTAAAGGCCCGCGGCGGGCGCTGCGCCGCGCCCGGGGCACGAGATCGGCGGTGCCACGGGCTTGCGGCTGGTCGGTTCAACTCCAACTCATCATGCTCTAGGTATTCGGTCCAAGCCCCAAGCTCGCGTAAATGCGCCGCGCGTACGCGCCGAACTCATCCGTGGTCTTGATCGGGAGCGCGCGCGGGAACGGCAGTTGAATCGGGAAGTACTCCGCCATTCGCGCAGGTCCCGCGGTGAGCACCGCGCAGTGCGAGGCCAGGAACACCGCCTCCTGGATGCTGTGCGTGACGAAGATGATGGTCTTGCCGCTCTCGCGCCAGATCCGCAGCATCTCGAGGTTCATCTGCTCGCGGGTCAGCGCGTCGAGCGCGCCGAACGGCTCGTCCATCAGGATCAGTTTCGGGTCATGGATGAGGGCACGGGCAATCGCCGTGCGCTGCTGCATGCCGCCGGACAATTGCTGCGGATACTTGCCTTCATGTCCGGCCAACCCGACCAGATGGAGCAGATCGCGCGCCCGGGCCCGCGCCGCCTTCATCGGCAGGCCGACGATCTCCGCCGGCAGCAACACGTTGTCGAGGATGGTCCGCCATTTCAGCAGCAGCGCCTGCTGAAACACCATGCCGATGTCGCGGGCGGGGTCGAACGGCGTCTGCGCATTGCCGATCTTGATGGTGCCGCCATCGGCTTCGTGCAGCCCGGCCAGGATCTTCAGCACGGTCGTCTTGCCGCAGCCGGACGGGCCGACCAGCGAGATCAGCTCGCCTTCCGCCACATCCATGGTGACGTCGGAGACGGCGAGAAATTCCACGCCTTTCGAACGGTAGACCTTGCGGACGTTGCGCAGCTGAATGAAGGGCTCCGCCGTCATGCCAGCCATTTCTGCAGGTTGACGCCAACGAAGGCATCGTCCGAAAGGTCGGCGTGATCGTTGCAGACGCGGTCGATCTCCTGCATCTGGCCCCGACTAAGGCCCTCGGCCGGATCGAGACACCAGATGCCCCGCATCAGTCCCTGCCGCCGCAGGATTTCGTGGCAGCCGGCGATGCAGCCGTGAAAATTGTTGGCGACGTCGAACAGCGCGCTGTTGCAGTCGGTGACGCGGGCATCGAGCGCCAGCAGGTCCGACGGCACGGTGTTCTTGCCCCGCGCGGCCCGGCACATCTCGAATTGTTTGATCGCGCTGGCGGTCCATACCGACCAGTGGCCGAGGAGGCCGCCGCGGAAATACGTGCGGGTCGTGACGCCCTTGTCGCGCAGGTCGAACGGCAAGGTGAGGTCGAGCAGGATATGATCGTCATTGCCGGTATAGAGCGTAACGCGGTCGAGCGCGCCGGCGGCGCAAACGCCGCGCAGCACGTCGAGCGTGCGGTAGCGGTTGAACGGCGCGATCTTGATCGCGATGACGTTGTCGATGCCGGCAAAGCGCCGCCAAAAATCAGAACTCAGGATCACGCCGCCGACCGCCGGCTGCAGATAAAAGCCGACCAGCGGAATCTCGCGCGCCACCGCCTCGCAATGGGCGATGATGTCGTCTTCGGAAGCTGATCTCATCGCGGCGAGACTGAGCAATCCCGCGTGATAACCGATACCCAGCGCGGTATTCGCCTCGGCGACGGCCTGCCGGGTCGGGCCGGCAAGACCCGCAACCAGCGCCAGCGGTCGCGTGGTCCACGCCGCCGCCGTCTCCGCCGCCAATTCCAGTACCGGCCGGTAGAGGCCGACCTCGCGGATCGCGAACTGCGTGGTATGGACGCCGACCGCAAGGCCGCCGGCGCCCGCGTCGATGTAATAGCGCGTCAGCGCGCGCTGATGGATGGCGTCGAGCGCGCGGTCCTCGTCGAGCGCCAGCGGATGCGCCGGGATCACCGTGCCGTCGGCAATCAGGCGCCGCACCTCGGATTTCATCTGGCTGTGATGCATGGCGCTAAGTCCTTATCCAAATTCCGGGCCGGCGACGGCGAACGGCAGTTCCGCCGGTTTGGCCGTAGCGCGGCCGAACCTCATGCGCTGAAACGGCCGTTCGATGGTCCAGCCGGAGGCGGTGAGGCCTTCTACAAATGCTGCCTGGGTGTGGACGGCATCGATCAGCAAAGGGCCGGTCCCGGATTGAACAATCGCGTCGACCAGGGCCAGCGCGCGGTCCGCGCCGTTTGCGAACAGCGGGCCGATATGCCGGGCTGTCCGCCCGTCGCGGACCAGCGCAATCGCGTCGCCATTCGACAGGAGCCCGGAACCGGGACGTCCGGCGAACTCCGCCAGCAGCGTGCCGCGATCGAATCCCATTGCGTCGATGTCGCGCGCGGTCAATCGCGCGAGGTCGCCGGTCGCGAGCGATGCAGCTGCGTGAGCCACCGGAAGCCGTGAATTCTCCAGCCGCAGCCGCCGCAGTTCCAGGGTGGGCGTGAAACCGAGTGGACCGTAAACCCCGGCGCCGGCCGGAGTGGCGTCGAGCCAGCAGGTCAGGTCTTCCCTGGCTGCGTCATCGAGACAGGCATCGACCAATTTCGTTGCGAGACCGCGGCGGCGCCAGCTTTCAGTCACCAGCACCATGCTGATCCAGGCGTTGCCGGCGGAGTAGGGCAGTAACGCGGCGGTTGCGACGAGCTGGCCGCCCTTGACGCGCATGCCGAACACGCTTCCCCGTGTCAGGAAAAAGCGCCAGTCGGCCTCGTTCTGATTCCAGTGCGCTTCCGTCGACAGTACGAGTCCGTGAGGTGCATCATCCGGATCGAGTCGCACAATGGCGATGTCGTCAGTATCGCCCATCGCGCACCTCATATTTGGTCGGCTTGCCGAGGCTAGGCATCGCGCGTGCAACCCAGTCCGCGGTCCAGGCGATCAATTGCCCGGTGTCGACGACTGGCAGCCCGAACAGTTTGGTCGCTTGCGAGGTGTCGGTGAGCCAGGCTGTCGGCTCCTCCTTGCCCACCATGACCGGCTCGCGCCCGAGCCGGGTGCCGAGTTTGGTAGCGAGATCGCGCACCCGCAGGATCTCGTGGCCGGTGACATTGATCGGCGAGGTCGGCGTGTCGCAATGCGCGAGACAGCGCAGCGCCTGCGCGGCGGCATCGCCCTGCCAGATGAAATTGACGTGGCCGAGGCTGACGTCGATCGGCCTGCCCTGCAGGATTTTCGTGGCGATGTCGTGCAGTACCCCGTAGCGCATGTCGATCGCGTAATTGAGTCGGAACAGGCGGCCGGGTGTCGAGAACCGGCGCGAGAAATATTCGAACATGCGCTCACGCCCGACGCAGGACTGGGCGTATTCGCCGGGCGGATTGGGCGAAACGCTCTCGTCGGCGCCCTTGCCGTCGACTGGCACGAACGGATAGACGCAGCCGGTCGAGAACGCCACGATCCGTGAATTCGGAAAGGCCTGCGCCACGAGGGCGGGGACGTGGGTATTCATGGCCCAGGTCAGCGACAGATCGCCTTCCGCGCCGAACTTGCGTCCGGCCATGAACACGATGTTCCGGACTTTCGGCAACGCCTGGACGGCGGTCTCGTCGAGCAGATCGCAGTTGAGCGTCTCGATATCACGCGCCTCCAGCCATGCCTTCACGCTCGCGTCGCTGAAGCGGGCGACGCCGATGACGCGGCGGCCGGGCGAGGCCGCCCTTGCCAATCCTGCGAGCGTCGGGCCCATCTTGCCGGCGACGCCGAGCACCATGATGTCGCCATCGACCTTCGCAAGGTCGTCGATCAGCGCCTGGCTCGGCCGGCACAGCAGCTCGTCGAGGGCGGCGATATCGGGAATTGTTGCCGGCAAACCGTCGCGCGTCAGCAGCATGTTTCTTCCCTGATCCCTCTCATTGCAGCCGCACGTCCTTGACCACGAACAGCCGTTCGAGGCCCAGCACGAAGCCGTAAAGCGCCACCCCAATCAGGGTCAAGAGCACGACCGCCATTACCATGGCAGGAGTGTCGAGCGAGGACTGCACCTGGATCATCAGGTAGCCCAGCCCGCGCTCGGAGGCGATGAACTCGCCGACGATGGCGCCGGCGACCGCCAGAATGGCGCCGACCTTCATGCCGGAGAACACGTAAGGCAACGCGCCGGGCAGCTGGATCTTGCGGAACAGCGTCCAGCGCGATCCGCGCAGCGATTTCACCAGATCCAGCAGATCCGGCTCGACTTCGCTCAAGCCCCGCGCGGTGGTGAGCAGGATCGGAAAGAAGCAGATGCTGAAGGCGATCAGGATATTCGGAAAGATGCCGTAGCTGAACCAGACGATGAACAGCGGGCCCAGCGCCACCTTCGGGATCATGTTCAGCGTTACGAACAGCGGCAGCAGCGAAAGGCTCAGCAGCGGCGACCAGCAGAACAGCACCGCCAGCGTGACGCCGACGAAGGCGCCGAGCGCGAAGCCGCCGAGGATTTCGGCCGCGGTCACTGCGATGTTGGAAAGCCACGCATACTTCGCCGATGTCAGCGTCGCCAGGGTGGCCAGCGGCGAGGGCAGCACGAATTTCGGCACCTCAAAGGCGTCGACCAGCACCTGCCACAGCACGATCACGGCGAGGTGCACGACCAGGATGATCGCAACCGAGCGGGCCGATCGAATTCCGTCGCTGGACACGGCGTGCTCCCTGGGCGTTCCGCCGTAAGGCGGAATGAGTTGATCCTATAGCGGCTCGGCGCTCCTTTCAACCATTCGGTTGATTAGCCGAGATCGTCATGACGAGGAGCGAAGCGACGAAGCAATCCCGCTTGCTGCGGCAGGGCTGGATTGCTTCGCTTCGCTCGCAAACGGGGGAGGAACTCACGGCCGCAACGACTGCATAACGAGATCGACGACGTGCTTCCGCCGGGCGCGCCGCTCGGACGGGCTGCTCAGGTCCTTGCCGAAGATCGCCGACAGCGTCGGCGTATTGGAAAAGAAGAAATAGCTGAGGCCGGCGATCGAGATGTAGAGATGCACCGCATTGATGCTCTTGCGGAAAACTCCTGCGCGGACGCCGTCGGCCAGAATGTGGGAGACCATGCTGACCAGCGGCGAATGCATTGCCTCGAGCTTGCGCGAGCCGCGCACATGGCGCGCGCCGCCGCGGTTCTCGTCGTTCAGCAGCACGATGAAGTCGGGATGGGCGGCGAGGTGGTCGAACGAGCTTTCGATCAGCTTCTTGATCGCCCGCTCGGGCGGCAGTCCTTCCAGATTGAGCTTGCGCTCCTGGGTCCGGATCTCCTCGTAGACCCATTCCAGCACGGCGAGGTAGAGCGCGTCCTTGTCGCCGAAGTAATGATAGACCAGCTGCTTGTTGACGCCGGCGCGGGCGGCGATCTCGTCGACCCGCGCGCCGGCAAGGCCGTTCTGCGCGAATTCGCGCCGAGCCGCCGTCAGGAGCTTCTTTCGCGTGGCGGCGGGGTCCCGCCGCTGCGGCCTGATGTCGTCTGATTTTATTTTGGGCATTTCCAACCAGATAGTTGACAACTCGGTACGTCCCTTGTTGCATTGCCGGAGCTTGACGACAAGGCCGTGGGCCGCAGACAGGGAGAGTTGCCATGAAATGTCTAGGGATTGCCGGACTGGTGCTGGCCCTTGTTGCCCCGGCCGTTCCCGTGGGCGCCGCCGAGTCCGTCAATTTGATCCTGAACTGGACGCCGACCGCGGACCATTCGCCGTTTTATTACGCCAAGGCGCAAGGCTGGTACGAGAAGGCCGGCATCGATCTCACCATCGAGGTCGGGAAGGGCTCCGGCGTCTCATCGCTGAAGGTCGGCTCCGGCGGCTCGCCGTTCGGCATCGCCGATCTCGCCACCATGCTGGTGGCGAGGAGCAAGGGCGCCGATGTCTTGGCGCTGATGAGCATCTACGCCAATACCGGGCAGACTTTCTATTGGTTGAAGAGCTACGGCGTTAACGGCGCCAAGGACTTTCCCGGCAAGAAGATTGGCAACCCGCCGGGCGACGCTTCGCGCGTGATGTGGCCGGCCTTTGCCAAGGCGGCGGGGATTGCGCCGGATGCCGTGAACTTCGTCAACGTCGGGCCCACCGCCAAAATCGCGGCGCTGAAGAGTCATACCGTCGATATCATCAGCGATTTCTACAACGAGCACGATCTGAAGGTCATCGAATTCGGCGGCGACCTCGGTTTTGTCAACTGGAAGGACATCGGACTGAATCCCTACGGCAACTCCCTTGTTATCAACGGCGCGTTCCTACAGAAGAATCCGAAGTTGGCCGAGGATTTCGTCAAGATCAGCCAGAAGGCATTTGCCGCCTGCGTCACCGATGTCGCCCCCTGCCTGAAGGCGCTGCTTGCCCAAGCCTCGGGTCTCGACCTCGAAAACCAGGTGCGCCAGTGGGAACGGATCAAGTTTCTGATGACCGACGACTTTACGACCACCAAGGCGCTGGGGTGGATCGACGCCGAGCGGATGAAGAAGGATTACGAACTGGTGCAGACCTATCTCGGTATGGAAAAGCCGTTCGCGGTGGAAACCGCGTTCACGACCAAGCTGCTTGATCCGGCCGTGAAGATGGATGCGAGCAAGGTGAAGAAGTGAGATAAGGGAGGAACTCTCTCAACGTCATTGCGAGACGCACTTCGCGACGAAGCAATCGAGCTTTCTTCTGCCTCCCAAGAGCTGGATTGCTTCGCTGCGCTCGCAATGACGTTTCTCTATTGGGGCTCATACGCGGCATTGTGCCGCCGTGACGCGAAAACACATCACTGCGCCTTCATCCCGGACTCCTTGACCACCGCGGTTAGCTTGTCGTGGTCGGCCTTCATCAAGGTGGCGAGTTCCTGCAGCGACATCGGCTTGCCCGGGATGTCCGCCACCGCCAGCTGGCGCTGGACCTCGGGATTGGACAGCGCCCTGTTGATGGCCTGGTTGATTTTCTCGGCAATCGGCCCCGGCGTCGCCGCGGGCACGTAGATGCCGTACCAGGAAACGTAGGAAGCTCCGGGGTATCCGGCCTCGGCGATGGTCGGCACGTCGCGCAGGTCCGCGATGCGCTTTTCCGTGAATACCGCAAGCGGCTTGATCGTGCCTTGCCTGATATGCGGCAATGCCAGCGCCAGCGAAACAATTTCAAAATGCATAAGGTTGGTAATCAGGTCGATTAGCGCCGGCGGCTGGCCCTTGTAGCCGACATTGGTCAGCTTGACACCGGCGGTCTGGAACAGTTTCTGCGCGGTCAGGTCGATCGAGGAGCCGGTGCCGGGATTACCGAAATTGTAGTGGCCGGGCTTGCTCCGTGCCAGCTCGAGAAATTCCGTGAGCGTGTTGGCCGGCATCGAGGCGTTGACGACGGCGACGCTCTGATTCCAGATCGCGAGCCCGACGCATTTGAATCCCTGCATCGGCTCCCAGCCGGCGTCCTGGTAGAGCGTGGGGTTGACCAGCACCGCGGGCCCGGTGATCAGCCAGGTGTAGCCGTCGGGGTCGCTTCGGGCGACCGCCGCAGTACCTATGTTGCTGTTGCCGCCGGGCCGGGCCTCCACGACGATCGGCTGCTTGAGGTCGCGGCCGACCTGGTCGATCACCGTGCGGGCGACGATGTCGACGATACCGCCGGCGGGGTAGGGCACCACGATATGGATAGCCCGGTTGGGCCAGTTGCCTTGCGCGGACGCGCTCGATGCACTGCCAATTACCAATGCGATCGCCGCCGTGGCGCCAAAGGCCCGGATACCCCTCATTTTTTCCTCCCCTGTATGCAGCATCGTTCGAGCGATGTGTTTGTTTTATTCGAATGAAGCGATAAGACCCCTATTCGTTGGCGACCAGCGAGCGGATGCTGCGCGCGAGGCCGAGGATGCGCGGCCCGCATTCGCGCTCGATCTGCTCGGCGCTGAAGCGAAACGAGGGAATGCCGCAATTCACCGAAAGACAGTCGCCGGCCGGCGTGCGGTAGAGCGGCGCTGCGACTCCGAAGATTTCGCGCCGCCATTCACCGAGTGAAACCGCAAATCCGCGTTCCTTGCACAACTCAATGTCGGGCAGCGTCCGCGTCTGCACATACTTCAGCTCTTCCGGACGCTCCGCCTTCACGGTTTTCACGTAACCGTCGAGCTCGTCGCTGGTGGCTAGCGACAGCAGCGAGCGACCGACCGCGGTGGTCGCCATCGTGCCCGTAAAGCCGACGTCGGGCACATGCGGCACCGCATCGGTGGTGCGCAGCGTCTCGACATAGATGAAGTCGAGGCCGAACGGCATCGCGATGGATACCGTACCGCCGGTGTAGGCCGCGAAGTCGCGCATCAACGGCCGCGCCAGTTGCCGAACCTTCAGGGGCGACAGCACGGGATAGGCCGCCGCCAGGATGCCGAGCCCGAGTTCGAAACGCCCCTTGGCGTCGCGCTTGAGATAGCCGAGTTGCGCCAGCGTATGCGTCAGTCGCGACACCGTCGGCCGCGACAGGCCGGTGCTGGCGGCGAGATCGGCGTTCGACAGCGATCCGCGGCTGTTGCGGAACGCGGCCAGCACGTCGAGGCCGTGCGCCAGCGTCGTCGCGAATGACGGATCGCTTTGATCGGCCACAGGTTTTGGGCGGCTAACCGCGGATTCTGTGAGGGGGGATGTCGAGGCCATGCGAAATAGTGGACAGAACTAACCATCTTGTCAATATAACGAAACGAATTTGCTATTCGTGTCGGTATCGGTTTAGATCGCCGCGCGGGGGGGGGGCAGCATGGACTTCGAGGCATCCGAACGGTCGGAAGCGTGGCGACGGAAGCTGCAGTCTTTCTTCGATAGGGAAGTGCTGCCGCGTCACCGCGGCTGGCTCGGTCACGTCGCCCAAAGCTGCGAGACACCGTCCTTCATGGCTGAACTGCAGCAGAAGGCGCGGCAGGCGGGATTGTGGAATCTCGGCCTGCCCGAACTCGCCGATGACGAACCGGGGACGCGGTTGTCCAACCTCGACTATGCTCCATCAGCCGAGATCATGGGCCGGCTGTTCTGGGCCTCCGAAGTCTTCAACTGCCAGGCGCCCGACGTGCCCAACATGATTGCGCTGCAGAACTGCGCCACGCCGGACCAGAAGGCGCGCTGGCTGCGGCCGTTGCTCGAGGCCAAGACCCGGTCGGCCTTCGGCATGACCGAACCCGACGTCGCCTCATCCGACGCCACCAACGTCGCCACCCGAATGGTCCGCGATGGCGACGACTACGTCATCAACGGGCGCAAATGGTTCATCACCGGGGCTGCGCATCCGCGCTGCAGTTTCCTGATCGTGATGGGCGTGACCAATGCGGAGGCCGACCGCACCCGCCGCCACTCCTGCATCATCGTGCCGATGGCGACGCCGGGCATTCGCCTGGTGCGGCGGCTGCGCTGGATGGGCTGCGAGGATCACACCGCGCCGATCGGCGAGCTCGTGCTTGAAAATGTCCGTGTGCCCACCGAAAATCTGCTGGGCGCGGAAGGCGAGGGTTTCAAGGTTGCGCAGATTCGGCTGGGTCCGGCGCGCATTCATCATTGCATGCGCTCGATCGGGCTGTGCGAACTGCTGATCGAGCTGATGATGGTGCGATCGGCCGAGCGTTCGGCCTTCGGGCGGCCCATCATTCAATACGACACCGTGCAGCGCTGGATCGCCGAATCCCGGGTCGAGCTCGAGCAGGCGCGGCTGCTGGCCTATCGCTGCGCGTGGCGGCTCGACCAGTCCGGCCACCAAGGCGCAAGTTCTTCAACCAAGAATTGGCGCGATGTCTCGCTGATCAAGGTCGCCGTTCCCGCCATGCTGCAGCGGATCGCCGACCGCGCCATGCAGGTGTTCGGTGCGATGGGCGGATCCGACGATACCCCGATCCATCAGGCGCTGGCCTGGGGACGCCTGCTGCGGATCGGCGACGGACCCGACGAGGTGCACCTGCGGCAGATCTTCCGGATGGAAGCGATGCCGCTCTGGGGAATCGCGGACTCGCCGTATCTCGCGGCGCATCCGGCGTGATCTAAATCCAACCTCTCCCTGCAAGCGGGGCGAGGGAGAAGTGCTTGCACCACGCTTCAGCGAGGACAACAAGATGACCCCAACAGGCACCGGCGAAGCCGCCCACGAAATGCCCAAAGACGCCTCAGCTCCGGTGATGGCCCTGCATGCGGCCACGCTGAAAGCGTTGCCATTCTCTGACACGCGCGATTTCGACGAAGCCGCGCGCGGCTTTCTCGGCACGGTGGAGAATGCGCGGATCACCTCGGCGCAGGGCAGGGTGGTCTGGAGTCTCGAGCCGTATGGCTTCCTGTCCAAAGCCGAGGCGCCGCCGACGGTCGACCCCAGCCTGTGGCGGCAATCGCGCCTCAACATGCATCACGGACTGTTCGAAGTCGTGCCCGGCGTCTACCAGGTGCGCGGCCTCGACATCGCCAACATGACGCTGATCGAGGGCGATAGCGGCGTGGTCGTGGTGGATGCGCTGACCTCGGTTGAAGGCGCGCGGGCGGCGATGCAGCTGTATTTCCGGCATCGGGGCCAACGGCCGGTGGCCGCCGTGATCTTTACCCACACCCATACCGACCATTGGGGGGGTGCGCGCGGCGTGCTCGACGAGGACGCGCTGGCAGGCGGCAAGGTCCCTGTAATAGCGCCCAACCTTTTCATGGAGCACGCGGTTTCGGAAAACATCATCGCCGGCCCGGCGATGCTGCGGCGCGCGCAGTACCAGTTCGGGCCGCTGCTGGCCAAGGGGCCGCGCGGGCAGGTCGATTGCGGCCTCGGCAAGTCGATGGCGGTGGGCTCGGTGTCGCTGGTGCGCCCCACCGATCTGATCATGGCGACCGGCGACAAGCGCAGCATCGACGGGGTCGGCTTCGAATTCCAGATGGCGCCCAACTCCGAGGCGCCGGCGGAAATGCATTTCTTCATTCCGCGCTACAAGCTCCTGAACCTGGCGGAGAACTGCACGCACAATTTCCACAATCTGCTGCCGTTCCGCGGCGCCGACGTGCGCGACGCGCTGGCCTGGTCGAAATATCTCGGCGAAGCGCTGCAGATGTGGGGCGGCAAGGCGGAGGCGATGTGCGGCCAGCACCATTGGCCGGTGTGGGGAAAAGAGCGCATCGAGACCATGATCCGCCAGCAGCGCGACCTCTACAAGTTCGCCCATGACCAGACCATCCGCCTGATGAACCACGGCCTCACTGCCGCGGAGATCGCCGAAACGATCAAGCTGCCTGACAGTCTCGACGGCGCTTGGCATGCGCGGGGCTACTACGGTCATATCCGGCATAATGTAAAGGCGATCTACCAGAAGTATCTCGGCTGGTACGACGCCAATCCCGTCAATCTCGATCCGCTGCCACCGGTCGAGGGCGGCAGGAAATATGTGGAATACATGGGCGGCGCCGAGGTGATCCTCGGGCGCGCCGCGAAGGATTTTGCAAGAGGCGAGTTTCGCTTCGTCGCGCAGGCCGTCGGCCATCTGGTTTTCGCGGATCCCGACAATCAGCCCGCCCGCGCGCTGCTGGCCGACACCTTCGAGCAGCTCGGCTATGCCGCGGAGAGCGCGACCTGGCGTAACGCCTATCTGTTCGGCGCGCAGGAGTTGCGGCACGGCATGCCCAAGTTGCCGCCGCGCGCGGGCATGCCGCGCGAAACGCTGGCGGCCTTGCGCACCGAGCAATTGTGGGACGTGCTCGGTGTCCGGCTCAACGGCCCCAGGGCCGAAGGCAAGCATATCGTGCTCAACTGGAGTTTCACCGATACCGGCGAGACATTCATTCTGACGCTGGAGAACTGCGCGCTGACCTATGTCGCGGGCGCGCAGGCGGCCACCGCCGACGCCGGCTTCACGCTGGCACGCGGCACGCTGGACGAAATCATCGCCAGCCAGACGACGTTTGACCAAGCCGTCGGCAGCGGCGTGATCAAATTCAGTGGCAATCCGATGAGACTCGGCGAATTGATGGCGCTGATGGACGAGTTTCCGCGCATGTTCGAGATTGTGGAGCCGAAGCGGGTGGCGGTGAGCTGAGGCGCAGAAGCGAAGTGTCGGCAAAGGCGCTCTTGGCGCCGTGCCCACCCTCCATCCACAGCGAATGGTGGGCAAGCTGCGCTTTGCCACCCTAAAAACTGCACGCCACCTGCGCCGCCATTAGTCAGCGCCGCTCACCAGCTTGATCCGTGGCTCGGGGACTTCCATCAGGCTGTGATAGGCGGCGAGATAATCGAGCGCCATGCGCCGTGCGGTGAAGCGCGCCTCGAACTGCTTGCGGATCGCGCCGCGGTCCAATTTGGAGAGAAGGGCAACGGCGGCGACGGCGCTGGTTTCGTCTTCGACGATGAAACCGGTCAGGCCGTGATCGATGATTTCAGGCACCGAGCCGCGATTATAGGCGATGACAGGCGTTCCGCACGCCATCGCCTCGATCATCACGAGGCCGAACGGCTCCGGCCAGTCAATCGGGACCAGCAGTCCGATCGCTCCGCTCAGATAATCTGATTTTTCGTGGTCGCCGATCTCGCCGATGTATTCGACAAGCGGGTGGTCCATCAGCGGGCGAATGACTTCGTCGTAGTAGTCCCGGTCGGCGCGATCCACTTTGGCGGCAATCTTCAAGGGAATGCCGCATCGGGTCGCGATCTTGATCGCCCGGTCGACGCCCTTTTCCGGCGCAATTCTCCCGAGCACGGCGAGATAGGAGGGTGTCACCGGCCGCGGGGTGAGCAGCGCCTCGGGCAGACCGTGATGGATGGTGCGAATCCAGTTGGCTTGCGGCACCGGGCGGCGCTGGGCGTTCGAGATCGAAATTACGGGAACCGACGAGAAGGTGGTGAACACCGGCTGATGCTCGGGCAGATCCAGCCGGCCGTGCAGGGTGGTCAGAAACGGGGTGGGCTGCCGCGAGAACAGCGAGAACGGATAATAGTCGAGATGGAAATGCAGGAAGTCGAATTCCTCGTCATCGCATTTCTGCCGAACCCGCTCCAGCATCACCATGTGCAAGGCATTAGGGTCGCTGACCGATCCGTCGAGGCGCAGCGCCTTCGGCCAGGTCGCGTCGAGCTTTGCCGAGGTCCGGGAATCGCCGCTGGCGAACAGCGTGACGTCGTTCCCGAGCGCTACCAGTTCCTCGGTCAGCCAATGCACCACCCGCTCTGTGCCGCCGTAAAGCTTGGGTGGAACCGCCTCGGTCAGCGGAGCAACCTGCGCGATGCGCATCTATCGCCTCCTGATGCAGATGGATGAACAACGCCTCCATCGGGAATTTCTCCCATATGGGGAACGCCCTCGCACCTGCGAAGTTCCTTCCTGCAAGCGAACTAACCGGGCCTGCGGCCTTGCTGCTGCCATCCGGGTCACATCAGAATTCCGCCTCATGCTGCCGTTGCGCCACGATTCCCGCGTCGGCACGTCGGGTGAATGCTCTTCACAAAGTCCGGCGCAATCGCCCCGAAATTTTGATGCCACTCCAAGAGGTTTGCAGAATCATGCAAAATCATATGGACAGTCGTTCAGGACCCGCGCGCCGGCCTTTTGCATCCATGCATCCCTGGAGTCAGAATTTGTTCCGATTGGCGAACCTTTCGCGGGAAACGCGCAACAGACCAACAGCTAAGGGCAACCCATGGCAATCAAAGGTGTGAATCGCATACCAAAGATTCGCGCGGAAGCGGTTCAGGAATCACCGTTTTATATTCCCATGACCGGGCCCGCGGCGAGGCCGCGGCGGTCGCTCAAGCATGACGATACCTTCATCGTGCTCGACAGCCATGGGGATATCGGCGCTTCCGCCGGCGGGCCGGACGGCCTGTTCAATGCCGACACCCGTTATCTGGCCCGGCTCGAACTTCTGCTGGACGAGGTGCAGCCGTTGCTGCTCGGTTCCAACCTACGGGACGACAACTCGGCATTGACGGTCGACCTCACCAATCCCGACGTCTATCGAAGCGGCCGGATCGTTCTGCAGAAAGACCTGCTGCACATCGTCCGCACCATCTTTCTGTGGCGCGGATCGGCCTATCAGCGGATCGGGATTCAGAACCATGGCGACCGGCCGGCGAGTTTCGATGCCACCTTGCTGTTCGACAGTGATTTCGCCGATCTGTTCGAGGTGCGTGGCGAACGCCGTCCCCGACGGGGCACGAGTTCCACCAAAGTTGACGGCCCAGCCGGTGTCTTGCTCGACTATCGCGGGCTGGACGGCAGGTCGCGAACCACGACGCTGCAGTTCGATCCGCGGCCGACGCTGCTTACGATGAACGCGGCGACCTACCACCTCGAGCTGGCGCCGCAGCAAACGACCGCGCTGTTCGTCACGGTCTCCTGCAACAAGTCGACCTCGCCGCAAAAAGCCACGTTCTTTCGTGGATTGCTGGCGCACCGCCGCGCGATGCGGCAGTCGAGCGCCGGCACCACCAGCATCGAGACCTCCAACCACATCTTCAACGAGGTGCTGTGCCGGGCGACGGCGGACCTCAATATGCTGATGACGGAAACGCCGCAGGGCAGATATCCCTATGCGGGAATTCCCTGGTACTCGACGACATTCGGCCGCGACGGCCTGATCACCGCGCTGCAAATGCTTTGGGTCGATCCACGCATAGCCCGCGGCGTCCTGAAGCGGCTGGCCGCCTTTCAGGCCACCGCCGTCGACCCGCTCGCCGACGCCGAGCCCGGCAAAATCCTTCATGAAATGCGCGGCGGCGAGATGGCGGCGCTGCGCGAGGTGCCGTTTGCGCAGTATTACGGCAGCGTCGATTCGACGCCGCTGTTCGTGCTGCTGGCCGGTCTTTATGTTGAACGCACCGGCGACGAGGAAACGCTGGCCGAGTTGTGGCCCGCGATCGAAGCCGCGCTGCACTGGATCGACGGCGCGGGCGATCCGGACCGGGACGGTTTTGTCGAGTACCAGCGTGCCTCCGAGCAGGGTCTCGCCAATCAAGGCTGGAAGGATTCCTACGACGCGATCTTTCATGCCGACGGACAACTCGCCGAGGGCTACATCGCGCTGGCCGAAGTGCAGGGTTATGTGTTTGCCGCCAAGCAGCTGGCCGCGCGCTGCGCCCTGCGCATGGGGCTCGTGGAGAAGGCCGGCCAACTCGTCACCGAGGCGCAGGCGCTCGCCGCCCGGTTCGAAGCAGCGTTCTGGTGCGAGGAATTGGGCACCTATGCGCTCGCGCTCGATGGCGCCAAGCGGCCGTGCAAGGTGCGAACCTCCAATGCGGGGCAGTTGCTGTTCACCGGCATCGCGCGCCAGGACCGCGCCCGCAAGGTTGCCGCCGACCTGATGCGGCCGCACTTTTTCACCGGCTGGGGCATCCGCACCGTGGCGCGGGGGGAAGCCCGCTACAACCCGATGTCCTACCACGACGGCTCGATCTGGCCTCACGACAATGCCCTGATAGCGCTCGGGCTTGCGCGCTATGGTTTGAAGCACTCGGTCGAACATCTGTTCAAGGGTCTGTTCGACGCCGCGAGCTACATGGATTTGCGGCGGCTTCCGGAACTCTTCTGCGGATTTCAGCGCGAGCGTCGGCGCGGGCCGACGCTCTATCCCGTCGCCTGCGCGCCGCAGGCCTGGGCGAGCGCTACGCCGTTCACGCTGCTGGAGGCGGCGCTCGGTCTCGAATTCGATGTTGGACGCGGTGAGATCCGCCTGCGCGACCCGCGGCTGCCGGCCTTCCTCAATGAAGTGGTGTTGCGCGATCTGCAACTCGGTCCGTCGAGCGTCGATCTTCGGGTTCGTCGTCACGGCGAGGAGATCTCGCTGGAAGTCCTGCGCACCCGTGGCCAGATTCAGGTATCTATCGTGCTCACGCATTAGGAGCCGCGCGGGACGTTACGTCATGCTTCCCGCGGACCCTATCTGCGCCACGCCCTGATCGCACGGCTTGCGGCCAAATTGGGCGAATCTCCAGCCGAGACCCACGCTCAGGCGTCCATGTTGTGCAGGCGCTGGCGGTTGCGCAGCACGATCTGGCGCGCGCCGGAAAATCCCAGCACGCCCTGGGACTGGAGCTGCGAAAGCGCTCGCGAGACGGTTTCCAGCGTCAGGCCGAGATAGTCGCCGATGTCCCGACGGCACATCGGCAACGCCATCATGCCCGCGACGGCCAGCCGGCGGTCCATTTCCAGCAGGAAGGTGGCGACGCGCTCCATCGCGGTCTTGCGGCCGAGCAGCAGCATGTGATCCTCGGCGTGCCGAAGGTCGCCGGCGGTCATGGTCCAGAGGTTGCGCGCGACCTTGACGTCGATGCCGGCCGCCTGTTCGAGGCTGCGGCGCTTGACCAGACGCACGGTGGTATCGATGATGGCTTCGGCGGCCAGCCGGTGCACGGTGCCGGATTCGAGCCCGAAGACGTCGCCGGGCAGATGGAACGCGCCGATCTGGCGGCGCCCGTCGGAAAGCAGCTTGTAGCTGCGCACCGCGCCGGAAATCACCTGGTAGACATATTCCGCCGGCTCATCCTCGCCGTAAATCTCCTCATCCTTCCTGTAGCTGAACTCGGTGGCGATCAGGCCGGCATGGCCGGTGACGGCGCCAAACTGATCAAGGGCGGCGTGGGGAACCTGACTGACGCGGCTGGCGATGGCGGAACTGGTGGGGGATTGGGTGAGCATGGTCATCTCCTTGCGGCGGATGGCCAATTGCTACGCGGGATCTTCGAGGCTGGAAATTCGTGCGATATCTTAAGGACGTTCACCTACGTATAATGCCGGAGGTCACTGTCCGCGGCCACTGGCTCCTTGGCCGTCCTGGATTGCTCCCCGGATACGTGCCACCAGGCTCTCATCGAGCAGGGGTTTCAGCAGAACGTCATGCACCCCCGCGGCAGCCGCCCTGGCCGAGATGTTCTCGTCGGGGTAGCCGGTGATGAGGATGATCGGCGCCGCCATGTCGCGGTTGCGCAGGCGCCGGGCCAGATCGATGCCGTTCATGTCGGGCATCTTGTAGTCGATCACGAAGCAGTCGACGCCGGTTGAGCGGACGGCATCCAGCAGCGCCGCGCCGTTCCTGAAGGTCCGGACGTTGAAGCCGTCCGTCTCAAGCAGGAACCGCAGCGAGCCGAGCACGTCAGCGTCGTCATCGACGACGTAGATCGTAGCTTTTGGGGATACCGACGTCATCAAAACCGCGCCTGCCGACTTCAAATCCGATTGATTCATTATGACAGTTAACGCCCGTTGCCGGCGCAGCGGCTTGATTTAGCTCAATCGTTCAGCAGGCCGGCCCGCATCGCCAGCCGTACCAGTTCCGACAGGCTGTTGGCCTGCATCTTGGTCATGACGTTGGCCCGGTAGACCTCGATGGTGCGGGGGCTGATGTCGTAGTCGCGGGCAATCAGCTTGTTGGAAAGCCCGGCGATCAGGCCTTCCATGACCTGACGCTCGCGCGGGCTGAGCGTCGCCACCCGTGCCGCGATCTCGTGAGTGACCGCCTCGCTCCTGACCGCCGGCTCGGCCTGCCGGATCGCCGCCTCTATCATGCCGATCAGCCGGTCGTCCTCGAAGGGTTTCTCGAGAAAATCGACTGCGCCGAGCTTCATCGCCTCGACGGCCAGCGGGACATCGCCATGACCGGTCATGATCAGGATCGGAAACGCGCTGTGGCCTGCCTTCATGCGCTTCAGCAGTTCGATTCCGTCAATGCCCGGCATGCGCACGTCGGAAACGACGCAGCCGAACGCGAGGCCAGGGAGCGCATCCAGGAAGTTCTGGGCGGTCTCGAACAGGGTCACGCTCAAGCCGGCGGAATTCAGCAAGAAGCCGAGCGAATCCCGCACCGCCTCGTCGTCGTCGATGACATAAACTCTGCCCTTGTTCGACATCTGTCAGCTCTCGTTGACTGCCGCAGGCAGCGTAAAGCGGAACGTCGCGCCTCCCGCGGCATTGTTTTCGGCCCACATCCGGCCGCCATGGGCTTCGATGATGGACCGGCTGATGGAAAGTCCCACCCCCATGCCGGTATCTTTTGTCGTAAAGAAAGTCTGGAACAAATTGGGTTTGACGTCGTCGGGGAATCCCGTGCCGGTGTCGGACACCTCGACTTCGACCATGTCGTCGGCCACGCTGGCGTTCGTGACGATCAGGTCGCGCCGCTGCGATTGCGCCATCGCCTCCAACGCATTGCGAAACAGATTCACCAGCACCTGCTGAATCTGGACCCGATCCGCTAGAACCAGGTCGAACTCCGGGTCGAGACTGAAACGGAGCTGCACGTTCTGCTCGCGGGCGCCCGCCAGACCGAGCGCCCCGGCCTCTTCGATCAGCTTCGAGAGGCTTTCGACGCGCTTTTCGGATTCGCCGCGCGAAACGAAGTCGCGCAGACGCCGTATGATCTGGCCGGCGCGCTGCGCCTGTTCGGCTGCCCGGTCCATCGCGCTTTCAATTTTCAGCGTGTTGGGATCGGCGCTGCCCGCCAGCAGCCGGCGCGAGCCCTTCATGTAATTGCTGATGGCGGCGAGCGGCTGGTTGAGCTCGTGCGCGAGCGCCGACGCCATCTCTCCCATCGCGCTCAGCCGGGAAACGTGAACCAGTTCGGACTGCAGCTCCTGCAGTTGCGCCTGGGTTTGCTGATGCTCGGTCAGATCGCGCACGAAGCCGGTGAAATAGGGCTCGCCGCCGGATTGCATTTCGCCGACCGACAGATGCATCGGAAAGGTCGTTCCGTCCCGGCGTTGGCCGGTCACGATCCGCCCAATTCCGATGATGTGCCGCTCGCCGGTGGATCGATAGCGCGAGAGGTAGCCGTCGTGACGCGACCGGTCCGGCTCCGGCATCAGTTCCTTGACGTTCCGGCCGATGGCCTCATGTTCGGCATAGCCGAACAATCTCTCCGCGGCGGTGCTGAAGAATTGCATGATGCCGCGTCCGTCGATGACGATCATGGCGTCCGGCACCGTATCGAGGATCGAGCGCAGGTGGTTTTCCCGGGTTCTCAACGCCTCTTCGAGGTGCTTTTCCTCGTTGATATCGAAAGCGATGCCGCTCAGATGGCGTGCGACACCGGCTTCGTCCATGACCAGGCCGCCGCGTGCGCGGATCCATTGACCGCGTCCGGACGCCGCGCCGACCCTGAAGGAGACGTCGAGATTACCGCCGAACCGGGTCACCCGTGCTATCTCGCGTTCGGTGCGCTCGCGATCCTCCGGTTCGAGCAGAGCAAGAAAGTGATCGTAGCCGACAGGCGCGTCACGGAGGATTCCGAAAAGACTCCGGGTCGTCTCGGACCATTCCAGCTCGCGGGTTGCCAGATTGAGATCCCACGTTCCGACGCCGAATCCCTCGATTTTGAGCCGAAAATGCTCATTGCGGGGCGGATCGTCCGATGGCGATTGAGTTATGCCGGTCACGCTTCGGTCTTCGCCTTCCATCGATCCAGCCTCACGCCGGAGGCGCGGCCCACCGTATATTCTTCCTTGTGCCTTGCCAAATCCCTGCCCCCGTCCATTGACGGACCTTGATCTATCTCATCTCGCGGTTCGCTCCCCGAGCCTACAAGGTGCCGGCCTTTGGGGGGCAATGGAGTGATTGGATGAGCTACGCGACCGTCATGGTCAGTCTGGCGCTTGACCAGCCGAACGAGGCCCGTCTCGAAGGCGCCTGCCAGATCGCCGAACGATTCGACGCTGGCATTGTCGGGATCGCGGCGGCGCAGTTCAGCCCGCCGCTCTATTTCACCTCGGGCGAGCAGGCGCAAAATCTGATCGACCAAAGTCAGGCCGCGCTGCAGGCGCGCTTGTCCGAACTCGAGACGCAATTCCTCGGGGCGATCAAGAAGCGGGCCAGGTCAGTCGAATGGCGCAGCGCGATCGACTTTCCGGCGCGATACATTCTGAGCCATGCGCGCTGCGCCGACATCATCGTCAGCGGCGGACACAGTGATGCGTTTTCGGATCCCTTCGTGCGGGCCAGTCCGAAAGATCTGGTGATGCAGGCGGGCCGGCCGCTGCTCGTCGTTCCCGATACCGTAAGCTGGCTCGACCTGCGCAGCATTCTGGTGGCGTGGAAGGACAGCACGGAGGCGAGGCGGGCGATCGTCGATGCGCTGCCCCTGCTGCGCAAGGCACAGGACGTCACCATCGCCGAGATCGTGGAAACGGGCGACAGCCGGCCGGCGGCGGTTTCGCGGGTTCGCGATGTCGTGGCCTGGCTTTCGCGTCACGGGGTCGCCGCCCGCGAATTGGTGCCGGAGAAGAACGGCGACCGGGACGCGGCGGCTCAACTGGATCGCATCGCCGCCGACGTCGGTGCCGGCGTCGTTGTCGCGGGCGCCTTTGGGCACTCGCGGTTCCGCGAACTGATTCTGGGCGGCATGACCCAGCACCTCATTACCCAGAACGCCCGCTGCGTGCTGCTGTCGCACTAGCCGGCGTTACCGCAACAACGAGAATTGACAGGATCGCGCCGTGTACCAGTTTCTCGAGCAAACCGTCGCCGGCCACATGACGCGCACCGTCAAGACAGTGACACGCGGGCTCACCATGCGCGAACTGGGCGAGATGTTCGAGCGTGACGACTTCAACGCCTACCCGGTCGAGGACGATGGACAGGTCGTCGGCCTCGTCACCAAGTTCGACCTTCTGCGGTGCTTTGCCTTTACGCCCAATCAGATGGTTCCGCGCTACGATGATCTGATGAAACGAACCGTCGCCGACGTCATGACCTCGGAGTTCATCTACGTTCGTTCCGACACCCGGCTGACGCGGGTGCTGCAGCTGATGGTCGAACATCGTTTTCGCAGCGTTCCCGTGATCGACGGCGGCCATCGATTGGCGGGCATCATCGCACGCGAGGATATCCTCAGCGCGCTCGAGGCCTGTGTCGGGCGCGACGCCGGCTGATCGCGCCAGGTCTGCAAGCGCAGCCTCCGCGCTTCCCCCGGGCTGCCTAATGATGAGGCAATGCCCACCGTGGGTCTTGATTTTTCGATGAACCGCTGCCGCGCGCGGCCGTTCGTGCTGACGGCAACTGCGCTGACCGAACGGGGTTGATCTCGATCAAATCGCGCCGCGCCGGGTTGTGGTTGTTGGGTTCGTGTCCTCACGAGAGATTCCATATGAGCCAGGCCCTTGACGCCAAGACCATGACCATCGGTGAAAGTGGCTTGACGCTGCTGTTCGCAGCGAGCGCCTTCCTGTGCATGGTAGCAGCTGCGAAAGCGCTCGATACTGCCTTCGCATTTCATGCCTCGCTCGGCGCCGCCGCCAGTCTCGCGGCGGTTTTCATGATTCTGAACCGGTATTTCGACCGCCCGGCGTCTCTGCCGCCGCAGGAAATCAACGGCCGGCCCAACTACAATATGGGCCCGATCAAGTTCGCTGCCGTGATGTCGATGTTCTGGGGCATCGCCGGGTTCATCGTCGGGCTGCTGATTGCCTGCCAGCTGGCGTGGCCCGCGCTCAACTTCGATCTGCCGTGGACCAGCTTCGGCCGGTTGCGGCCGCTGCATACGTCGGCCGTGATCTTCGCGTTCGGCGGCAACGTGCTGATCGCGACCTCGTTCTATGTGGTGCAGAAGACCTGCCGGGCCCGCCTCGCCGGCGAGCTTGCGCCGTGGTTCGTCGTGCTCGGCTACAACTTCTTCATCGTGATCGCGGGCACCGGCTATCTGCTCGGCGTGACGCAGTCGAAGGAATATGCCGAGCCGGAATGGTATGCCGATTTCTGGCTGACGATCGTCTGGGTCATTTATCTGCTGGTGTTCCTGATGACGCTGGTGAAGCGCAAGGAACCGCACATCTTCGTCGCCAACTGGTTCTATCTGTCCTTCATCGTCACCATCGCCGTGCTGCATCTCGGCAATAATCCCGCTTTGCCGGTGTCGGTGTTCGGGTCCAAGTCGTACATCGCCTGGGGCGGCGTGCAGGACGCGATGTTCCAGTGGTGGTACGGACACAACGCGGTCGGCTTCTTCCTGACCACGGGCTTCCTCGCCATCATGTACTACTTCATTCCGAAGCGCGCCGAGCGGCCGATCTATTCGTACCGGCTGTCGATCATTCATTTCTGGGCGATCATCTTTCTCTATATCTGGGCCGGCCCGCATCATCTGCACTACACGGCGTTGCCGGACTGGGCGCAGACGCTGGGCATGACTTTCTCCATCATGCTGTGGATGCCGTCCTGGGGCGGCATGATCAACGGGCTGATGACACTGTCGGGCGCGTGGGACAAGCTTCGCACCGATCCGGTATTGCGCATGCTGGTGGTGTCGGTGGCGTTTTATGGCATGGCCACCTTCGAAGGCCCGCTGATGTCGATCAAGGTGGTGAATTCGCTCAGCCACTACACCGACTGGACCATCGGCCACGTTCATGCCGGCGCGCTCGGCTGGGTCGGATTCGTCTCGTTCGGCGCGCTCTATTGCCTGGTCCCCTGGTTGTGGGACCGCAAGGGGCTTTACAGCCTCAAGCTCGTCAACTGGCACTTCTGGATCGCGACCTTGGGGATCGTCCTCTACATCTCCGCGATGTGGGTGTCCGGGATCCTGCAGGGCCTGATGTGGCGCGCCTACACCTCGCTCGGTTTCCTCGAATATTCCTTCATCGAATCCGTCGAGGCAATGCATCCATTCTACATCATCCGCGCTGCGGGCGGGGCGCTGTTCCTGATCGGCGCGCTGATCATGGCCTACAATCTCTGGATGACCGTGCGCGCCAGCGAGGCGGAAGTGCCGTCGCCTGTCGCTCTTCAGCCGGCGGAATGAGGAGCGATCAAATGTCTTTCTGGAAACGGCATCAAATTTTCGAGAAGAACTCGATCGTCCTGATCGCTGGAATTCTCTTGGTCATCTCGATTGGCGGTCTGGTCGAGATTACCCCATTGTTCTACCTCAAGAGCACCATCGAGGCGGTCGACGGCATGAGGCCATATACGCCGCTGGAGCTGACCGGCCGCAACATCTATGTCCGCGAGGGCTGCTATCTCTGCCACTCGCAGATGATCCGCCCGCTGCGCGACGAGGTCGAACGATACGGGCATTTCTCGCTCGCCGCCGAAAGCATGTACGACCACCCGTTCCAGTGGGGATCGAAGCGGACCGGGCCCGATCTGGCGCGGGTCGGCGCCAAGTATTCCGACGAATGGCACGTCACGCATCTGGTCAATCCGCGTGCCATCGTTCCGCAGTCGGTGATGCCGGGATACCCGTTCCTGGCCCGCACCGAAGTTGACCTCGCGGGGATGGCGAACCATCTGCGCACCAGCCGTACCGTCGGCGTGCCCTATTCGGACGACCAGATCGCCAACGCCGTCGCTGATCTGAAGGCGCAGGCCGATCCGGACAATGCCGGGGTGGAGGCCTTTACGAAACGCTATCCGAAGGCGGTGGCGCGCAACTTCGACGGCAAAGCCGGCCTTCCGACCGAGATGGATGCGCTGGTCGCCTACCTGCAGATGCTCGGCACGCTGGTCGATTTTAAGCTCTACAACGAAAAAGCAAATCTCCGCTGAGAAGGCGCATACGATGAAAGCAGTCCTAACGGTCCAGAATATCACCTCGGATTTCGTCACGAGTTTCTGGACGCCGATCTTCGTCGGAATATTTCTCGCCATCGTGGCTTACGCCCTTTGGCCCCGCAACCAGGCGACGTTCGACGAGGCGTCGAGAATGCCGTTGCGGGAGGAATGAGGAATCATGGCTGAGCACCACGAGATCGATCAGGTCACCGGTACCACGACCACGGGTCACCAGTGGGACGGCATCAAGGAACTGAACACCCCGCTGCCGCGCTGGTGGGTCATCACCTTCTACATCACCATCGTGTGGGCGGTCGGATACTGGATCGTATATCCGTCATGGCCGCTGCTGACGACCCACACGACCGGCCTGTTCGGGTACTCGACCCGCGCCGACGTCGCCGTCGAACTCGCCAATCTGGAAAAGCTACGCGGCGACAAGATGGTGAAGCTCGGGGCCGCACCACTGGCGGAAATCGAGAGGGATCCGGCGCTGCTGGCGCTGGCGCGCGCCCGTGGCAAGACCGTGTTCGGCGACAATTGCGCGCCGTGCCACGGCAGCGGCGGCGCCGGCGCCAAGGGCTATCCCAACCTCAACGATGACGAATGGCTGTGGGGCGGCTCGCTCGACCAGATCCTGCAGACGATCCAGTTCGGCGTGCGCTCGGGGCATGCGAAAAGCCATGAAAGCGCCATGCTGGCGTTCGGCAAGGAAGGCGTCCTGAAGAAGGATCAGATCGTCACCGTCGCCAATCACGTCCGGTCGCTGGCGGGCCTGCCCACCGGCAAGGGGTTCAACGCCGCCGAGGGCGCCAAGATCTTCGCCGACAATTGCGCGTCGTGTCACGGCGACGCCGGCAAGGGTAATCAGGAACTCGGCGCGCCCGACCTCACGGACAAGATCTGGCTCTACGGTTCCGACGAAGCCACCCTGATCGAAACCGTCAGCAACGGCCGTGCCGGCGTGATGCCCGCATGGGTGGAGCGTCTCGACCCCGCCACCCTCAAGGCGCTGGCGGTCTATGTCCATTCGCTCGGCGGAGGCAAGTAAGCCGCGGAACGGACGCGGGAACCCGGGGTCTGTTTGAGGTGGATCAACTACGCTTGCGGAGTTGAGCCTAGGTTCGACCGCGAATGCGAGATCAATCCCTCCGATGACCAAATCCGCACCGATCGAGCTGCAATTCGACGACGATGGGCCGCTTTACGTGGCCCAGAAGAAAGTCTATCCGCAGAGCGTCCAGGGCACGTTCCGCCGCATCAAATGGGGCCTGATGGCGGTCTGCCTCGGGGTCTACTATCTGCTGCCGTTCGTGCGCTGGAACCGCGGGGTGGGCGCACCGGACCAGGCCGTGCTGGTCGATCTGCCCAACAGCCGCTTCTATTTCTTCTTCATCGAATTGTGGCCGCAGGAGGTCTACTACTTTACCGGCCTGCTGATCGTCGCCGCCCTGACCCTGTTCCTGATGAATTCGGTGGGAGGCCGCATCTGGTGCGGCTATCTCTGCCCGCAAACGGTGTGGACGGACCTGTTCTACGCTGTCGAACGCTGGGTCGAGGGCGATCGCCGCGAGCGCATGCGCAAGGATGCTGCGCGCGGCACCAGGAAGCTGCAGCGCTTTGCCGAAATCGTCCTAAAGCACTCGATCTGGCTGATGATCGCCTGGTGGACCGGCGGCGCCTGGGTTTTGTATTTCAACGATGCGCCCACGCTGGTGAAACAGCTCGTCACCTTCCAGGCGCCGATGCTGGCCTATATCTGGATCGCGATCCTGACCGCGACGACCTACCTGCTGGCCGGCTTCATGCGCGAGCAGGTCTGCGTCTACATGTGCCCATGGCCGCGGATCCAGGCGGCACTGACCGACGAATGGGCGCTCAACGTCACCTACAAATACGACCGTGGCGAGAAGCGCACCTCGCTGAAGAAGGCAAACGAATTGCGGGCGTCCGGCGTAACCGCCGGCGACTGCATCGATTGCTATCAATGCGTCGCGGTCTGCCCGACCGGCATCGACATCCGCGACGGTTCGCAGCTCGGTTGCATCCAATGCGGCCTCTGCATCGATGCCTGCGATACCGTGATGGCGAAAATCGGCCGGGAGCCGCGCCTGATCGGCTACGACAACGACATTAACATCCAGCGGCGTCAGGCCGGCAAGCCGCCGATCTACCGCATCGTGAGGCCGCGCACCATCGTCTACACCGTCCTGATCGCCGCGGTCGGCGCGATCATGCTGTACGCGCTGATGACGCGGTCACTGCTCGACATCAACGTATTGCATGACCGCAATCCGGTCGCGGTGAAACTGAGCGACGGATCGATTCGCAACGCCTACACCGTCCGCCTGCTGAACAAGCGCGGCTTCGATCGCGTCATCGCGATCGACATCGACGGGCCGGTCAACGCGACCGTTCATGTCGTCGGCGCCGATTCCGTCACGCCGGACCGTCCCATGATCGTGCTCGGACGGGACCAGACCACCGAACTCCGGCTTCTGGTCACCGCTCCCGGGGAGAGCAACCCGCAGAAATCGATCCCGGTGCGATTCCGCGTCACCGATATCGGCCTCGGCGAGGTCGCGTCGGCGACCGACAACTTCGTCTCTCCATGAGCGTACAGGAACCCGCATGAGCAGACCGCCCGTTTCGCCCAAACCGCTGACCGGTGGCAAGGTACTCGCCATGCTGGTCGCCTTCTTCGGCGTCGTGATCGGGGTCAACCTGATCATGATGAAGTTTGCAATCCAGACGCTGCCCGGCACCGAGGTCGACAGCGCCTACACCGCGAGCCTCGCCTACGAGAAGGAGATCGTGGCCGCCCATGACCAGAACGCGCGCAACTGGAAGGTCGACGCCCGGATCCGGCGCGGTGCGGACGGCGGCGCGACGCTGCAAGTCGAGGCCAGGGACAGTAACGGCCAGCCGATGTCCGGCCTGAAGTTTCAGGGCCGCCTCGAACGTCCGACCGACCGGCGCGCGGATCAGCCGGTGGAACTGGCGGAGATGGGAATCGGCATCTATCGCGGCAGCGCGCCGCTGGTCGCCCCCGGGCAATGGGACCTGGTGATCGAGGGTGTCGCGGCGGGACGGCGGATGTTCCTGTCGAAGAACCGTGTGTTGCTGAATTGAATCGTTGGTTTTGACGGAGAGGCCGCATCATGCAGGCGACACGGGATTTTTCGCACTACGTCAGGGACGCGGGCGCCGGCCTTTCGCATATCGATCTGGCGGTCGAGGGCGTCAGTTGCGCCGGATGCATGTCGAAAATCGAGCGCGGGCTTTCGGCGATACCCGATGTCACGTTGGCGCGGGTCAACCTGACCGACCGCCGCGTGGCGCTGGAATGGAAGCGGGGCGCGCTCGATCCCGCCCGCTTCATCGACCGCCTCGCCGAACTCGGGTACAAGGCCTATCCATTCGAAACCGCTGACGCGGAAGCCGCCGAGGCAGAACAATCGCGCTTTCTGCTGCGCTGTCTCGGTGTCGCGGCGTTCGCCACCATGAACGTGATGATGCTTTCGATTCCGGTGTGGTCCGGCAACATCAGCGACATGATCCCCGAACAGCGCGATTTCTTTCACTGGCTGTCGGCGCTGATCGCGCTGCCGGCCGCGGCCTATGCCGGCCAGCCGTTCTTCCGCTCGGCCTGGCGCGCGCTGACCACGCGCAACGTCAACATGGACGTACCGATCTCGATCGGCGTCATCCTCGCGCTCGGCATGTCGCTGGTGGAAACCATCAACCACGCCGAACATGCCTATTTCGACGCGGCGATCATGTTGCTGACCTTCCTGCTGGTCGGGCGCTATCTCGACCAGAGCATGCGGCGGCGGACCCGGGCGGTGGCCGGGAACCTTGCCGCGCTGAAGGCCGAGACCGCCTCCAAATTTGTCGGGCCCGACGAGATCTCCGTCGTGCCGGTAGCGGCGATCGACCCCGGCGACATCGTGCTGCTGCGGCCGGGCGAGCGTTGCGCGGTCGATGGCACCGTGATCGAGGGGCGATCCGAGATCGACCAGAGTCTTATTACCGGCGAAACCCGCCACGTCGCGGCCGGGCAGGGCACCGCGGTCTATGCCGGCTCGCTCAACCTGACGGGTACCTTGCGGGTTCGCGTCTCCGCAGCGTCCGAAGGCACGCTGCTGGCGGAGATCACCCGGCTGCTCGACAACGCGCTTCAGGCCCGCTCCCGCTATGTGCGCCTCGCCGACCGGGCATCCCGGCTCTACGCGCCGGTGGTGCATGCCACCGCGCTGCTGACGATTCTCGGCTGGGTGCTGGCGGGCGCGAGCTGGCACGACGCCATCGTGACAGGGGTCGCCGTTCTCATCATCACCTGTCCCTGCGCGCTCGGCCTTGCCATCCCGACGGTGCAGACGGTGGCGTCCGGGGCGATGTTCAGGGCCGGCGTGCTGCTCAATTCCGGCGATTCGATCGAGCGGCTCGCCGAGGTCGATCACATCATCTTCGACAAGACGGGGACGCTGACGCTGCCCGATCTGGAAGTCGTCAACGCATCCGGCATTCCCGAGGACGTGTTCCGGCTCGCCGGTCAGCTGGCGCTGGCCAGCCACCATCCGGTCGCAGCCGCTTTGGCGCGGGCCTCGAACGCGAAGGCGCCGCTGGCGGGCGCCGTGGAAGAGCCCGGGCAGGGGGTGCGCGCCTGTCTGGACGGCGAAGAGCTGCGGCTCGGACGGCCGTCGTTCTGCGCGGCCGAGCAACTGGCCAGCGACCGTCAGGACCTCGATCCCGAGGCCTCGATCGTGGCGTTCAGCGATGGCGCAAAAAGCTACGTGTTCTGCGTCCGGCAGGGGCTGCGCCCGGATGCGCAGGCTGTGATTGCAGCGCTGCAGCAGCGCAACATCAGGGTCGAGATTCTCTCGGGCGATCGCGAACCCGCGGTTCGCGCCGCGGCGCGTGCTCTCGGAATCGAAGACTGGCGCGCGGGCCTCACCCCGGCCGACAAAATCGCGCGTATCGAGGAACTGAAAAGCGGGGGGTGCAAGGTGATGATGGTCGGCGACGGCCTGAACGACGCGCCGTCGCTGGCGGCGGCGCATGTCTCGATGTCGCCGATCAGCGCCGCGCATCTGAGCCAGGCGACCGCCGATCTGGTCTTTCTCGGCAAGCCATTGGCCCCGGTGGTGGCGGCGATCGATTATTCGCGCAAGGCGCTGCTGCTGATGCGCCAAAACCTCTGGCTCGCGATCGTCTACAATTTCCTGGCGGTCCCGATTGCCATCAGCGGGGTGGTGACGCCCCTGATCGCCGCGGCGGCGATGTCGGGCTCCTCCATCCTGGTGATGCTCAATGCGCTGCGCGCCCGCCGCGTCGCGGACAGGAGGTCCTGATGGAGGTGCTCGTCTTTCTCGTGCCGCTGGCGCTGGCGCTCGGGCTGCTCGGCCTGGCCGGTTTTCTCTGGTCGCTGAAGAGCGGACAGTACGACGATCTCGAGGGCGCGGCCTGGCGCGCCATCGCCGATGACGAGCCGGCGCGGGAGCCGCCGGCGGTGGAGGTGAAGTCCTCGACAGTGCGACCTGCATAGCAGGTCCTGCTATTCCTGCTTCGCATTCCCCTAAATCTTCGCGCTACTTGCAGCGAACGCAATTGTGTTCGCCATACTCAGTGACAATCCTGCCCGGAGGTGATTGTTGGGTGGGATGATATTGCTCCTGATCTCGTTGGTCTCGTGGCTGGCCCTTGCCGGACCGGCCGCCGCGGAATGGCGCTCCGAAACGGTGGCGGCGCCGGGCCCCGTGACCTCGATCGAGGTCCGGGGCACGGATACGCACATTGCGATCGGGCCGAACTGGTACCGGATGGCCCCAGCGACCGGTGCGCTAATCCCTGCGCAAGCGCCGGGCTTTCCCGCCGTGCCTCCGGGCGGTCTTTCGGATGGACGGGTCGCAAGCAGTGACGGAGCGATCGCTCGTGCCTGGCTTGCTCACCCGACCGACCGCTACCGCCATGGTGTTCTCGGCGATGCCATCGAAGCCGGGAGCGTGGTCGTCGAGCGAAACGATGGACGGATCGCCACCGTAGCTTCAGGCTCGAACGCGGTGTTCGAAGACCTCCTGCCACGCATTGCGGCCCTGGATGGTGTCGATCGAATCGTGGTGGTGAAGTCGTACCTTCATCGCGGTTCGGCGCTGGCGATCATCAATGCGGAGTCCATGAAAGTAATGGCGGAGACGCCGCCGATCGGTCACGCGAATGCGTGGTTGAATCCGGCTGGTATTGCCGATTTCGACGGCAATGGCACCACCGATATTGCCGTCGTGCGCCAACCCCACGTCGTCGGTCTCCTGCAACTGTGGTCCTGGCAAGATCAACAGCTGAAGAAGGTCGCCGAGGTGCCGGATGTTTCCAATCATTTCATCGGGTCGAAGGCGCTTGGCATGAACTGGACAGCGGATTTCGATGCCGACGGCCACTCCGACCTGGCGGTGCCGAGTCTCGACCGACGATCGCTTCGCCTCATCGCCTTCGTACCAAGGGTTCGCGATATCGCCCGGATTGCGCTGCCGGCTCGTGTCGCAACGAATATCGGACCAATCAGTATCGGGGGACGTCCGGGTCTGGTTGCCGGCCTGGAAGACGGCCGGCTGGTCGTCATCCGCGAATAGGCGGCGGCTTCAGCTGGATTCCGGCGGAAGCCTCAGCCGCGCCGCCAGCGCGCCGGCGACGATCAGGGTCGCGCCGACGCCGGCGACGCAAGCGGTCCACCCGAAGCGGTCGAACAACTGGCCGAGCACTGCGCTGCCGACGAGGCCGCCGAGAAAGTAACAGGCAAGATAGGTCCCGCTGGCGACGCCGCGGTTCGCGAGCGTCGCCCGGCCGACAAAGCCGGTCGCGACGGCCTGCGCGAAAAACGTTCCGACGCCAACCAGCACCATCCCGGTCAGCACGGCGGCGAGATGCGACGACAACAACAGCGGCAGGCCCAATGCCGTCACCGCCAGCGCGCCCCAGATCGCCCGCCGGGTACCGAAGCGCGTGACGGCACGACCTGCCAGCAAGGTCGTGACGACGGAGGGCAGGAAGACGAAATAGACGAATCCCAGCTCCATCCGCCCGAGCGACAGCGGCGGCGCCACCAGCACAAAATTGACGTAGGTGAAGGTCCCGATAAAGGCGAACAGGATGCAGAAGCCGACGCCGAAGGCCGCGCGCAGCGCCGGGTTGCGCCAGTGCGCGAGCATCGCGGCGAAGGGCGGTTGCAACATCGGCGTCGCATGCATCGGCTGAACGCGCTGGACGGTGAAATATACAAGAGCCGCCCCCGCCAGATTGAGCACCGCGAAGAAGTAGAAATTCGACGCCAGCCCGAAGGTATCGACGACACCGGCCGAAGCCAGCCGGCCGATCAGATTGCTGGCGACGTTGCCGGTAATATAGGCCGCAAACGCGCCGCCGGAATCCGTCGCGCTGCATTGTTCGCCGAGATAGGCCAGCGTCAGCGCGAACGCCGATGCCATGCACAAACCCTGCGCGACCCGCAGCATCGTGAAGACGGTAAGGTTCGGTGCGACGGCGAGCAGGGCGGTCGGCACCGCAAGCAGCGCCAGGCTGAGCAGGATGCCGAGCCGCCGGTCGATGTGCGGGCTGAGCAGGCCGACCACGAGCCCGGCGATCGCCATTCCCATGGTGGCGGCATTGACGGCAAGACCCATGGCCGCCGGCGCCACATTGTAGTGTTTCGTCAATGAGGGAAGGATGGCCTGCGTCGCGAACAGGTCGACCACGGTGAGGAACGCGGTGAGGCCGATGACCAATGATCGCAGCACCACGCCCGGCGAGTGACCGTGCATTTCCATGTTCCGGGATCTCATGCCAGCAGGGACGTCGGTCACGACACGGTGCTCCTCGGACCAAAACAAGGGGATGTGACGCCTGGCCGTGCGGGGCAACACGGGGGGCTCCAGGACGTCACATCCGGCAACGAGGCTTGGGGCGCTCGTTACAAGTCGATAGTTACATGTGGTGGTCGTCCGGATCCTTGCGTACGTCGCCGACATAGAGAATGACGGTTTCGGTACCGAGATTCTTCCACCAGTGCGAGGTGCCGGAAATCTCGGGCCTGATTTCACCGGCCTTGTGCAGGATCGGTGCGGCGCAGTTGCTGGCGTATTCGACGATTTCGCCCTGCTGCACGAAAATCAGCGCGGGCCGGTCGTCGTGGCTGTGCCACGGCACGACGCCGCCGGGCGCGATCGTCAGCTTGCGGAACCGCAGCTCGCGGCCCTTGATGTTCGCGGGCTCCCTCTCGAGATTGATCGAGCCCAGGGTGACGTCGGTGACGCCGACCGGCTTGAAGTCGACCTTCTCGCGGGCGTTGACCTTGATCTGGTCGGCCGGGCATTCGCCGGCAAGGGCGGACGTCGTCACGCCGGCCGAACCGGCGATCATGCAGGCGACAGCAAGGCCGTGCCGGAGCGTGCGCGATTTGGCTGACTGCTTGAACATTTGGTTGTCTCCTCTGTTGTGCCGCGGCCCCGAATGACTGGCCGGCTATGCGCTAAGCATCGTTGAAATCCTGTGGCGGAGGAAATGCCCATTGGCTGTTGAATCCATAGCGCGGTGCTATGTGCTGAAACCTCAGAGCATGTGCTTGATGTCGGAGGAAAACGTCGGATAGGCGTAGACGTTGTCCTTGACCTGGCTGGCGGTGATGCCGAAGCGCATCGCCAGCCCGAACAGGTTGACGAGTTCCTGGCCGGCATGCCCGACGAAATGCGCGCCAAGAATGCGGTCGGTGGCCTCGTCGACGATGATCTTGGACCAGGCGACCGTCTCCGCATAGGTGCGGGCGGAGAACCAGTCGTGCATGTCGTTGCTGTGCACCCTGATTGCGAGCCCCTGTTGCCTCGCGGCGGCCTCGGTCAGGCCGACCGCGGCGAGGGCCGGGACGGTGTAAACCGAAGTCGCCATGCTGCCGTAGTCGGGACTGTATTTCGGCCCCTCGACGATATTGCGGCCGACGATATCGCCCTCGTAAGTCGCGATCGGCGACAATTGGGGAGAGATCGGCACGGCGTCGCCGCAGATATAGACCAGCGGATTGGAGGTCGAGCGCAAATGGGAATCCACCGCGACCCGGCCGTGGCTGTGATCGACGTTTCCCGCAGTCAGATCCAGCATGTCCACGTTGGCCACGCGGCCGGCGCCGTTGACGACGCGGTCGGCTTCGGCGGCATGTTCTTTTCCGTCGTGGGTGAAGATCACCCGAAGCCGGCCATTCGCCGGCTCGATACGATTCACCCTGACGCTGGTCTTGATGCGAATTCCGATGCGCTCGCTCTCGGTCTGGAGGCGCGCCACCGCGTCGGCATCCATCGCAGGCAATAGCTGCGGCAGCGCCTCCAGGATCGTCACGTCGGCGCCGGCTCGCGCGTAGACATGGCCGAACTCCAGCGATATCACGCCGCCGCCGACGAAGGTCACCATCTCGGGCAACTCTCTTTCGCTCAGCATCGTGTCTGACGTGATCATGTGCCCCGCACCTGGAATCGGCAGCGGGCGCGGCTTCGATCCGGTAGCGATTACGATGTGTTTGGCCTCGAGAAGACGGTCGCCGACGCGGATGGTGCTGGGACCGGCGAACACGGCGTGGCCCCTGATCACCTCGACATTGCGATGCGCCATCGAGCGGGCGAGGTTGGCGGGGATATCCTTGATCATATCCTTTTCGCGATCGATAAGCGCGGCCCAGTCGAGCTTTGGTTTCCCGACGACGATATGGTGGATGGCGGCGCGCTCGATCTCGTGCAGCGCGTGCCCGGCAGCGACCAGAACTTTCTTCGGCGTGCAACCGCGGTTCGGGCAGGTGCCGCCAAGATCGTGCGATTCGATCATCGCGACCGACATGCCCGCCCGCCTGACCGGACCGGTCACGCCGATGCCGGCATTGCCGCCGCCCAGGATCACCACGTCGAACGTCTCTGTCCTCATCGGGCTACCCCGTCTATCGCCGATCGATCAGCCGCGGCCTGCGGCATTGCGCCCGACGCGCGGGAATCGTTACCTGGTGGTGATGGTCGACGTGATCGAGCCGACCACAGACGTCGCCATCTCGAACTGCGGAACGCGATCCTTGATGTTATGGCGCCTCGCAATCCATTCGAAATCGGTCCAGACCGCCCAGACGTCGCCATTGTCGTCCTCCGTCAGCAGCAGGCGGACCGGCCAGTCGAGACCGGCATTCGGGTTCGATGTGATGAACTGGGTTCCGAGCGGTGGATTGCCGAATACCAGCAGCGTCGAAGGCCGCAGCTTGATCCCGGCGTCGGCCGCCAGTTTCGATTGATCGATCTCCGAGAAGAACCTGATGCCCTTGGCTGCGATATCGGCCTTGATGCGGGTGATCGCCTCCGCCATCGGGACCGCGCTCTTGACACGGACGACGCCGTCATCGCTGTCGGCCCTGACGGGGGAGGCGGCCGATATCAGCAGCAGCACCAGCGTCAGCGATGTGGCAAGATTCACGATGCGGGTATTCATATGGCGTCTCCTGTCCGTTGACGCATGCCGGGGGCATGGCTTCGAACTCAGCATGACCGCACCCGGCCGCCGGCTGAAATACGATCTCGCTCTGAAGTCGATAGCCGCGCGCTATCGCCGGCCCCACGATGCTCGCCGGCTATCAAACCCATGGTGCAATGGCATTTCTAGTTCCCGGTCATCCGGCCTCTGATGCGGCCAACGCCCGACCGGCGGGCGTCCACGCCTAAGGAGGAGCTTCCAATGACCACCCTGTCCAAGACCTTTATCGCTGCGGCGGCATTCGCGGCCATCACGACCTCGGCCTTCTCGCAGGTCACTACCGAGTTCAACCCGGGCATGGCCATCATGTTCAGCGGGGGAAAGATGGTTCAGATGGCGATGGCGTCCGGGTCCAAGAACCACGACGCCATGATGAAAGGCGCCAAAAAGGTGCCGAACAATACGGTGTTCTTCATGAGCGGCGGACAGATGTACATGGTCTCCGGAACGCTCGATCCGACCGGCAATTTCTATCGGCCCTGAGCCGTGGCCGGGTTAGCCGGCGTCCGGTTGCGGACACCAGGGCCGCCCCTTGCGGGCGGCCTGCGCAGGCCAATATCATCATCATCGCGCCCGATGCGGGCGCGTACACGAGTGGAAACTGAACTCCAATCCACCCGGAGCAGGACATGACGTTCCTATCATCAGCCGATGCCGCGCGTCTCAAGCTGGCCTTCCAGGCCTGCCGCGACATGGAAGGGACGTTGAACGAACAGCTTGAGGCCTATGCCGCCGCGGGACGCGAGATATTTCCGGCCTATGGCGAGGCGGTCGATCGCCTGGTGGCGCGGATCCACGAAAACGGCGGCGGCGAAAACGCGCCGCGGCCCGGCGATCCGATGCCGCCCTTTATCCTGCCCGACGTGACCGGCAAGCTCGTCAGCCTGAAATCGCTGCTGGAAACAGGACCGGTCGCCGTGATGTTTTATCGCGGTCACTGGTGTCCGTATTGCCGTCTGAACGTCAGGGCCGTGACCCAGGCGCTGGATCGGATCAGGGCGCTGGGCGGCGACGTGGTCGCGATCATGCCCGAGGTGCAGCAATTCGCCGAGAAATTCAGGTCCGAGGCCGACGCGCCGTTTCCGGTTCTGACCGATCTCGACAACGGCTATGCGCTGTCGCTGAATCTCGCGATCTGGCTCGGCGCGGAAATCCAGCGGCTGTTGTCGTATCAGGACATGAAGCATTTTCACGGCAACGACGGCTGGGTGCTGCCGATACCCGCGACATTCGTGGTCGGCCGCGACGGCCTGGTGAAAGCGCGCTTCGTCGATCCCGACTTCCGCAAGCGCATGGAAATCGACGACCTGATCGCCGCGTTCAAGAGCGCGGGCGAGGAAGCCTAGAACCGCTTGTTCGAAACGTTGCAGTCGACCCTCATCGCGGCTACCTTACGATCATAGGTCATGTTTGGAGCTACCCTGAACGGCATCAGGAGAATCCAGCCCATCGGCCGATACCGTCAGGAGCCTGCGCTCCGGTTCAGAACCTGCTGCCAGTCCGCGCCGCGCAGCAGCCGCATCACGGCGGATGCCACCGCGGTGCGTTCACGCCCGGCGACGCCGTAGAGGTGAAGCGTACGGCGCGCATCTAGTCCATCGACCGTTGAACGCGTCAGCGTCCGCGGAATCGAAGCGGTGTCCGGCATGACGGCAATGCCGATATCGGCTTCGAGCAATTCGATCAGGTCGCGCTCCGACGAGACTTCGTGGCTGTGATCGACGTCGACGCCGTGACTGCGAAGCGAAGCACTTAACCGCTCCTCATGCTCGCAATACTTTCGCGCCAGCAACTGCTCGGCCCGCAGATCCTCGAATTCGATATGGTCGCGGCCTGCCAGCGGGCGCTGCTTGTTCATGACGAGCTGAAAGCTCTCGGTAAACAACGGCCAGGCATCGAGCCGGTCCCAGTCCTCGTCGATTTCGGCGGCGATGCCGAGCTCGGCTTCGCCCTTCTTGAGGAATTCCCCGACCTCCCGGCTGGTGCCGCGCAAGAAGCGGAACTCCAGACGGTTGAACAGCCGCTTGATCTGATCGAGATGCGGAATCAGCAAGGTCAGATCAACGGAATGGGTGAGGGCGATCCTGAGCGCGCCGACTTCTCCGCTCTTGAACGACGAGGCCAGCTGGCGGGCGCCGGTCGCGGCTTCATAGCACTGCTTGAGCAGGGGATGCATCCGCAGGCCGAGCTCGGTCAATTGTGCGGCAGGGCGCTCGCGCCGGAATAAATCGCCGCCGAGTTCAGCCTCGAGCTGCTTGATCGCCCGCGTCAGGGAAGGCTGGGTGACGTTGCACTCGTCGGCCGCGCGCGTGAAGTTGAGCACACGGGCGACGGCAAGGAAGTAGCGAACCTGGTGCATTTCCATGATCGTACCCCGATTTTGATCGCGCAGCAGATTAGCCGATTGCGACCGGCAATGAAGTCAGAACCGCAATAGCGCCAGCCTATGGTTTCGGAAGCCAAACGGCATTTCCGGAAACCGCCGCCGTGCCGCAGATTCACACAGCAGTATACGCCTGTGAAGGCTTCAGCGTTACGGCGAAAGGTTCGGTCATGAACATCCAGTTGAAAACACAGACCTCGTCGGCCGCGCGGCCGCTCATCGGGAAGGTCTCGCTGGTCACCGGCTCCACCAGCGGCATCGGGCTCGGTATTGCCCGCGCGCTCGCCGAGGCCGGCTCGGCCGTGGTGCTGAACGGTTTTGGCCTGGCCACCGAGATAGCCACGACCAAGGACCAGATCGCTGCGGATTACGGCGTGAAGGTAAGTTATTCTACCGCCGACATGTCCAGGCCGGAGGCGATAGCCGAGATGATCGCGGCCACGCTCGCCGAGCATGGCCGGCTCGACGTGCTGGTCAACAATGCCGGCATTCAATATGTCGCGCCGCTCGATCAGTTTCCGGTCGACAAATGGGATGCGATCCTGTCGATCAACCTGTCATCGGCGTTTCATACCATGCGGCTGGCGCTGCCCGCGATGCGCCAGAACAGGTTCGGGCGCATCATCAACATCGCCTCCGCACACGGGCTTGTCGCGTCGCCGTTCAAGGCGGCCTATGTCGCCGCCAAGCACGGCATCGTCGGTCTCACCAAGGTCGCGGCGCTGGAAACCGCAGAACTGGGCATCACCTGTAACGCGATCTGTCCGGGCTACGTGTATACCCCGCTGGTCGAGGCGCAGATCGACGGCCAGGCCAAGGCACACGGAATTTCCCGCGCGCAGGTCATCCACGATGTGCTGCTGGCGCAACAGCCCAACAAGCGTTTTGCCACGGTCGAAGAACTCGGCGCACTCACGGTGTTTCTCGCCAGCGACGCGGCTGGCTCGATCACCGGCGCCGCGCTGCCGGTCGATGGAGGCTGGACCGCGCACTGAAACACGACAGTCAACGTCCAGCGAATCCCTGGCAAACATCATTGGACGCGGCTGGCATCATCCAACGGGAGTGAGACATGAAAGACGCCCAGGACAACCGGTCACCGCCGAATTCGAAGTCGCCGGGCAAGACGCCGCCCGGCCAGGTCGTGCTGGTGCTGCAGGGCGGCGGCGCGCTGGGATCCTACCAGGCCGGCGTCTATCAGGCGCTGCAAGAAGCCGGCATCGAGCCGGACTGGATCATCGGCACGTCGATCGGCGCCATCAACGCGAGCCTGATCGCCGGCAACAGGCCGGAAAATCGCCTGGCGCGCCTGCAGGAATTCTGGAAGCGGATGGAGCAGCGCCCGGTCTGGAGTTTCCCCGGTGCGTTTCCCGGCTTCAACGAAAAGCTTTCCTACTGGTCGACGGTGACGAACGGAATCGCCGGATTCTTCAGGCCCAATCCACTGGCGCATGCCGGCAATGACTATCCCCTCAGTGCCGAGCGGGCCGGGTATTACTCGACCGAGCCGCTGGAGCAGACGCTCGGCGAACTCGTCGATTTCGATCTGGTGAACGATTGCCGGCCACGGCTGACCGTCGGCGCCGCCCATGTACGCAGCAGCCAGATGCGATACTTTGACAGCCGCGATGGTGAACTCGGCGTCAAACACATCATGGCGTCCGGGGCATTGCCGCCGGCGTTCCCCGCTGTTCGGATCGACGGCGAGCTATATTGGGACGGCGGCATCCTGTCGAACACCCCGACCGAAGCGGTGTTCGACGACAACCCGCGCAAGAACTCCCTGATCTTCGCGGTCCACCTGTGGAATCCCGTGGGCGCCGAGCCGACGACGATGGCGGAAGTGCTCAACCGGCATAAGGACGTGCAATATTCGAGCCGGATCGCCAGCCATATTACCCGCCAGCAACAGGCCCACCGCTTGCGTCATGTCATCAATCAGCTCGCGGCCCGGATACCGGAGGCCGAGCGCAACAGCGAAGCGGTGAAGGAATTGGCCGGCTACGGTTGCCCGACGCAAATGCATGTGGTGCGCTTGCTGGCGCCGCAACTCGATCGCGAGAATCACACCAAGGATATCGACTTCAGCCGGTCCGGGATCATGCAGCGTTGGGACGCCGGTTACGCCCATACCAGGTCGGTGCTCGATCGCGCGCCCTGGATGGGTGAGTTCGATCCTCTCTCAGGCGTCGTTCTCCACGAGCAGACCGAATTGATACCGGTCGCTGCGGAGTGACGTGACGCTTTAGGAAAACATGGTTTTCCGGTACAGCGCGTCGTAACAGGCGGCCGAAGTGCCCCAGCTGAACGACCGAGACATCGCGCTGCGCCGCATCGAGTCGAGGCGATCCTTGGCATTGAAGGCCGAAAAGGCGCGGCGGACGCCGCCGAGGAACGATTCGGTCGATGGCTGCTTGAACAGAAATCCGGTTTCGCCGTCGGTGATGGTTTCGGCGAGGCCGCCGGTCTGGTGGCCGATCGGCAGCGATCCGAACCTTTGCGCATACATCTGGCTCAGGCCGCAGGGCTCGAACCGCGACGGCATCAGGGTAAAGTCGCTGCCGGCAAAGATCCGGCGGGCCTGTCCGTCATTGAAACCGATGGCGACGCCGATCGCATCCGGCCGGCGGCGGTGCGCATCGACCAGCGCTTGCTCGATGACAGGCTCGCCGCTGCCGGTCACGATGATCTGGCCGCCGGACGCGATGATCTCGTCCGCGGCCGCCAGCACGAGATCGACGCCCTTCTGGTGCACCAGACGCGCGACCAGCCCGAAAATCGGGCCGCGCGACAGCGCGAGGCCGAACTGCTGGCGGACGTAATCCGAGTTCGCCTGCTTGCCGTCCCAGTCCCCCGCGCCGAACGGCTGCGCCAGCTGGGCGCAGACCCGGGGATCCCAGCTCTCGTCGATGCCGTTCAGGATTCCGGTGAGCCGTGCTGCGTCGGAGCGCTGGCGAAGCAGGCCCTCGAGCCCGCAGCCGAACTCCGACGTGGTGATCTCCTTCGCATAGGTTTCGCTCACGGTGGTGAGATGGGACGCGTAGACGATGCCGCCCTTGAGAAAAGACAGTTTGTCGTAGAATTCGAGGCCATCGATATGGAAGGAGGCTTCGGGCGCGCCGATCCGGCGCAGCGACTCCCTCGGAAACAGGCCCTGATAGGCGAGGTTATGGATGGTCAGGATGGTGGGGATTCTGACCGCGCGCCAGGCGAGGTAGGCCGGCACCAACGCGGCCTGCCAGTCATTGGCGTGAACCAGGTCCGCTGCCCAATTTTTGTCCAGAGTGCCGGCCGCCAATTGGGCAGCGGCGGAGGCAAATCGTCCGAAGCGTACGTCGTTGTCGGGCCAGTCCCGGCCCGAGGTGTCGCCATACGGATTGCCCGGGCGGTCATAAAGTTGCGGGCAGAGCAGAACGTAAACCGGCAGCCCGTCCCTGGTCGCCGTCAGCCCGAGCGAGCAGGCCGGCATGTCTGCCAGCGCAGGGCATTGACCGACGATCTCGATGTGCAGGAATTGTTCGACCACGTCGCGGTAGCCGGGGAGGATGATCCTGACGTCGCTGAGGGAGCGTAGTGCCCGCGGCAGCGCCGCTGAAACGGCCGCGAGCCCGCCCACCCGGACGAAATCATCCATTTCCGTGGTAACGAACAATACTTTCAAGAAACGCCCTCGCGCCAACTCAGGCTATGCAAGAATGGTTCCAGTTTCGCTTTCGAGTGCATCGGCCGAGGGCATCGGCGCGGCTCAAAGGGCGGGTGACGGGAGAAACGCTTCCCAGGTTGAGCTGCGCAATTTAGGGTTCGCCGCGCCGGATCAGGCGTCCGGGGAGCAAGAAGGTAGCTGACAACGATGAGGGTAATTTGACAAAGAGTTTCGAAGGCCTGCGCGTGCTCGATTTTTCGACCACCATTGCCGGGCCGCATTGCACGCGGATGCTGGCCGACATGGGGGCGGAGGTCATCAAGATCGAGACCACCGAAGGTGAGACGATGCGGACGCGTCCGCCGGTCCGCAACCATTGCAGCACCGCGTTCGGCCAGCTCAATGTCGGCAAGAACAGTCTGGTGCTCGATCTGAAATCATCAGAAGGGATCGAGGTCATTCGCCGGCTGACCGCAAGCACCGATGTCCTGGTCGAGAATTTTCGCCCCGGCGTGATGCGCCGGCTCAAGCTCGACTACGGCGCGCTGAAGGAACTCAATCCGAAGCTGATCTACTGCTCGATCTCCGGATACGGCCAGACCGGGCCATCGGCGGAATTGCCGGCCTATGCGCCTGTCATCCACGCCGCCTCCGGCTACGACATGGCGCATCTGGCCTACCAGCCCGGCCGAAGCCGACCGGACTATTGCGGCATCTATCACGCCGACGTGCTCACCGGCGTCTATGCCTTCGGCGCCATCTCGGCGGCGCTGTATCAGCGCCACGGCACCGAGCTGGGCCAGCACATCGACGTCTCGATGCTGGAATCGATGCTCAGCCTGACGCTCAATGAAATGCAATGGTCGCAATTCGAGGTGAAGCCGACCCAGCGTCCGATGTTCGGGCCGATCGCAACGGCCGATGGATTTGTGATGGTCGCCATCGCCAGCGAGAAAACTTTTCAGGGCCTGATGAAGGTGATCGGGCGCCCGGAATGGGTCAGCGATCCGCGTTTCGCGGTTTATGCCGATCGCCGCGACAACTGGGCTGACTTGATGGACGGCGTTGAAGCCTGGTCGCGCGCGATGACGACCGAAAAATGTCTCAGCGCGCTCAATGCCGAGGGTGTCCCCAGTTCGGCCTACCGCACGGTGGCGCAGGCGATGGGCGATCCGCAGATCGCCCATCGTGGCGCGCTCGCCGAGGTGGAAGATGGCGGCGGCACGTTCAAGGTTCTCAACCTGCCGTTCCGCATGTCCGGGGCCAATGTCTCGGCGGCCAAGCGGATGGCGACCCTGGGCCAACACACGGTCGCGTATCTCCGGGAAACCGGTCTTTCGGACGAGGAAATAGCAGCCTTCACGGGAAAGCGGATGGTGGCGGCGCCGGGCTGACGAAGCGCCCGCCGCAAGGCCCTCGGCTTTTCATCCGGCGCCTATCTTGCGGCCTTGCCCGGGCGCGCGATTCCAGCCAATCTGACGGACAGTCGTCGACGATCCGGAATACCGGACGACAGGTCTATCGGAGGAAGCATCCATGAAAGCGGCAACCCGCTCGCGCGCGCTTGCGCGGATATTTTGTGTGGCGGTATTCGGCATTGCCTTGATCGCAAGCCCCGCCGGCGCCCAAAAGCAGGGCGGCAGCATCACCGTCGGCCTCGAGGCCGATATTCCCGGTTTCGACCCACTGAAGGTCGGGGTGTTCGATACGGCAGCGAGCACGGCGGCTGCGGCGATTTTCGACACGCTGACCTATCTCGATGACAAGGGCGTGGCGCAGCCGAAGCTCGCGCTGTCCTGGTCGTCGTCGGAAGATTTCAAGACCTGGACCTTCAAGCTGCGGCCCGGCGTCAAATTCCACGACGGCACGCCCTTCAATGCCGCGGCAGCCAAAGCGAACTTCGACCGGCAGAAGGATCCGGCCAACAAGTGCCGCTGCGCCTTCTACATCTCCGGTATCAAGGATGCGCAGGCGCCGGACGAACTGACCCTGGTGTATAATCTGAACGATCCGTCGGTAAACTTCCCGGCGATCATCACTATTCCAAGTTCGAACTGGGTCATGCAGTCACCGACGGCTTGGAAGACCAAGGGCGACGAATACAACCGAAATCCCGTCGGCACCGGCCCTTATGTATTGAAGTCATGGGCCGCCGGCGATCGAATGGTTCTCGAACGCAATCCTGACTACTGGAACAAGGGGCGTCCCTATCTCGATCGTCTCGTGCTGAAGCCGTTGCCGGATGCGCAGTCGCGCTTCGCCAGCCTGCAATCGGGCGAAGCCGATGTGATCTGGGACGATGAATACGACGCTGACAACATTCAGAAGGCCCAGAAGGACCCCAAATTCAAGGTCCATACCTATGTCGGCTCCGGCGCTCAGGTCTACGCCTTCAACACCAAGGTCGCGCCGTTCGACGATGTGCGGGTGCGCCAGGCCCTGGTGATGGCGCTCGACCGCAAGAAGATGTCGCAGGCGATCACCAATGGTCTGGCCCGGCCGGCCAGCAATCCTTTCGGCGACGGTTCGTGGGTCAAATGCAAGGACGATGGCGCGCTGCCTTTCGATATCGAGAAGGCCAAGGCGCTGATCAAGGATTACGGCAAGCCGGTTGATTTCAAGATGATCGTCACCGCGACGCCGCGCGGGCGCACGGTCGGTCAGGTCCTGCAGCAATTCTGGAAGCAGGTCGGCGCCAACATGGAGATCGAGCAGGTCGATCAGGCCACCGTCGTGCCGCGCGCCTTCATGCGCCAGTTCCAGTTGACGCCGTGGCGGATCGTCGATCTCGCCGATCCCGATGCGCAGATGTACGCCAATTTCCGCACCGGCAGCCCGGTGGCGCTCGCCAATTATTCGAATCCCGAACTCGACATGCTGCTGGAGCGGGCGCGGGTCACGGCGGACCAGGCCAAGCGGATCGAGGATTATTGTGCCGTCAGCCGACTCGTGAACAAGGAAGCGATCTGGTTCTGGACCTTCCAGAACACCTATTACGCGTTATCCAGCGCGAAGGTCAAAGGCCTGCCAAAGATGTATAGCGGGGTGATCGACGTATCGGGCGTCTGGCTGGAATAGCTCTCGATGCTGGGTTTTTTCGCTCGAAGGCTCCTCTATCTCGTGCCGGTCCTGCTCGCGGTATCGTTGCTGACATTTCTCATCGCGTCGCTGCTGCCGGGCGATCTCGCCTACACCATCCTCGGCGACCAGGCGACGCCTGAGAAGGTGGCGGCGCTGCGCCATGACATGGGGCTCGACCAGCCGATCTGGTGGCGTTACCTGTCCTGGCTCGGTCATGTGCTGCAGGGCGATTTCGGAAGGTCGTTCCGCACCGGGCAAACCGTGCTGCAGGCGGTGGCGGAACGGCTGCCGGTGTCGCTGGAGCTGATGCTGCTGGCCCAGCTCGGCGCATTGGCGATCGGCATTCCCTTGGCGATCGCCTGCGCGGTGCGCAGCGGCAGCGCCTTCGACCGTTTCATGACCGGCAGCGCCTTCAGCATGCTCTCGGTGCCGGCGTTTCTCTCGGCCATCCTCCTCATCTATCTGTTCGCGGTCGAGCTGCGGTGGCTGCCGGCGACCGGCTATGTGCCGTTCCACGAGGACCCGATCGGAAATCTGCGGAGTTTCCTGCTGCCGGCCCTGACCTTGGCGCTCGGCGAGTGGCCGGTGCTGATGCGCGTGCTGCGTTCCGACATGATCGCGACCCTGCAGGAGGATTACATCGCGATGGCGCGCGCCAAGGGCCTGAAGCCGTCGCGCATCCTGCTGGTGCATGCCTTGAAGCCCTCGTCGCTGACGTTGGTTACCGTCACCGGCATCAATATCGGCCGCCTGATCGGCGGCACCGTGATCGTCGAATCGATCTTCGCGCTGCCGGGGATCGGCCGGCTGCTGCTCAGCGCCATCTTTACCCGCGACCTGATCATCCTGCAGGGCGTGGTGCTGATCGTCGCGCTTGGCTACGTGCTGATCAATTTCATCGTCGACATGCTCTACGCCGTGCTCGATCCCAGGATTCGTCATGGCCACGCTTGATCTCGGCATCGACCAGGACGTCGTCGCGAGCCCGGTCCGGCGGGCGCGCCGACTCGGGCCGCTGTTCTGGATCGCGATCGGATGGATGACCTTCGTGTTCGCGCTGGCCGCATTCGCCGACCTGCTGCCATTGCCGAGCCCTTTCGACATGGACATGCTGGAGCGCCGTGCGCCGATCTCGGCCGAGCACTGGCTCGGTACCGACGGCCTCGGGCGGGACGTGCTGTCGCGGCTGATCTACGGCGCGCGCATTTCGCTGATCGTCGGCCTTTGCGCGCCCGTCATTGGCCTCACGATCGGCGGCGCGCTCGGCATACTCGCCGGCTATTTTCGCGGCCGCTTCGAGACGCTGGTGGTCGGCAGCATGGATGTGCTACTGGCGTTTCCGCCGCTGATCCTGGCGCTGGCCGTCACCGCCTATCTCGGCCAGTCGCTGGTCAACCTGACCGCCATTCTCGGCGTGCTCGGAATCCCGGCGTTCATGCGGGTGGCGCGGGCTACGACGCTGACGCTGGCGCAGCGCGAATTCGTGATCGCGGCCCAGGCGCTGGGGGCGAACCACATGCGCATCCTGCTGCGCGAACTGCTGCCCAACGTCTTCCTGCCGCTGTTCGCGTTCTTCCTGCTCGGCGTCGCCGTCACCATCGTCGTCGAGGGCGCGCTGTCCTTCCTCGGGCTCGGTGTGCCGCCGCCGATCTCGAGCTGGGGCATCATGATCGGCGAAGGACGCGAGAGCCTGGAGATCGCGCCGCGGCTCGCCTTCATTCCCGCGGTCACGATGTTCCTGACCGTGCTTTCCTTCAACCTGGTCGGCGATACGCTGCGGGCCCTCACCGACCCGCGTCAGGGCGCGCTGTGACGGAGCCCGCACTGCTTTCCGTCGAGGGGGTATCGGTCGATCTGCCGACGCCGCGCGGCAATCTTCGCGCGGTGGATCAGGTCGACCTGAGCATCGGCGCCGGCCGCACGCTGGGCATCGTCGGCGAATCCGGTTGCGGCAAGACCATGCTGTCGCGCGCGATCCTGCAGCTGCTGCCCAAGAAGGCGAAGCTGTCCGGCCGCGTCATGTTCGATGGCCAGGATCTCGTGCATCTCGAACCCGAACGGCTGCGCAAGCTGCGCGGCCGTTCGCTCGCCGTCGTGTTCCAGGACCCAATGACCTCGCTCAATCCGGTGTTGACGATCGGCACCCAGCTGATCGAGACGCTGCAGGAGCACCTCGAACTCGATGGCCAGGCCGCACGGATGCGCAGCGTGGAGTTGCTGGCGGCGGTCGGCATTCCCGCGCCGGAGCAGCGGTTGATGCAATACCCGCATCAGCTTTCCGGCGGCATGCGGCAGCGGGTCGCGATCGCGATCGCGCTGTCTTGCGAACCAAAACTGCTGATTGCCGACGAGCCGACCACCGCGCTCGACGTGACGATCCAGGCGCAGATCCTCGATCTCCTGGCGCGCGAACAGCGCCGCCGCCACATGGCGATGATCATCATCACCCACGACCTCGGCGTCGTCGCCGGCCGCACCGACGAGGTGGCGGTGATGTATGCCGGCCGCGTCGTCGAACGCGCGCCGACGCCTGATCTGTTCAAGAAGATGCACATGCCCTACACCGAGGCGCTGCTGGCAGCGATCCCCAAGATCGACGCGAGGCCGCATACGCCGCTGCCGGCGATTTCGGGACGTCCGCCCGATCCGACCCGGCCGACAACGGGATGTTCGTTTGCGCCGCGCTGCCGTTATGCGTGGGCGCAATGCCACGGCGAGAAGCCGCGGCTGGAGGAGGCGGGTTCGCCCGGGCACCAGTTTGCCTGCTTCCGTCCGATCAACACCGCGGCCGGCGTTCCCGCATGATGCAGCCCGTTTCGCCATCCGTCGCCGGCGCTCCCCTGCTGAGGGTGGAAAACCTCGTCGTCGAATATCCTGTTGGCAACAAGATCGTCCATGCGGTGTCCAGCGTCAGCCTCGAGATTGCGCGCGGCGAGACGCTGGGCCTGGTCGGGGAATCCGGCTGCGGAAAATCGACGCTCGGCCGGGCGGTACTGCAATTGCGCAGGCCGGTGTCGGGCAAGGTGCTGTTCGACGGCCACGACCTCACGGCGATGCAGGGCGATACGCTGCGGCGGATGCGCCGGCGCGTGCAGCTGATCTTCCAGGATCCGATCGCCTCGCTGAACCCGCGGCGGCGGATCGGCGATATCATCGCCGAACCGCTGGTGATTTCCGGCGTCCGGGATCCGAAGGAGCGCGAGCAACTGGTCCATGACGTGCTCGGCGCGGTCGGGCTCGACCCCGAGCTGGTGATGGGACGATTGCCGCACGAGTTTTCCGGCGGCCAGTGCCAGCGCATCTGCATTGCGCGCGCGCTGGTGCTAAGCCCCGAATTCATCATCTGCGACGAGCCGGTTTCGGCGCTCGATGTCTCGATCCGCGCCCAGATCCTCAATCTGCTGGAAGAGATGAAGACGCGTTATGGGCTGACGCTGCTGTTCATCGCCCACGATCTGGCTGTCGTGAAGGCGGTCAGCGACCGCGTCGCCGTGATGTATCTCGGCCGGCTCTGCGAGGTCGGTCCATCCGAGCAGCTGTTCGCGCAGCCCGCCCATCCCTATACGGCGCTGCTGATCGAGGCGATCCCGGTGCCGGACCCGGACGTGCGGCCGGCCGAAAGCGTGGCGGTGGGCGAGCCGCCGTCGCCGATCGCGCCACCCTCCGGCTGCCGCTTTCGCACCCGCTGCCCGCGCGCGGACCAGCGCTGCAGCGACGAAATGCCGGAGCTTCGCGAGGTGGCGCCGGAGCAGTTCGCCGCCTGCCATCATCCATTGATCGGGGCGGGCCAAGCGTCTAACAACGGCGAGAGCCGCTCGATTTGACGGCATGCTGTCCAACCAAAAGCAAGAACTATCGGGAGAGAAGCGATGAAGAGTTTCCAGGTTGCCGATTTCAACGCCCCCTTGAAGGAAGTGAATGCGCCGACGCCGCAGCCGAGCGGCACCCAGGTGTTGCTCAAGGTCAAGGCGGCCGGCGTCTGCCACAGCGACCTGCACATCTGGGAAGGCGGCTACGACCTCGGTCATGGCAGGAAGCCGCTTTCCCTGAAGGACCGCGGCGTGTCGCTACCGCGCACCATGGGCCATGAGAGCGTCGGCGAAGTGCTGGCATTCGGGCCGGATGCCAAGGACACCGCCGGTCTCAAGGTCGGCGACGTAGTGCTGGTCTATCCCTGGCTCGGCTGTGGCAAATGCGAGACCTGCCTCGGCGGCGACGAGAACATGTGCGCCATCAAGCCGAACGCGATCGGCGTTTATTGCGACGGCGGCTATGCCGATCACATGACGGTGCCGCACCCGAAATACCTGATCAACCTCGATGGCCTCGATCCCGTCACTGCGGCGCCCTATGCCTGCTCGGGCGTCACCACCTACAGCGCGCTGAAGAAGGTCGAGAAGGATTTCAACACCCCGATCGTGATCTTCGGCGCCGGCGGCCTTGGCCTGATGGCGCTCTCGCTGCTGAAGGCGATGGGCGGCAAGGGCGCCATCGTCGTCGATATCGATGCGCGCAAACGCGAAGCCGCGATGGCGGCGGGCGCGCTCGCGACCGTCGACGGCAAGGCTCCCGACGCGCTGGAGCAGCTGTCCAAGGCCGCCGGCGGCCCGATCCGCGCCGTGATCGATCTGGTCGGCAATGCCGCGACCGCCCAGCTCGGCTTCGACTGTCTTGCCAAGGGCGGCAAGCTCGTGATTGTCGGCCTGTTCGGCGGCGGCGCGCCATGGGCGCTGCCGCTGATCCCGATCAAGGCGATCACCATCCAGGGCAGCTATGTCGGCAATCTGCGCGAGACCAAGGAGCTGCTCGATCTGGTGCGGAGCAAGAAGATCGCGCCGATCCCGGTGACGACGATGCCGCTGGCCCAGGCCAACCAGGCGCTGCTCGATCTGCAGAAGGGCAAACTGGTCGGCCGCGCGGTGCTGACGCCGTAGGATTGCGCTCGCGATGACGTTGTTAGTTGATTGCTTCCTTCCCTCGTTAGGAATTCCCCATGTCTGCCAACAACACTCTCCACATCGCCGTGCTCGGCGGCGACGGCATCGGCCCCGAGGTAATGGCGCCGGCCCTTGAAGTGCTGCGCAAGATCGAGGCGACGACCGAGCTGAAATTTCGCTTCACGGACGCGCCGGCCGGCGCCAACAATTATCGCGAGACCGGCAAGTCGATGCCGGAAAGCACGGTTCGGCTGTGCGACGAGGCCGACGCCATCCTGCTCGGCGCCTGCGGCCTGCCGTCGGTGCGCTACCCCGATAACACCGAGATCATGCCGCAGGTCGAGCTGCGCTTTCACTTCGATCTCTATGCCGGGGTGCGGCCGGCGCGGCTCATACCGGGCGTGCCGAGCCCGATCGTCGGCGCCGATGCACGCGGCATCGACCTCATCGTCATCAGGGAATCCACCGAGGGCCTGTTCGCCTCGATGGGCAAGGGCGTCGTCACCGACAGCGAGGCGCGCGAGACGCTGGTGATTACGCGCAAGACCTCGGAGCGGCTGTTCGAATTTTCCTTCCGTCTCGCCGAACGCCGCAAGGCGCGCGGCAAGCCCGGTCAACTGACCTGCGTCGACAAGGCTAATGTATTCAAGGCGTTTGCGTTCTTTCGCGAGATGTTCGACGAAGCCGCTAAACGTCATCCTGAGGTCAAAGCCGACCGACTTTATGTCGACGCCTGCTCGGCGCTGCTGGTCAAACGTCCGTGGGACTTCGATGTCATGGTGATGGAGAACATGTTCGGCGACATTCTCTCCGACATGACCGCCGGCCTGATCGGCGGCATGGGCATGGCGCCGTCGGCCGACATCGGCGACCGCCACGCCGTGTTCCAGCCCTGCCACGGCACCGCGCCCGACATCATGGGGCAGGGCAAGGCCAACCCGACCGCCATGATCCTCTCCACCGCCATGATGCTGGACTGGCTCGCCGACAAGCACGGAATCGAAGGCGCCGCGGAGGCAGGCGAGCGCATCGAGCGCGCGGTCGACAAGGTCTATGCGGACGGGATCAAGCCGATGGAGTTCGGCGGCAGCAACGGCACCGCGGATATCGCGAAGGCGGTGATCGAGGCGCTGTAGGCAAGGTTCGGCGCATGAGGAGCAGGGGGCGTCGCCAGCCGCCGTTACCTTCCCTTGAAGTGCGGCTTTCGCTTTTCCATGAAGGCCTGCCGGCCCTCGCGAAAATCCTCCGAATCCATGCAGGCGGTGCCGATATCCCTGATCGCGGCCATATCGCGCTGGCTTTCGTCCTTCAGGACCTGGGCGATCGTGATCTTGGCGGCCTGAATGGCGAGCGGCGCGTTGCCGGAGATATTGCGGGCGATCTCCGTGGTCGCGTCCCAGAGTTCCGCATCGGGCACCACGCGATCGACCAGGCCGATCCGCACCGCTTCCGCGGAGTCGATCCGCATGCCCGTGTACATTAACAGCCGCGCCCAGGAAGGGCCGACCAGCGACACCAGGTGCTTCAATCCGTCATAGCCATAGGCGATGCCGAGTTTGGCGGCGGGAATGCCGAACTGGCTGGTGTCCGAGGCGATGCGGATGTCCGCCAGCATGGCGACCTGCATGCCGCCGCCGAGGCAAAAGCCGCGGATGCAGGCGATGGTCGGTTTCGGGTAGTCCGCCAGCAGGGCGCGCTGCGCGGCGCTCTTCTTCGAATATTCCTCCGACGCCTCGGCGTTGTGGCGGGTTTTTTCGAACTGGCTGATATCCGCGCCGGAGACAAAGGCCTTGTCGCCGGCGCCGACCATGACCACGACGCGCACCTCCGGATCGTCGCGCAGTTCGACCAGGGCATGGCCGAGCCCCTCCCACATCTCGAGCGACATGGCGTTGCGCTTTTCCGGGTTGTTGAAGGTGATGACGCCGACACCCTCAGCGATCCCTTTGAGGATTTTGCCGCCGGCAAAGGACTTTTCTGATTTTTTGGGGACGTCCAGCATCGCGCGCGCTTTCGTGAATGAGGTCCGACGTGGGTTGGACTGAAGCATTGCTGCGATCCTGCGGCAATGACCGTCGGCCGGACATGGCAGGTGGCCGGCTCCACATTCCCGCGACCCGCGGGATCGCGTTCTCATCTTGGGTGAAGTTGTTGTCGAGGTTATTGCAAGGCCGTAAAATCTGCTTGTGCCGATTGGACTTACATCCCCTCTTTCATAAGTCGGGTGAGGGGGAGCAGCTACAGCGGGATGGGATCAGGTCGCGGGCGCGACGACGGACCATTGTTCTTCGCACGCCCGGACGCAGTGCAGCACGAGTGCTGCGAGTCGAGGCATTCTACTTTGCATGGGGTTGTTTTCAAAATTTTTGGTAAAGGTCCCGCGGCAGGCGCTTACGCCGCGCCCGCACGCGACCAGGAATGATGGCTGGGAGAAAACCATGGCATTGACGCGCCGAGAAGCGATGGCCGGATGCGGCGCAGCCCTGCTGGCGGGGCGGCCAGCCCTTGCCCAGGCGGCCTATCCCAACCGCACCATCAAGATGATCGTGCCCTATCCGGCGGGCGGCACCACCGATTTTCTCGGCCGCCTGGTCGCCGACCAGTTCAAAGTCGGTCTCGGCGCGACCGTCGTCGTCGAGAACAAGCCGGGAGCCGCGACCGCGCTCGGCGCCGAACAGGTGGCCAGGTCCGAGCCGGACGGCCATACGCTGCTGATGGCGACCTCGACCACGCTCGCCATCAACAAGTCGCTCTACAAGAAGCTGCCCTACGATCCCGTCAAGGATTTCACCCCGATCGCGCTGGTGGCCGGCGTTCCTTTCGCGCTGATCGTCAATCCCCAGATTCCGGCGAAGACCCTGGTCGAATTCATTGCTTACGCCAAGTCCAAGCCGGGACTGGCTTATGGCTCGGCTGGCAATGGCAGCCCGCAGCACCTCGGCGCCGAAATGCTGAAGGCCGCGGCCGGCATCGACATCCGCCACGTGCCGTATCGCGGCAGCGTGCCGGCGATGCTCGACGTGATCGCAGGACACGTCCCCTTCATGGTAGTGGATCTGCAACCTGCGATGCAGCAGATCCGCGAGGGCAAGGTGAGGTGCCTCGGCGTGACCACGCCGAAGCGGGTTGCCGCAGCCCCCGAGATCCCGACGCTGGCCGAAGCTGGCCTTCCCGGCTTCGAACTGGTGGCCTGGCAGGGCGTGGTGGCGCCGGCCGGGCTGCCGCGGCCGATCGTCGAGCAGCTGGCGGCGCAGATCGGGAAGCTGATGGCCGAGCCCGCCACGCGCGACAAGCTGACGGCGATTGCGCTGGAGCCGCTGCCCGGATCGACGCCGGACAGCTTTGCGGCCTATGTCGGGACCGAGATCGACCGCTGGGCCGCGATCGTCAAGAGTTCGGGCGCCGAGCCGGAATGACGGTCGCGATGCCTTGCGCGAACGCTCCCGCACGAAGCGCGTCCGATGCCTGAAACCGGGTCTGAAGTGCTGATCGTTGGCGCCGGACCGGTCGGGCTGACGCTCGCGATCGATCTGGCGTGGCGGGGCATCGATGTCACCGTCGTGGAAACCCGCGCCCGGGCCGCACCGCCGGAACCGAAATGCAACCATGTCGCCGCCCGTACCATGGAAATCTTTCGGCGGCTCGGTCTTGCGGAAAAGGTGCGCAACGCCGGATTGCCGGCGGATTATCCGCACGACATTTCCTATCGCACGAGCTTCACCGGGCAGGAGCTGACGCGGATTCCGATTCCCTGCCGCCGCGACCGGTTCACCGCGAAGGGCGGCCCCGACTGCGACTGGCCGACGCCGGAGCCGCCGCATCGCATCAACCAGATATTTCTCGAGCCGATCCTGTTCGAGCATGCGGCGTCGCAACCGCGCATCCGCATCATCAATCGCACGTCGGTTGAAGATGTGATCATCGAGGATCGTTCGGCTACCGTCAGCCTGCGCGATCTCGACACCGGAATGGTCGGGCGGTTGAGCTGCCGCTACCTGATCGGCTGTGACGGCGCGCGCTCGGTGGTCCGCAAGGCCATCGGCGCCGAGCTCTCCGGCGACGCCGTCGTGCAGCGCGTTCAGTCGACCTATATCAGCGCCCCCGGCCTGATCGATCGCCAGAGCCACGCATCCGCCTGGGGCACGGGTGCGATCAATCCGAGGCGCTCAGGCATGGTCTATGCCATCGACGGCCGCGAGCGCTGGCTGGTGCACAATTACATGAAGCCCGGCGAGGACGATTTCGACCAGGTGGATCGCGACGCCTGTATCCGGACCATCCTGGGGGTCGGAGCCGATTTCGAATACGACATCATCTCGAAGGAGGACTGGTACGGACGCCGGCTGATCGCCGACAAATTTCGCAACCGCTGCGTCTTCATCGCCGGCGACGCCGCCCATATCTGGGTTCCCTATGCCGGCTACGGCATGAACGCCGGCATGGCCGACGCCATGAACCTGTCGTGGCTGCTTGCTGCGCATCTCAACGGCTGGGCGCCCGCTTCCATCCTCGACGCCTATGAGGCGGAGCGCTGGCCGATCACCAGCCAGGTGTCGCGATTTGCGATGTCACATGCGGAAGCCGAAATTCGCCGCCGCGGCACGATACCCGATGAAATCGAGGATGCGGGGGCGCAGGGAGAGCAGGCGCGCCGGGAAGTCGGACGCCTCGCCTACGAGATCAATGTCCAGCAATACGCCTGCGCCGGTCTCAACTTCGGCACCTATTACGATCGCTCGCCGATCATCGCCTATGACGGGTCGGAACATCCGTCCTATACGATGAACAGCTACACCCCCTCGACTGTTCCCGGCTGCCGGACGCCGCATCTGTGGCTTCCCGACGGAACGTCGCTCTACGACGCCATGGCGCCCGAGTTCACGTTGCTGCGGTTCGATCCCGCCGCCAATGTGGCGGCGCTCAAGGCCGCGGCCCGCCACCGGGGGGTGCCGCTGGCAATTCTCGACATCGAGCGGCCGCGTACTGCCGCCCCCTATGGCATCGGGCTCGTTCTGTCGCGCCCGGACCAGCATGTGGCCTGGCGCGGCGATCGTTTACCGCCCGATCCGCTTGCGCTGATCGATCTTGTCCGCGGGGCTGCGAACTGAAAGTTCGAGGCGCGAACCCAAGGGGGCGCGCAACGGTCAGTCTTCGTTCGCGGCGATCGACTCCATCAAGGAAACCAGCTGACGCTGAACGGTCTGGTCCTTGATCTTGCTATAGGCGCGCAACAATCTGAGGCTGAATGCGCTGTCGAGGAACAGCAGGCTCTCGACTTCCCGCGCCTTGCCGTCGCCGTCATAGAAGAACGTGACGGGCACATCGAGCGCGGTAGCGATGGACTGAAGACGGGCGGCGCCGACCCGGTTGACGCCCTTCTCGTACTTCTGCACCTGCTGGAAGCTGACGCCGAGTTTGTCGCCGAGCTCGGCCTGCGAGATCTTCTGTTCGACGCGCCGCAGCCGGATTCGCTTGCCCAATTCAATGTCGGGTTTGCCGGCACTGCGCTGCTTCATTTTCTTCGCTGCTGCTTTCATCATTCTGCCTTTTGCCGTCCTTCGGTCGAAAAACCCCCGAATAAATGGGTCAGGGGTTCACCCATATATACCGCTTCAAATTCGCTGGGATGGACGAATTCGTCCTTGAACCACGGGAATTTTACCGGATTAAACGCCTCCACCAGCCAGTCGATCATGCGCCGCACCCGGGGGATGCGGCCGCTACCGGGGTGATAGGAAAGCCAGATATCGAAAGGCTGGCGCAACGGAATCTCCAGCGGCACGATCTTGCCGCCGAGCGCCCAGCCATAGGTCGGAAGCACGCCGATGCCGGCGCCGTTGGCGATGGCCCAGTAATGGGCGCTGCTGACGTTGTTTTTCATGACAAGCAGATCTCGCTGGGAATAGCCGGGAAACCAGCTGTCGAACGTTTCCTTGGCGGCGATCTCATCGGCGATCTGCATCACCAGCCGATGCTTGACCAGCTCTTCCGTCGTTTTAGGCGCGCCGTGGGTCTCGATGTACTTCTCGCTGGCGAAAAACATCAGATGCATGCGGCCGAGCCGCACCAGCTTGACGTCGAGCGCGGTCGGCCGCGACAAGTGGATCGCAATGTCGGCTTCATGACGCGATACGTCGGCGGAACGCATCGCGCAGTGCAGGTCGACCAGGATGTTGGGAAACGATTGCTGGAACTCGACGAGGCGAGGGGCCAGCCAGAATGTCCCCAAGCCCTCGGTCACCGCGACCCGGACTTCGCCGGACAGCGTATTGGTGACGGAATTGCTGGCCCGCAGCAGGTCGAACGAAGCGGCCTCCATGCGTTCCACCGCCGACACCACCTGCGAGCCTTCGTCGGTCAGTCTCGTGCCGTGGACGTCGCGGGTGAACAAGGTGGCGCCGATCTGCCGCTCGAAATCGTCGATGCGCCGCCGTACGCCGTTGATGGACAGGTCCAGCCGCTCCGCCGCGGACCTGAAACTGCCGCAACGGACCACTTCCAGGAAAACCCTGGCGGCGTCCCAATCGGTGAGACTGCCGACGGCGACCTTTTGGCGTTCCTCCTGAGGAACGCCCCTTTCCACGACCAGAGGCATACAGACTCCCTTCTGTCCGCTAAACTTGGCAGAATATGGTGAAAACTACAACCACTGCGGGTTCAGGGGCTGGGGATTCCGACGGTTATACTTACCCTGCGGCTGAACCCGCGGGATGCCCCGGCGCGTTTGGATGCGAGCCGCTACGGCGCCGGGCTCGAAAAGGGGCTTGAATTGTCGTCAGTCGTAAGGCTCCGGACCTTCGCCAACTCCTCCAGCGTCCCGATCGCTATTCTTGTTCTCGGACGACGTCCGCCGGGCTGTATCGAGAATTTCCGGACGGTACGGAGACGTATATGAAACCACCGAATGGATCGCTTCCACTCTACCTCGCAAGCTCAGTAACGGAAAGCACGCTGGTGGCTAACTCGGAGGAACGACTTCGCTCGATTCTCGCAACCCTCGAGCACTGCCGCGCGGCTCTGGTCAAGGAAGCCCGTCTAGAGACTGCCAAGCTGGTATCGCTGGCTGTCCTGGATCTTCGGATCGACCTCGGCAAAATCCCTGATACAGACCTGAAATCGCTGTGCGATGCGATGACGCCGCCCGCGCAAGGGCCTGCGGCAAGGTCGAACGATCCGAACTCCCCCCGGGGCCCGCGAAAGCGCGCCGTGCTGAAGTTGGTCAAGTAGCATTGCGGTTTGCGGGGCGGTTATTCCGCGCGCGACCAGAATAATCTTGCCTGATCGCCCGGTGGCTGCAATCTGATCCTCAGCATGAGGAACAGGGAAGCCATTGATGAGCCAACTCATTGTCCGCGCCGGCGACTTCACTTTCGAGGCTCGTTTCGAAGATCACCTGGCGCCCAAGACCTGCGCCGCGTTCCGCCGCACGATGCCGTTCGAGGGCCAGATGGTTCATGTCCGCTGGAGCGGCGAGGCGGTCTGGCTTCCCCTTGGCGATCTCGATTTCGGCGTCGGCTATGAGAACCACACTAGCTATCCCGCGCCGGGCCAGGTCATCCTTTACCCCGGCGGCATCAGCGAAACCGAGATTCTGCTGGCCTATGGCGGGGTGCACTTCGCCAGCAAGATGGGCCAGCTCGCCGGAAACCACTTTATGACATTGACCTCCGGGCTCGATCGGTTGCCGGAGCTCGGCAAGACCGTGCTCTGGAACGGTGCGCAGAAGGTTCGGTTCGAGGTGGCTTGAATGGCGAACGCCGAATATCCCCGCGATCTCGGCGGCTATGGCCGCCACCCGCCGAATCCCCTATGGCCTGACGGCGCCCGGATAGCGGTGCAGTTCGTGGTTAATTTCGAGGAGGGCGGCGAGAACAATATCCTCCATGGCGATCCGGCCTCGGAAGCCTTTCTGTCCGATGTGCTCGGCGCGCAGCCCTGGCCGGGACAGCGCCACGCCAACATCGAGTCGATGTTCGAATATGGCTCCCGCGCCGGCTTCTGGCGGCTGTGGCGGATGTTTACCGAGCGCGGCGTGCCGGCCACCGTGTTCGGGGTCGCGACCGCGCTGCGTCGTACCCCCGAAATCGTCGCGGCGATGAACGAGGCCCAATGGGACATCGCCAGCCACAGTCTGAAATGGATCGAGCACAGGGATATGCCGGAGGCGGAGGAGCGGGCGACCATTGCGGAGGCGATCCGCATTCACACCGATGTCACTGGGCAGCGGCCATTCGGCTGGTACACCGGACGGTCCTCCATCAACACGCTGCGGCTGGTGATGGAGGCGGGCGGTTTCCTGTATTCCTGCGACTCCTACGCCGACGATCTGCCTTATTGGGTCAATGGCGCGGCGGGGCCGCATCTCGTCATTCCCTACAGCCTCGACGCCAACGATATGCGTTTCGTCAACGCCCAGGGGTTCGGGGACGGTGATCAGTTTTTCACCTATCTCAGGGACAGCTTTGACGTGCTCTACGCCGAGGGCGCTAACTCGCCGAAGATGATGTCGGTAGGCCTGCACTGCCGGATTGCCGGCCGGCCGGGAAGGGCGGCCTCGCTGCTGCGCTTCCTCGATTACATTTCAAGCCACGACAGGGTGTGGGTGCCGACCCGGCTGCAGATCGCGCAGCACTGGCACGCCAATCTGGCGCATCTCGCCGATGGCGCGCCCTACATCGGCTCGCCGTGATCGGGCCGGGAGCCGCTGGCGTCAGCGACCTTGGACGGGAAATCGTCCGCCGGATCGACGCGCTCGGCGCCATCTCCGAGGCCCCGGGTCACCTGACGCGGACCTTTCTCAGCCCCGAGCACCGTGCCGCGGCCGATCTGCTGCTGTCGTGGATGCGGGACGCCGGCATGGCCGCCCATCTCGACGCCATCGGCAACGTCTGCGGACGTTACGAAGGCCAGAATGAGGGCCTGCCCTGCCTGATGCTAGGCTCGCACTACGACACCGTGCGCGACGCCGGCAGATGGGACGGGCCGCTCGGCCTCATCACGGCGATTTGCTGCGTCGCGGATTTGCACCGGCGCGGCAAGAGACTGCCGTTCGCGGTCGAGGTGACCGGGTTTGCCGATGAGGAAGGCGTGCGGTTCGCGTCGACCCTGCTGGGCAGCCGTGCGATCGCAGGCAGGTTCGACCAAGGCGTGCTCGGTGTCAGGGACAGCGCCGGACTGCCGATGCGCGATGCGCTTACGGAATTCGGTCTCGACCCCGACCAGATCGGGACGGCCGCACGGGCCCGCAACGAATTGCTGGCCTATGTCGAACTCCACATCGAGCAGGGCCCGGTGCTGGAATCCGAGGGCCTGCCGGTCGGAGTCGTGACCGCGATCACGGGCGCGACACGGCTCGCGGCTAGCCTGACCGGGGTGGCTGGCCATGCCGGCACGGTGCCGATGCTGCTGCGGCGGGACGCGCTGGCCGGCGCAGCGGAATGCATTTCCGCCATCGAGGCGTCTTGCCGGACCGACGACGGCGGACTGGTCGGGACGGTCGGGTGCATCCATGCGACGCCCGGCGCCACCAATGTCATCCCCGGCCAGGTGTCGTTCACCATCGATATTCGCGCGCCCACCGATGCGCACCGCAACCTCGCCGTCGCCGATACCGTCCGGCGAATCGAAAGCATCGCCAACCGCCGCAAGCTGTTACTGCAACTCGACGTCACCCATGAGAACCGCACTGTGCCGTGCGCGCCGTGGCTCAAGCGCCAGGTGGCGGACGCCATCGCCGGCGAAGGCTACCGCGTCTTCGAACTGCCCAGCGGGGCTGGCCATGACGGGATGGCGATGATCGACGTCGCCGACGTCGCTATGTTATTCGTGCGGTGCCGCGGCGGCATCAGCCATCATCCGGACGAGCATGTCGATCCTGCCGACGTCGACGCCGGCGCGCGCGTTCTGCTGCGGCTGATCGAGAATTTTCGCGTCCTGACCGAAAAGTGAGTGGCACAGCGGCGTTCGGGTGCTTGCAGCGCTCACAGAGATGCTAGACATGGACCGGTTTCCTTCGCCGCCGCGGCGATCGCTGCCGCGGGAGCCGCACGCAATGAACCGGGACCAGGGCTGGAACCTCGCTCCGGCCTATCAACCATGATGGCGATGACGGCATGATTCACGATGTTTCGATCCCCGCGGCGCTGCTGGCCGGTCTGGTCAGCTTCCTGTCGCCCTGCGTGCTGCCGCTGGTGCCGCCCTATCTGATCTATCTCACCGGCGCGACCATCGAGCATGTCGCCAATGACGAGACGAAATCGGCCTCCAGGCGCGCCGTGATGATTTCGGCCGGCATGTTCGTGCTCGGCTTCTCCACCGTGTTCGTGGCGCTCGGCGCCAGCGCCTCGCTGATCGGCGGCCTGATCCGCGCCTGGTCGGCGGAGCTGTCGATCGTCGCCGGCGTCGTCATCATCGTCATGGGGCTGCATTTTCTCGGGCTGACCCGGATCGGCTTCCTGATGCGGGAGGGGCGGCTGCCGATTCCGAAGCCGGTGGGTCTGTGGGGCGCCTACGTGATGGGATTGGCCTTTGCGTTCGGCTGGACGCCCTGCATCGGCCCGATCCTCGCCGCCATCCTGTCGGTCGCGGCCGCCGAGGCGACGGTGGCGAAGGGAGCAGGCCTGCTCGCGGTCTATTCCGCCGGGCTCGGGATTCCCTTCCTGCTCGCGGCGTTCATGGTCGAACAGTTCTCGTCGCTGTTTGCGCGGATGAAGCGGTATCTGCCCGGCGTCGAGCGGGCGATGGGCGTGCTGCTGGTCATCACCGGCATCGGCTTTCTCACCGGCGCGGTCACGGGCGTCAGCATCTGGCTGCTGGAGACGTTTCCGAGCCTGCAGAATTTCGGCTAGGGCGGCGTAACAACAGTTCCTGCCGTAACGAAACTTCCGTGGTTTGGGTGCGGGAATTCCGCCCCGCGGCCTGCGCTGCCGCGCGCCCGGCTTGATGAAGTTGCCGAGCATTCGTGCCGTAACCGCCATATCCAAAGGGGGCATACCATGAACTTCGTCGTCGATCTACTCGTCCTCTTGCCGGCGCGCCTTGCTTCTCACTTCGCCTGGGTCGGTCCCCTGATCATGCGCTTGATCGTCGGCTACGTCTTCATGTTGACGGGCTGGACCAAGCTCAACAACCTGCCGATGATGATCGAGAACTTCGCCGAATGGGGCATTCCCTTTCCGCAGATCCTGACGCCCTTCGTCTCGGCTGTGGAATGTTTGGGCGGCGCCATGCTGATCCTGGGCCTGTTCGCCCGAATTCCCGCGGCGATGCTGGCTGTGGTCATGGTCGTCGCCATCAAGGCTGCGAAATGGGGGGCCGTCGATTCGCTGGAGACGATGCTCGGATTCGAGGAAGCCACTTACTTCGCCGCCTTCATGTGGCTGGCCATCGCAGGCCCCGGCGCGGCCTCGCTGGACCGGCTGCTGGTCAACGCGGCCGGTCATCGCGACGAGTCGACCTGACGATCGAGCCTGAGCGCGCTGAAGCAAGCAAAATATAGTTTTGATACGCCGTAACCAAATCGCTCGGTAACCCGTACCTGATGTGGATAAGCATTCCGATCGCGGCAGCTGAGGGCTGCTGCGAAGCCGCCGCGATCGGATGGGTATCCAATACTTCAGCGCTTCGTGCCGTTCGCTGATCACGCGATCGCCGGATGCTCGCGGCGTAGAATTTCCAACCGCCACCGAGGAGACCGTCATGAAGTTGCAATCCAAATCCGGTGCCACGCTTGCCGCCGCCGCCGCCGCCCTGTTCCTGGCAGGGGCTGCAGCGTCGACGATATCGACCGGCGCGAATGCCGCCTCCGGGCAATGCCTTAACGCCAACGCTTGCAAGGGCCAGAGCGCCTGCAAGAGCGCGTCGAATGCCTGCAAGGGCCTGAACGCCTGCAAGGGCCAGGGCTTTTCCGTGATGTCCGACAAGAAATGCGCGTCGGTCGGCGGCAAGTTCGTCAAGAGCTAACTTTCCCGATCGCAGCGAGCGGGGCCCGGCGTGAATCTGCCGGGCCTCGATAAAATCAGCCGGCCGGCAAATAAACCTGATCGGCCGCGTAACCTAATCGAATTCGCAGCGTAATTATCGTCGGGTGCATCCGAGGGTCGAGAATTTCGAGGCTTCGGGCGTTGCACCGTCAAACCCTTCTGGAGGAGATGTTCATGAAGATAGTTTCCAAGTCCGGCGCCACGCTTGCCGCCGCCGCAGCCACCCTGTTCCTGGCCGGTGCTACCATGTCGACCGTTGCCTACGCGGCCGGCGAAGGCCAATGCGTCGGCGCCAATTCCTGCAAGGGCCAGAGCGCCTGCAAGAGCGCCTCGAACGCCTGCAAGGGACAGAATGCTTGCAAGGGCAAGGGCTTCTCGTCGATGACCAAGGAAAAGTGCGCCGCCGCCAAGGGCAAGTTCCAATCTTCCTGACCGGGCTCGATCCGCAAAAGGTGGCCCGGCAGTATGCCGGGCCCCAATTCAATGATAATTTGGCCGGGGACTTCGGCCTCGGAGCCGAGTGCGGCGCCAGCTTGCGGTCCAGTTCGAGCGGAGACGAAATGAACGTCGCAAGCAGAATGCCAAAGCTCCCGGCGGCGGTCACGGCCGGCCGCGCGGTCAACTCGGGCAAGCCGCCCTTCCTTGGTTTCGGACTGGGACTTCGCGCGCAGCATTACGACGCGATTCTCGACGGAAATCCCCCGGTGGACTGGTTCGAGGTCATCAGTGAAAATTACATGGTGCCGGGCGGCCAGCCGTTGCGGGTGCTCGACCGGATCCGCGAGCGCTACCCGGTGGTCATGCACGGCGTCTCGCTGTCGATCGCATCGACCGCACCGCCCAATTTCGAGTATCTGCAGGGACTGAAAGACCTCGCCCGCCGCGTCGAGCCGAAATGGGTTTCAGACCATCTGTGCTGGACCGGCGTGCACGGCAAGAATCTGCACGACCTCCTGCCGATCCCCTACACGCAGGAAGCGCTCGATCACGTCGTCAGCCGGGTTCTTCTGGTGCAGGATTTCCTCGGCCGCGCCATCGTGCTGGAAAATGTCTCGACCTATGTCCAGTTCAACAATTCCGAAATGACGGAATGGGAATTCCTGGCCGAGCTCTCGCGCCGCTCCGGGTGCTGGCTGCTGTTCGACGTCAACAACGTCTATGTGAGCGCGTTCAATCACGGCTACGACCCGCACACATTCCTCAATGGCATTCCGGCGGACCGGGTGGTGCAGTTTCATATGGCCGGCCACAGCCACATGGGCACCCACATCATCGACACCCACGATCATCCGGTGTGCGAGGACGTCTGGAACCTTTACATCGCGGCCCTGAAGCGCTTCGGTCGGGTCTCGACCATGATCGAGCGCGACGACAACATCCCGCCGCTCGATGAACTCATCGTCGAGGTCAACCGGACCCGCGAAATCGCGCAGGCGGTGCTGCCGGCCGCGGGCGCGGATGCGGAATGAGCGACTTCGCGCGGCAGCAAAGTGATTTCCAGCGCGGCATCCTGGCGGGCGACGACACCGTTCTGGCCGAGATTCTCGACGGCCCCAGCGAAAAGCGCGAGACGTTGTACGGGGTCTATCGCTTTGCCTATGGCTCGCGGCTGGTGGAGGCGATGCGCAACGATCACGCGCTGCTCCACAGCTATCTCGGCGACGAGATGTTCGACGAGATGGGGCACGCCTACGTCAAGGCGAAGCCGTCGAGCCATCCGAACCTGCGCTGGTTTTCGCAGGGGCTGCCGGATTTTTTGAGGACGACCGCGCCTTATAGCGACCATCCGGTGCTGTCTGATCTCGCCGCGCTGGAAAAGGCGCTCAACGACGCGTTCGACGCCGCGGACGGTCCGGTGGTCGAACTCACGGACATGGCCGGTTTTGCACCGGAGATATGGAACGATCTCACGTTCTCGCCCCATCCCACCGCGAGCCGGCTCGACCTTGTCACCAACGCCTCGGCGATCTGGCTGGCGCTCAGGAAGGAGGAGGATCCGCCGGACGCGATCACTCTGAAAGAGCCTGCTCGCTTGCTGGCATGGCGCCAGGATGTGACGCCGATGTTCCGGGATCTGTCGACCGAAGAGGCGATGATGTGGGACGAGGCGGCGGCCGGGATCCCATTCGGCGTACTCTGCTCGATGCTGGCGACCTATGACGACCCCGACGGCGCGGCGGCGCGCGGCGCCGGCTATCTGCACGGCTGGATCACATCGGGCCTGCTGTCGGGCGTATCCGTCGGCGGTTAGGAGCCGAACGCATGGACACCCACATCAACCGCAATTCCATCGAGCGCATGACGTGGCACGAAGTGGCGCTGCGCATCGGCGGTGGCGCGGGCGCCATTCTGCCGATCGGCTCCGCGGCCAAGCAACACGGATTGCATTTGCCTCTCGGCACCGACCGTGTTCAAGCCGAGTGGCTGGCAGACCGAATCGCGGATCATATCGACGCACTGATCTGGCCGACGGTGACTTACGGACACTATCCCGCCTTCGTCGAATATGCGGGAAGCGCAAGCCTGACTGAGGCGCTGTTCCAGGCCATGGTGCATGAGATCGTCGCGGGGATCGTCAACCACCGGTGCCGCGCGGTACTCGTGCTCGATACCGGGATCAGTACGCTCGCCCCGGTCGAGCGCGCCCTGGCAAGCCTCGATAGCGGCGACGTGCTGCACTTGCGGATCCACCAGGGGCCGCGATATCGCCGCGCCGCAAGTGAACTGGCCGGGCAAAGTCACGGCAGCCACGCCGACGAACTCGAGACATCCCTGATGCTCGCGCTCGCGCCGCATCTGGTCGACATGGCGCGCGCCGAGGCGAGCCCGGCGGTGACGCGAGAGGTGAGGGGCCGGCTGACGCCGTCGGATGCGGCCTCGCCAAACTACAGCCGTTCCGGCAGCTACGGCGATCCGACGCTGGCGACACGCGCCAAAGGCGACGTCCTGCTCGCGGCCATGATCGATGATCTGAATGAACAGGCCGCGGCCTTCGTTGCGGAGAGGGTCAACAAGGCGCCGGGCGTGACCCGCAGCGTGTCCCGATGAAATGTTCCCGATGACAGGCAACCCAGGAATTCGCTGGCTGGTCATGTTCGTCTTCATGGCGCTGGCGTCGCAGGGTGCGGTTTCGCACCACGCCAACGCGCAATCGGAGTCGATGCGCGGCGACCGAATGCCCTACGCTGCCTTCGACAGGTTGGCCAAGACCGGCATCGATGTTTCCGGGGGTGCGATTGAGGTGGCGTTCGCGCCCGGCGATGTCGCATTGCCGAGGGACAAGGTGTTGGACTGGATCAGGGCGTCGGCCCGGGCCGTTTCGACCTATTACGGCCGGTTTCCCGTCGGCTCCCTGAAACTTCTGCTGGTGCCCGTGGACGGTGCGCGCGTGAGGGGAGGCACGACCTGGGGTCATCGCGGCGCGGCCATTCGCGTGCTGCTGGGTCGCGAGTCCGGCGAGGACGATCTGCGGCGCGATTGGGTGATGGTCCACGAGATGGTTCATCTGGCTCTGCCCGAGATTGCGCCGCGCCACGCCTGGCTTTCGGAGGGGCTCGCGGTTTACGTCGAGCCGGTTGCGCGAGTGCAGGCCGGAGATTTGACCGCGAGCGAGGCCTGGCGCGCGATGATGCGCGATATGCCCCAGGGCCTGCCGCAAGCCGGCGATCGCGGCCTCGACAATACCGACAGCTGGGGCCGGAAGTATTGGGGCGGAGCGATGTTCTGCCTGCTAGCCGATATCGAAATCCGCAAGCGGACCAACAACCGCATGGGCCTGCAGGATGCCATGCGCGCCGTGATCGCTGCGGGCGGCAACCATGAGGTTGTCTGGCCGATCGAGCGGGTTCTTGCAACCGCCGATCAGGCAATCGGCGTGAATGTGCTCACGCATCTTCACGACGAGATGGGGGCGAAAGCCGTTACTCCGGATATAGCAGGCTTGTGGCGTGACCTCGGATTGAGGCTGCAGAACGGAATCCTCGATTTCGACGACACGGCGCCGCTTGCGGCGATCCGCGCCGCCATCACCAAGCCTCCCGCCGGATAGCGCGCGAATTATTTCGTGCGGGCGATCGCGGTATCATCCCAGTCGTCTCCAACCGGCGCCTCCAACTGGCGTTTGCAGCGCTCGATCATGATCAAGGACGCCTGATCGTGCTCCCGCCGTTTTGTCGCTTTCTCGAAGTGCCCGATGGCAGCGGTGAAATCCCGCGCACGGTAGGATGCAAGGCCGGCTTCGTAGGGTGCTATCCAGTCCGGCGGCGCGCCGGCTTCGTCGGACATGCCCAGCAGCTCGTAGATCTGCAGTCCGCCCGCTCGTCCGTAGACGGCCAGCCGATCAAGCTCGCGAACGAGTATGCGGTCGCCCGCGAGCCGGCGAGTCTCGGGGCCGATGATGATCTGCGATCCGTAGACTTTGTTGGTGCTCTCCAGTCGGCTTGCGATATTCACGGCGTCGCCGATGACCGTGTAGTTCAATCGAACTTCGGATCCGATATTGCCGACCAGCATATCGCCTGAATTGATGCCGATGCGGATGTAGATCGGTTGGCCCTGATCGTCGACCAGTCCGGAGTCCGCGACGGCGCGCAGGCACGCCAGCGCGCTCCGGCAACAGTCGACGGCATGATCGGGGTTGAGCGCCGGGGCGCCCCAGAACGCCATCACCGCATCGCCGATGAACTTGTCGATGGTGCCACCGTGGCCCTGAACCTGCGTCGACACAAGGTCGAAATAGCGCGAGATCAACGGGATGATCCGGTCGCTCATGCGTTCCGACATTCCGGTAAAGCCGGCGAGATCGACGAACATCACCGTCATCGGCCGCACCGCGCCGCCGAGCCGCGCCCCGTTGCCGTCGCTGATCAGCCGCCTGACGAGGTCGGCCGGAATGTATTTCCGGAAGGCGGCGAGCCCCAGCGCCATATCCGCGATCGCCCCGGAGAGGTTTTCGATTTCGGTCAGTTTCGACGGATGTCGCACGACCTTGTCGAGGTCAAAGCGCTCGACATGCCTGATCTCGTTGACGACCTTGATCAGGGGCGCGGCGATCAGGCGCTGGGCGAGCCAGGCCGACAGCAGCCCCGCCATCACGATCATGATCGCCAGCCCGATCAGCAAGTTGCGGATCGTCGTCTGTACCGGCCCGAGAAACTCCGACTCCGGAACCACCGTCACGAGCGACCAACCCGGAAACGAGATCGGTGTCAGTACCGCCTTGAAGGTCTTGCCGTCTCTGGTCACCGCGGTGGAAAATGCCTGACCCTTGTCGGTTTCATAACGATCGCCAGCTTGTCTGATCGCATCGACTGCGGCCGGAAACAACGGATGATCGGTTTTCAGCGCGGTCACCTCGTCCGCGTTCGAATCCGGCGCCGCGATCGCCGCGCCGTCGCGGTCCAGGATGAAAGCGCCGGCCGACTTTCCGACCGTCAGTTGCGATAGGAAATTCGAGACGCGCGTCAGTTCGATAATGATGGCGAGCACGCCGGCGCGCTTCTGATCGATGTCGATCGGCGCCGCAAACGCCACGGCGGCCCGCTCCCCGGCGGGATGCTTGCTCAGCGTGGACCAGCGCTCCTCATTGGAACGGTCGGCTCCGGTATACCAGTCCTGATCGGTGACCGAATAGGAGGTCTCCACGATACGGCGCTCCCTGAGCCGGATATCGTTGCCATCGTATTCATACTGGTCGATCCGCAGCTTTGGTTCGCCGCCGGTGATCTCAAGCATTTCGATGGCAGCATCGCCGAGCTTGTGTCCCGCAAAGAGCGATCCGTCCGGCCGTCCAAACGCGATCCATGAAATGGTAGGCTGGGCCTGCAGCTGGGAAAGGAATACGAAATCGCGTTTTCTGGCGTCGCCGGGATCCAGAACGCTTTCGGCGAACAGCGTCCTCACCGCGATCAAGGCGGATCGCGCTTCCGTCGTAATCGACTGCAATTGGTCGCCGACCGCCGAGACGATCTGGTCGTTGATGGTGTCAGCCAGGGTCTGGCTGACTTGCTGGGCGGTGCGCCACCACAAGAGATGCACGCCGACTGCGCTGACGACGATAGATGCCAGCACGAGGCCCGAAATAGCGCCGCGAATTCCGATACGCATTCCGAGTGTCCGATGGCGGGTTGCTAGAGCATGATACGAACCACAATGGCGCCCGTTACCTCCGGACCTCCGGCGGCCGGACACAGCTTCGTGACCCGCTGAAGCCGGCACACCGGAGCCTTGGGATCGTCTGCGTTGTACATCTCATAGAATGATATCAATTATCCCGGGTCGGGCGAAGCAAGATCCCGCCACCGATCGGCGCTGCTCCGCGGATGAAGCATCCTTCAATCCGGCGCCCGTGCCTGGATTCGAGTTGCATGGCGACGACATGGGCTTCCGCCGGGCCTCCATGGTGAGCAGCGCCTAGTCGGCGCTTTTGCCGGTTTCAGCGCGGCCGGGTCGTCGTCGCGGCCAATGGCGGGGACGACGACATAGTCGGCGCCATCAGCATGCTATGCGTCGAAATCCCTTATCGACTACAGGGCGAGCTCCCGAAGAAAAACAATACGGCCAAGGCTTGCGAGGGCTCCCCCCTCGAACGAGTTATGAGAGCGTCTCACTGGCCGCGACAACCAGTTTCTGACTGCGCGCTCCTGCTTCCGAAGAGCTACTGCTTGTCAATCTTCGTGATGGTCTTCGAGCCGCCCATTTCGCTGACCGAAAAGGTGACTCTGTCGCCGGCATGCAAGGTGTTCAGCATGCTGCCCTGTATCTTGTATTGCTCGGCGGCCCCGATATTCGCTCCGACGGTGCCACTTTGCGTCGGTTGAATGGTGATGGTCGCGCTGATCCGATTGACCATCGTGACCGTTCCCGTAAGCGGCGCTGGTGCTGCGGGCGGCGCTGGCTGGGCCACCGCCATCGAAGGGATCATCGCCAGCATCGAACCCACCAAAACCGTCCTTGCCATTCTCATAGAAAATCTCCCGGCTTTGGAACACATCAGAAGATAAGTCGGTCATCCCGGATTTTGTTCCCCGGATTCACCCGCTTTCTCGGTCGGCGCGCCGTCACGACGCGCCCGGACCAGCAAGATGCCGCCGCTGCCGTGCTGATCGAGAAGCCCGTAGCAATGCCGCGGAAGCACCAAAAACATGCTCCCGCGCGCGGAAACCCGGCCTGTTACGAAAGATTGCTGTCGGTGATCGCTGAATACACCATGGTCCGCAGCTCGCGCCGGATCGGATAGGCGCTCGAGGGCAGTACCTGGGTCATGAAGATGGCGATCAGTTCTTCCGCGGGATCGATCCAGAACGATGTGGTCGCCGCACCGCCCCAGGAATATTCGCCGGCGCTGCCGGGGATCAATGTCTGTGCCGGGTTCATCGTGACGGAAAAGCCGAGGCCGAAGCCGATGCCGTTATACGTCGCTTCGGAGAACAGCGACCGCGACATCGCCGGTAGGTCGCATCCGCCGGGCAGATGATTGGATGTCATCAGCGCCAGCGTTTTCGGACCGAGCAGCCGGATGCCGCCAAGTTCGCCGCCCCCCAGCAGCGCACGGCAGAAGGTGAGATAGTCGGCAACCGTCGAGCACAGCCCGCCGCCACCGGAAACGAACGACGGCGGCGACAGGAACGAACTGGTGGCGGGATCGTCCTGCAGCGTAAGCCCGCCCTTGCGGTCGGTGGCGTGGAACGTCATGCCGCCCTTCGGATCGGCCGAGTAGCAGGCCGCGAAGCGATGCGCCTTTTCGGCAGGCACGAAAAAGTCGGTGTCGCTCATGCCGAGCGGATCGAAGATGCGCTCCTTCAGGAACTGTTCGAACGACTGGCCGCTGATCTTGCCGACGAGATAGCCGATCACATCGGTGGAAACGGAATAATTCCAGGCCTCACCGGGGGAGAACTCCAGCGGAATTCCGGCGAGGTCCTCGATCATCGACTGTAGCGTGCCGGCCTTGACGACTTCGCCGATCTTCATCTCGCGGTAGGCGGCGTCGACATTGGAGCGTTGCTGGAAGCCGTAGGTCAGTCCGGACGTGTGTCGCAGCAGGTCGACGATCAGCATCGGCCGCGACGGCGGCCTTGCCAGGAAGGCCGGCGCAGTGCCGGCCTGAAAAACCCCGAGGTTCTTCCATTCGGGGATGTATTTGTGGACGGGCTCGTCGAGTGCGACACGGCCTTCCTCGACCAGCATCATGAACGCCACTGAGGTGATCGGCTTGGTCATCGAATAGATGCGGAAAATGGTGTCGTCCTTGACCGGCGCCTTGCGCTCGAGGTCGGCAAAGCCCTGCACCGCGCTGTGGACCACCTTGCCGCGGCGGTAGACCAGAAGCTGGGTTCCGGGAAAGCGCCCGGAATCGATATAGCGCTGCTTCAGATGCGCATCGACTCGGTCCAGGGCGGCCTTGGACATGCCGGCGGATTCAGGGGAGGCGGGGGTCGGGGCGAGCATCGGGACTGGTCTCCGGGTCTGTCGAGGTCCGCCTTGATAGCTGAAAACGGCGCCACGTTCCAACCGCCGCATGCTTACCCGGGGGCGGCGGCTGGTATAGGCTTGCAGGGGATCGCGACCCCCGCAGGACATTCGACATGCCCCAATTCAACGACACCGAACTGACCGCCGCCGTCATCAAGAGTTTCGAGGAGACGCCGGATCCGCGGGTCAAATTCCTGATGGAAGAACTGGTGAAGTCGCTGCACGAATATGTGCGCAAGACCGACCTGACTTTCGACGAATGGACCTACGCGATCGATGTTCTGACCCGCACCGGCCAGAAGTGCACTTCGAGCCGGCAGGAATTCATCCTGCTCTCCGATGTGCTCGGGGTTTCGATGCTGGTGGACGCCGTCAATCATCGCGAGCGCGAGGGCGCGACCGAGACCACGGTGCTCGGGCCGTTCTATGTCGGGGAACACAAGCCGATGCCGCACGGCACCGATGTTTCCCCGGGCCTGTCGGGCGAAAGTATGTTCGTGCAGAGCCGCGTCACCGATCTGAAGGGCCAACCGTTGGCCGGCGTCCCGGTCGACATCTGGCATGCCGACGATGACGGCTTCTATGATTCGCAAAAGCCAAACTACGAGACGCGGGGCCCGTCATCGCGGGCGCGCTTCATCACCGACGCCGATGGCCGGTTTTTCTTTCGCACCATTCTGCCGTGCAGCTATCCGATTCCGACCGACGGGCCGGTCGGGGAAATGATCCTGCAGACCCGCCGCCATCCGATGCGGCCGGCGCATGTGCATTTCCTGGTCGACGCGCCCGGCTACGAGCCGCTGGTCACCCATGTCTTCATCGAGGGCGACAGATATCTCGATACCGACGTGGTGTTCGGGGTGAAGGACGAACTGGTCGCAAAAATCGAAAAGCGGACGGATGCGCTGATGCCGGATGGCAAACCGGCATCGGCGCCCTGGCATCTGATGAGCTATGATTTTCGCATGAGGCCGGGCAAGGGAACAGCGCCGAAGCCGATGCTGACCGTCACCGAAGACGCCTGATAAACCTCCGCTCGAACGCTTGCTCATTTTTTGTGCGGCGCACAAGGAATAAGCGAATCGCAAATTTCGGATGCGGCGCCCCCATCACGACGCACCGAGGTCAAACGGCAACATCATATAAACTATACTTTTTTGCGCCTCGGCAAGTTGGCACGAAGCTTGAATAGCTGGTGCCGACGCCATTGAAGCCGTCCCTCGAAAACCAATCATCCGAATTGTGACACCGCCAGACCGGGCCGCCCCGGTGCACGCCGCCATGCGCCTTTGGCGATGACACCGGACGGACGGCCAACCGACGCAAAGGACGCCAGCGCTCATGACCAAGCTTACCGACCAGACCTGCCGCCGCGGCGTCAGCCGCCGTCAACTTCTCAAGGGTACCGCGGGAACAGCGGCGCTGCTCGCCGCCGCCAGGCTGAATTTCCCGGCCGGCGCGTTCGCGCAGGGTGCGGGCCCGGAAGTGAAGGGCGTGAAGCTCGGCTTCATCGCGCTCAGCGATGCCGGTCCGCTGTTTGTGGCCAAGGACAAGGGCCTGTTCGCCAAGCATGGCATGCCCGACGTGGAGGTGCTGAAGCAGGCGTCGTGGGGCACCACGCGCGACAACCTCGTGCTCGGCTCGGAAGGCAACGGCATCGATGGCGCACATATCCTCACCCCGATGCCGTATTTGATCTCCTCCGGCAAGGTAACGCAGAACAACCAGCCGACGCCGATGTACATCCTGGCGCGGCTCAATCTCGACGCGCAATGCATCTCGGTCTCCAAGGAATATGCCGACCTCAAGCTCGGCGTCGACACCGCGCCGTTCAAGGTAGCGCTCGACAAGAAAAAAGCCGCCGGCAAATCGATCAAGGCCGCGATGACCTTTCCGGGCGGTACCCACGATCTGTGGCTGCGTTACTGGCTCGCCGCTGGCGGTATCGATCCCGACAAGGATATTGAAACCATCGTTGTGCCGCCGCCGCAGATGGTCGCCAACATGAAGGTCGGAACCATGGACTGCTTCTGCGTTGGCGAGCCGTGGAACCTGCAGTTGGTCCATCAGAACATCGGCTACACCGCCGTCAATACCGGCGAAATCTGGAACAAGCATCCGGAAAAATCCTTCGCGATGCGCGCCGCCTGGGTCGACAAGAATCCTAGGGCCGCGGGGGCCATCACCATGGCGGTCCAGGAGGCTCAGCAGTGGGCCGACAAGGCCGAGAACAAGGAAGAACTCGCGACCATCATGGCCAAGCGGCAGTGGATCAACTGCCCGGTCGAGGACATTCTCGATCGCACCAAGGGCAAGTTCGACTACGGCACCGGCCGGGTCGTGGAGAACAGCCCGCATGTGATGAAGTACTGGAGCGATCACGCCTCCTATCCGTTTCAGAGCCACGATCTCTGGTTCATGACCGAGGACATCCGCTGGGGCAAATTCGAGCCTGGCTTTGATTCAAAGGCGCTGATCGCCAGGGTCAACCGCGAGGATATCTGGCGCGACGCCGCCAAGGCGCTTGGCGTTGCCGCGTCCGACATCCCGGCCTCCAAGTCGCGCGGCAAGGAGACGTTCTTCGACGGCAAGGTGTTCGATCCGGAAAATCCGGCGGCCTATCTGAAGTCTCTGTCCATCAAGCGTGCTGACGTCTGATCCAGGCAGGACCGCACGCTTGCGTGCGGTCCGCTTAATCGAAACACGGAGACATACTCCCGATGAACATGCATGCCCTGAAGGCCGAGCCCGATACGGTGGTGGAAACGGTGGCCGTCGTGACGGCCGCGGCGCCGGTTGTCGCGATGACGCCGAAGCGGCCGCCGCGCGCCGAGAAATTCGCCAAGATGGCCAGGGAGACCGCGGTGCGCGTCGTGCCGCCGCTGATCGTGCTGGCGCTGGGCATGCTGTTCTGGGAATTGGTGTGCCAGCGCGCCGGTTCGACCCTGCCGCCGCCCTCGCGGGTGTTCAAGGAAACCAAGGAGCTGATCTTCGATCCGTTCTTCGATCGCGGCGGCATCGACAAGGGCCTGTTCTGGCATCTGTCCGCGAGCCTGCAGCGCGTCGCGCTCGGCTATTCGCTGGCGGCGGTCGCCGGCATCGCGCTCGGCACCTTGGTCGGCCAGTCGGTCTGGGCGATGCGCGGGCTCGACCCGATCTTCCAGGTGCTGCGCACCATTCCGCCGCTGGCATGGCTGCCGCTGTCGCTGGCGGCATTTCGTGACGGCCAGCCCTCCGCGATCTTCGTGATCTTCATCACCTCGATCTGGCCGATCATCATCAACACCGCGGTCGGTATCCGCAACATTCCGCAGGATTACCGCAACGTCGCTGCGGTCGTCCAGCTCAACCCGCTGGAATTCTTCTGGAAGATCATGATCCCGGCGGCGGCGCCCTATATTTTCACCGGCTTGCGCATCGGCATCGGCCTGTCCTGGCTCGCCATCGTGGCGGCGGAAATGCTGATCGGCGGCGTCGGCATTGGCTTCTTCATCTGGGACGCCTGGAACTCGTCGCATATCAGCGAAATCATTCTGGCGCTGTTCTACGTCGGCATCATTGGCTTCGTGCTCGACCGCATGATCGCAGGAATGGCGAAGGTCGTCACCCGCGGCACCGCGCTGAACTGAAGGACATATCATGCATCCCTATCTGAAGCTCGACCACATCGACAAGGTCTTCACCCGGGGCAACGCCTCGACCGAGGTGCTGAAGGACATCAACCTGACCATCGACAAGGGCGAGTACGTCTCGATCATCGGGCACTCCGGCTGCGGCAAGTCCACGCTGCTCAACATCGTCGCCGGTCTCACCACCGCCACGATGGGCGGCGTGCTGCTGGAAAACCGCGAGGTCAACTCGCCGGGTCCCGATCGCGCGGTGGTGTTCCAGAACCACAGCCTGCTGCCGTGGCTCACGGTCTACGAAAACGTCCGGCTCGGCGTCGACAAGGTGTTCGCGTCCAGCAAGACCCGGAGCGAGCGCGACGCCTGGACCATGCACAATCTCAACCTGGTGCAGATGGCGCACGCCGGGGACAAGCGCCCTTCGGAAATCTCCGGCGGCATGAAGCAGCGCGTCGGCATCGCGCGTGCGCTGGCGATGGAGCCGAAAGTGCTGCTGCTGGACGAGCCGTTCGGCGCGCTCGACGCGCTGACCCGCGCCCATCTGCAGGATTCGGTGATGGCGCTGCACCAGAAGCTCGGTAACACCATCCTGATGATCACCCACGACGTCGATGAGGCGGTGCTGCTGTCGGACCGCATCGTGATGATGACCAACGGGCCGAGCGCGCGGATCGGCGAAGTGCTCGACGTGCCGCTGGCGCGCCCGCGCAAGCGGCTCGAACTCGCCACCAACGCAGGCTACCTGAAATGCCGTCAGCGCGTGCTCGAATTCCTCTATGAGCGGCATCGTTTTGTCGATGCGGCGTAATTCTTGAGCAAGGACGCGATGTGAGCGAACCGCTGGTCATCGTCGGCAATGGAATGGCTGCCGTGCGTCTGGTCGACGAACTGTCGAAAGCAGCCCTCGGGCGCTACGCCATCGCGGTGATCGGGGAAGAGCCGCGGTTGGCCTATAACCGCGTGCTGCTGTCGTCGGTGCTGGCCGGCGAGACCGCCTCGCATGACATCGAACTCAAGCCGGCGTCCTGGTGGCGTGACCGCGGGGTTACCCTGAAGTACGGCTGCACCGCCACCGGGATCGACGTCGGCCGCCGCGAACTCAAGATCGAGAACGACGAGAGCATCGTGTTTTCGAAGCTGGTGCTCGCCACCGGCTCGACGCCGTTGCGGCTGGACGTGCCCGGTGCCGAACTCGCCGGCGTGCATACCTTTCGCGACAGCCGGGACGTGGATCTGTTGCTGACGCTGGCCGCCCGGAAGAAACGCGTCGTCGTGATCGGCGGCGGACTGCTCGGGCTGGAAGCGGCTTATGGCCTCGCCAAGGCCGGCTCCCCGGTGACCCTGGTTCATCTGATGGACCGGTTGATGGAGCGTCAACTCGATGCGCCGGCGGCCGAACTCTTGAAGTCGCTGGTGGAACTGAAAAACATCCGAATTGTGCTCAATGCCAACACCGCGCGCTTTCTTGGCGAGACCTGCGTCCAAGGCGTCGAACTGACGGACGGCCGCCGGATCGACGCCGATGCGGTGATCGTCGCGGCGGGCATCCGGCCCAGCATCGCGCTGGCGAAAGCAGTGGGCATTCCCGTCAATCGCGGCGTCTTGGTCGACGATGTCATGCAGACAGGCGCGCCCGGTATTTTCGCGCTCGGCGAATGCGCCGAGCATCGCGGGATTTGCTACGGTCTGGTTGAGCCGGCCTACCAGCAGGCGCGCGTTCTGGCGCAGCATCTGGCGGGCGGGTCAGACAGCTATGACGGCAGCGTGGTCGCGACCAATCTGAAGGTCTCCGGCGTCAACGTGTTTTCGGCCGGCGACTTCATGGGCGCGGAAGGCAGCGAAGCCCTCGTGCTCGACGATATCAGGCGGGGCACCTACAAGAAGCTGGTGATAGCAGCTGGCCGGCTCACCGGCGCGGTGCTGGTGGGCGATGTCGCCAACGCGCTCTGGTACCTCGAATTGATCAGGGATCGCCAACCCATCGCAGGCATTCGCTGCCAGATGATGTTCGGCCGCTCGCTCGCGCTTGCCTCGGAGGCGGCGTGACCCGATTGCCGAGATGACCGCCGTCGATCCCGCGCTCCGGGCCGTCCGCACGACCTGCGCCTACTGCGGTGTCGGATGCGGCATCGTGGCGACGCCCGACGGCAGCGGTGGTGCGGCGATCTCGGGCGATCCCGGGCATCCCGCCAATTTCGGCCGGCTGTGCTCGAAGGGCTCGGCGCTCGGCGAAACCCTCGGGATCGAGGACCGGCTGCTCTACCCGATGATCCGCTGCAGCAAGGGCATCATGGAGCGCGTGGCCTGGAATGACGCGCTCGACCATGTCGCGCATCGCTTCGCCCACATCGTCAAGCGCGACGGTCCGGACGCGGTCGCGTTCTATCTGTCCGGGCAGCTTCTGACCGAGGACTATTACGTCGCCAACAAGCTGATGAAGGGATTCATCGGCAGCGCCAACGTCGATACCAATTCGCGGCTGTGCATGGCCTCTTCGGTCGCAGGCCATCGCCGCGCCTTCGGCGCCGACACCGTGCCCGGTTGCTATGACGATCTCGATCAGGCCGACCTTTTGGTGCTGGTGGGCTCCAACGCGGCGTGGTGCCATCCGGTGCTGTACCAGCGTATGCTCGCCAACAAGCAGAGGCGCGGCGCGCGGATGGTGGTGATCGATCCGCGCCGGACCGATACAGCAGGAGATGCAGACCTGTTCCTGGGCCTGAAACCGGGGACCGACACCGCATTGTTCTGCGGGTTGATGGCGCATCTGGCCGACCATGGCGCGCTCGATTCCGACTATATCGAACGGCACACCACTGGCTTCGGCGAGGCGCTGGCGCGGGCGCGGATCATCGCCGGCAGTGTCGGAGCGACTGCATTGGCGACCGGTCTTGACGAGCGGGACGTTGCCGACTTCTTCCGGATGTTCGCCACCATGTCGCGCGTGGTGACGCTGTATTCGCAGGGCGTCAACCAGTCGGCGCAGGGCACCGACAAGGTCAATGCCATCATCAATTGCCATCTGGCCACGGGACGAATCGGCAAGCCCGGCGCGTCGCCGTTCTCGCTGACCGGGCAACCCAATGCGATGGGCGGACGCGAGGTTGGCGGGCTCGCCAACCAGCTCGCCGCCCATATGGGCTTCACGCCGCCCGACATCGACCGGGTGCGCCGGTTCTGGCAGGCGCCGCGGATCGTCACGCACGAAGGGCTGAAGGCGGTCCAGCTGTTCGAGGCGATCGCGCGCCGCGAGATCAAGGCGCTGTGGGTGATCGGCACCAATCCGGCGGTGTCGCTGCCTGACGCCGACGCGGCGCGGGCGGCCCTGAAGAAGCTCGAGCTGTTCGTGGTCTCGGAGAACGTACGTTCCAACGACACGGTGAATGCCGGCGCGCATGTGCTGCTGCCGGCGCAGGCCTGGGGGGAGAAATCCGGCACGGTGACCAATTCGGAACGGCGCATCTCGCGGCAGCGCGCGTTTCTCAAGCCCCCCGGAGAGGCCAAGCCGGATTGGTGGATCGTCAGCGAGGTGGCAAAACGGCTTGGCTTCGGCGCGGCGTTCGATTTCGGCTCGGCGGCCGACGTGTTCCGCGAGCACGCGGCGCTCTCGGCGTTCGAGAACGAGGGCGGCCGCGATTTCGATATCGGCGCGCTGCAGTCGCTGTCGGATGAGGCGTTTGACGCGCTGGCGCCGGTGCAGTGGCCGACGCGCCTGGACAGCAGCCAGCCGCAACGGCGGTTCTTTGCCGATGGAGGGTTCTTTACCAACGACTTCAAGGCACGCTTCGTCGCGCCGGAAATACCGGCGCTGCGCAGTCTGACGACGGCGGGACGGCCGTTGCGGCTGAACACCGGCCGCATCCGGGACCAGTGGCACACCATGACCCGTAGCGGCCAGAGCCCGCGGTTAGGCCAGCATCTGCCCGAGCCGTTCGTCGAAGTTCATCCCGATGACGCGCTGAAATACAGCGTGACCGATGACAGCTTCGCGCGCGTCACCACCGATTACGGCCAATGCACGCTCAAGGTCGTCGTCAGCGAACGACAGCAGCGCGGCATGCTGTTCGCGCCAATCCACTGGAGCGACGCGATGGCAACCCGCTCGCGGGTCGGCGCACTGGTGGCGCCGTTCACCGATGCGGCTTCCGGCCAGCCCGAGAACAAGGCGACGCCGGCGTCGCTTACGCCATACGAATACGTTTTCCGGGGTTTTGCGCTGTCGCGTACGCCGCTTGTCTTGCCCGACCATGCCTGGTGGGCGCGCGTCGCGGTTCCCGGGGGCTACGGTTATCTGCTGGCCGACAATGCCGATTTGTCGGGATGGCGGTCTTGGCTGCGGACCGTGGCCGGCGACGATCTTGCCGAATACAAGGATTTTGGCGGTGGCGTTTACCGCGCTGCCGCTTTTGCCGTCGATCGGATCGAGGCCTGTCTTTTCATCGGACCTGCGCAGGATGCCGGCGACTGGAACGTGATCAAGCAGCTGTTCGCCGCCGGCGCGTTGAGCGACGACCAGCGGCGCATGCTGCTGTCGGGCCGATCGATGGACGGCATGGCTAGCGCCGGTCCGATCGTCTGCGCCTGTTTCGGGGTCGGCCGCACCACAATTTGCGACGCCATCGCCGCGGGTGCAGGCACGGCGGAAGACATCGGCGCGCAGCTGAAGGCGGGCACCAATTGCGGCTCGTGCATTCCGGAGATGAAGCGGCTGATCGCACAGACGAGCGTCGTCGGCGCGGGTCCCGAACGGAGCCAGTTGACGGCCGCCGCCGACTGACACTGACCTGAACTCGTCAAGCTGCGGGATGGTCGGTTCCGAGAAGACACCTTTTGCGAGTTCGGCTAAGGTAAGGTCCGCACGGCTTCTTCCCCGCGAGCGAGGCGATCTTGCGAAAGACCAAATTCGGCGGCAGCGGTCCCGACGTGTCCGTGATCGGGCAGGGCACCTGGTACATCGACCGCGGCGACCGCAAGAGTGCGGTCGCAGCCTTGCGCCGCGGCCTCGACCTCGGCATGAGCCACATCGACACCGCCGAGATGTATGGCGATGCCGAACCCGTGGTCGCCGAAGCGGTTGCCGGGCGGCGCGACGAGGTTTTCCTGGTCTCGAAGGTGCTGCCAGGCAATGCGTCGCGCCGCGGCACCATCACCGCCTGCGAGCGTTCGCTGGCGCGGTTGAGGACCGACCGGCTCGACTGTTACCTGCTGCATTGGCGCGGAGCGTATCCGCTCGATGAAGCGGTCGCGGCGTTCGATGAGCTGGTAGCTGCCGGCAAGATCCGCAGCTGGGGCGTCAGCAATTTCGACACCGACGATCTCGACGAATTGCTGGCGGTCGCCGGCAAAGCAAAAATCGCCTGCAACCAGGTGCTCTATCATTTGCAGGAGCGTGCCATCGAGCACGCGGTCATCCCGTGGTGCGTGCAGCACGGCGTCGCAGTGGTGGCCTATTCGCCGTTCGGTCACAATGCTTTTCCCTCGCCGCGCAGCAAGGCGGGCGAGCTGCTGCAGGCCATCGCCGACGCGCATGGCGCTTCGCCGCGCCAGATCGCGTTGGCGTTTCTGACGCGCCAGCCATCCGTGTTTGCGATTCCGAAAGCCGGAGCGCCGGAGCATGCCGTCGACAATGCCGCCGCTGGCACGCTCGTGCTCGGCGATAGCCAGATCGCAGCCCTCGACAAGGCCTTTCCACGCGGTTCACAACCGTGCGGTCTACCAATGCTGTAGGTCTGGTTCCATCACGAGGGATGAGGCGAGACGGAGGCCGTTGCGGCGGCTTGTGCATATCGGTGTCCCAGTTTCGTGCCTTGTCTGTTCCCCCCAATTGGCGTTTTTGGAGGTTCGCCCGATTCGATTATCCGCTGCCTTCGAGATTGCCCGTGACACCGCCACCCGCCGCAGCCGCCAGGCTGGACAAGGCTCCGTCGCCGCTGCCCGAGAACAAGCCAGGCGCGCGCAAGGCATCTGCGCGCGCCGATCATCCGTTCAAGGGCATCGCGCTGATCCTCGCCTCGACCGTCTTTCTCGGAGCCTCGGATGTTACCGCAAAGTATCTGTCGGCGACGCTGCCCTCGATCGAGATCGCCTGGATCAGGTTTCTGACGTTCGCGCTGATCATGTTGCCGGCGATGTTGCCGGGTTCGCCGCTGTTCGCCTTGCGCACCGAGCGCCTCGGCTTGCAGTTGCTTCGTGGCGTGGCACTGGTTGGTTCATCGCTGTTCTTCATCTCCGGCCTGCGGTTTCTTCCCATCGCCGAAGCCTCCGCCACCGGCTTCGTGGCGCCGCTGTTCGTCACCGCGCTGTCGATCGTCTTTCTTTCCGAGAAGGTCGGCGTACGGCGCTGGCTTGCGACCGCGGTCGGGCTGATCGGCGTGCTGATCATCCTGCGGCCGGGTACGTCGGCGTTTCATCCTGCGGCGTTCTTTCCGCTGGTCTCGGCCATGGCGTGGGCCTGCACCCTTATCCTGACGCGGATGATGAGCGGACGGGAACATGTGCTTACCACCATGACCTACTCGTCGATCGTGGGCCTCGGCCTTCTCTCGGTGCTGGTCCCGTTCGTTTGGGTCACTCCGAGCTGGCACGATATCGCCTTCGGCGTTTTCATCGGCGTCGCGTCGACGGCGGGGCAGTGGATCGTGGTGCTGGCGTTTCGTTACGCCGACGCCTCGGTGCTGGCGCCGTTTTCCTACACCCAGTTGCTGTGGGTCAGCCTCCTCGGCTTCATGGTGTTCGGTGAAGTGCCTGACGTTTGGACCGTGACCGGCGCCATGTTCATCGTCGGCAGCGGCCTCTACACCGCGCACCGGGAGCGCGTACGGCGTTCGCAGCTGCTGGCGATGCCGGGCGAGCCGTCGCCCAACGCATGATTTCGTCCGGGCGATCTCGCGCTGAATGCGACCCCCGCGTGAGAGTTGCCTACCCCCTCGCGTTCGGCGCGCTGAGCCCGACGGGCCTGTCCCAGGCCTCCGGCGAGACCGCCACCGGAACGCAGCAGGCCACCTTCGATGCGATGAACCTGTTTCTGGGCCTGTTGACCGATCCGTTCATCAATGGACGTGGTGCCGGATTGGGTAGGAGCGCAGGCCCGACGCCGTTCGCCGCGGAGAGTGACAGCGCAAGTGCCTATGCCGCGAACAAGAAGAATGTCGCGCGCGACGCCTTCGCCAAGGTTTCAACCAAGGCCGATGTGGCGCGCAACGACCTGTTCGATCCGCGCTGGAGCGTGTGGGGCGCGGCCTATGGCGGCGCCAGCTCTACGGACGGCAACACGGCGCTGGGATCGAACGACTCGACCGCGCGTGCCTTCGGCTTTGCGGCCGGTGCGGACTACCGGATTTCGCCGGCGACGCTGGCCGGTTTTGCGCCGGCTGGCGGCGGCACCCAATTTGCCGTCAGCGGCTTTGGCTCCGGGCGATCCGACATGTTCCAGGCCGGGGCCTTCGTGCGCCACGCAGCCGGCCGGGCCTATGTCACGGGCGCGCTCGCCTATGGCTGGCAGGATGTCACTACCGAGCGCACGGTGACCGTCGCCGGCGTCGACCGCCTGCGCGCGCAGTTCAACGCCAATGCATGGTCCGGCCGCATCGAAGGCGGCTACCGCTTTGTCACTTCGTGGATGGGCGTCACGCCGTAAGCCGCCGGCCAGTTCACCGCCTACCAGTTGCCGGCCTATGCCGAGCAGGTGCTGTCGGGCGCCAACACCTTCGCACTGAACTATGCCGCCAAGGATGTCACGGCATTGCGCTCGGAACTCGGCATCCGCACCGACAAATCGTTCGCGTTGAACCATGAGAGCCCCGCATCTCTCCCATCCTTGGATATCGCCAAGAGGCCGTTCCCCAGGATGAGGCCGGTGGGCTATGATGTACTATGCTCCCTGATGATTCCGATCGTCCGCCCGTTCTCGCCCATCAGCGTTTTGTTGATGACAGGGAGTCCTTCGCGGGCCTCGATCTGCAGCAGCGTTTCCGGCGCATTTACGACACCAATCTGTGGGGCGCGGCGGCATCCACCTCAGGACTGGGCTCGGAGCTAGACGCCACCGCGGTGCTGCGCGCCGAACTGCCGCGCCTTCTCAAGAAACTCGGCGTGAGCTCGCTGCTCGATGCGTCCTGTGGTGACGCCGGCTGGATCAACCGAGCCGATCTCGGCGTGCGCTATGTCGGGGTCGACATCGTCCCGGCGCTGATCGAAGGCCTGCAAAGCCGTGCGGCCGCCGGGGGAATCAACGGCGAGTACCGTCTGGCCGATATCACGGCAGGTCCGTTGCCGCGATGCGACGCGATTCTGTGCCGCGATTGCCTCGTGCATCTGTCGTTCGCGAACATCGAACGCGCGATCGCGAACTTCCACGGGTCCGGCGCGGTGTGGCTGATTGCGACCACGTTCCCGGACTGGCGGACCAATGCCGATTGCGAGGACGGCGACTGGCGCGCGCTGAATTTCGAGCGCGCTCCGTTCAATTGGAGGCCGCCGGTTGAATTGCTCAACGAGAATTGCCCGGAGGCGGGCGGCGGCTGGCGCGACAAGAGCCTCGGCTTGTGGCGGCTTCCGGAAGTTGCCTAATCGTCATTGCGAGCGAAGCGAAGCAACCCACTCTTGCCTTTCCGCGCCACGGCTTGCTTGGCGTAGCCTGTCATCGGGCTCGCATTCGCGCGACCCGTTGGCTCGCAATGATGGAGCACCCTCATACCGGCAGCGCGATCGAATATTTCACCTGGCTCAAGGCAAAGCTCGACTCGATCGAGGCGATGCCGTCGAGCCGGGTCAGCTTGTTTTTCAGGAACGCTTCGTACGACGACAGATCCGCGGCGACCACGCGCAGCAGGTAATCGCGGTTGCCGGTCATCAGATAGCACTCCAGCACCTCGTCCCATTTCGAGATCGCTTTCGCGAAGCGGTTGAGGTCCTCTTCCTTCTGCCGCGCCAGCTTGATCGAGATGAAGACGCTGACATGCAGGCCAAGCGATTTCTGGTCGACGGTGGCGATATAGCGGGTGATGACGCCACGTTCTTCCAAGAGCTTGACCCGGCGATGGCACGGCGACACCGACAGCCCGACCTTGTCGGCGAGCTCCTGCATGGTGGTGCGGCCGTCAGACTGCAGCAGGCTGAGAATCTTGCGGTCGATGGCATCAAGGGTATGCATTGGGACAAACTCGTTGTGTTGGGCTTCGGAGCGGGTTTTTATCCCAATATTGTCGGGTATGTCGCGGGAATTTGAGATTTTTGACGAGGGGTGAAGGGTTAACATTACGGATATTTCACTGTGCCGGGAGTACTGCCATGCCGATCGAGCCCGCACGCCTCGCACTGCTGTCCGCGCTGGCCCGCAAGGTGCTGTGGCTGTCGTCGTGGACCATCCATCACGCCAACCACGTCAGGCCGAATGCCGATGGGTTGAAGGTCGGCGGCCACCAGGCTTCCTCCGCCTCGCTCGCCACCATCATGTCAGCGCTGTATTTCTCGGTGTTGCGGCCGGAAGACCGCGTCGCGGTGAAGCCGCATGCCAGCCCCGTGTTCCACGCTATTCAGTATCTGTTCGGGCACCAGAGTCGCGAGAAGCTGGAGAATTTTCGCGGATTCAAGGGGGCGCAATCCTATCCGTCGCGCACCAAGGATACTGACGACGTCGACTTCTCCACCGGATCGGTCGGCTTGGGTGTGGCGCAGACGCTGTTTTCCTCGCTGGTGCAGGACTACGTCAAGGCGCATGGATGGATGAAGGACCGCCCGGAAGGGCGGATGATCGCGCTGGTCGGCGATGCCGAAATGGATGAGGGCAACATTTTCGAGGCGCTGCTGGAGGGCTGGAAGCACGGGCTGCGCAATACCTGGTGGGTGGTCGATTACAACCGGCAGAGCCTCGACGCCGTGGTGCGCGAAGGACTATGGGAAAAATTCGAATCCATGTTCCGCAATTTCGGCTGGGACGTGGTGATCGTGAAATACGGGCGCTTGATGCAGGCGGCATTCGCCGAGCCCGGCGGCGAGGCCTTGAAACGCTGGATCGATGCCTGCCCGAACGCGATGTATGCGGCGCTGTGTTTCCAAGGCGGAGCGGCGTTCCGCAAGCATCTCGACGACGAGATTGGCGATCAGGGCGCGGTGTCGCAACTGATCGGGCGGCGCAGCGACGACGAGTTGCTGGCGCTGATGTCCAATCTCGGCGGCCACGACATGGCCAGCATGATCGAGGCATTCGAATCGATCGACCATGACCGCCCCGTTTGCTTCATCGCCTACACCATCAAGGGCATTGGCCTGCCGTTCCAGGGCCACAAGGACAACCATGCAGGCCTGATGACGGTCACCCAGATGGAGAAATGGCGCGCGGCGCAGAACATCCGGCCCGGCCATGAATGGGAGAAGTTCGAGGGACTGTCGCAGGAGCCGGCCGTGCTGGAGGCATTTCTGGCCGATGCGCCGTTCAACCGCGACGGACGCCGCCGCCTGACCGCACCCGTGATCGACGTGCCGGAGCGGCTATCCTTCAAGCCATCGGCGCAGATGTCGACGCAACAAGGGTTTGGGCTGGTGCTCAACGAACTCGCGCGCGGCGACAGCGAGCTGGCCGCGCGTATCGTCACCGCGTCGCCCGATGTCACGGTGTCGACCAATCTCGGCGCCTGGGTCAACCGGCGCGGGCTGTTCGCGCGCGCCGAGAAGGCCGATTTGTTCCGCAGCGAGAAAATTCCGTCGACCTTCAACTGGGACTTTTCGCCCAACGGGCAACACATCGAGCTTGGCATAGCCGAGATGAATTTGTTCATTCTGATGTCGGCGCTGGGGTTGTCGCACGCCGTCAACGGCGAACGGCTGCTGCCGGTCGCCACCCTGTACGATCCCTTCATCCAGCGCGGCCTCGATGCGCTAAATTACGCCTGCTACCAGGACGCGCGCTTCATGGTGGCGGCGACGCCGTCGGGCATTACGCTCGCGCCGGAAGGCGGCGCGCATCAGTCGATCGCGACGCCCCTGATCGGCATGGCGCAGGATGGCCTCGCTTCGTTCGAGCCAGCCTTCGTCGATGAACTCTCCGTGATCATGGGTTGGGGCTTCCAGCACATGCAGCGCGAAGCAGCGGGCGAGGGCGGCTCGGTCTATTTGCGGCTCTCGACCCGCACAATAGACCAACCGCATCGGATCATGACGCCGGAGCTGCAACGCGGCATTGTCGACGGCGCCTATTGGCTGCGCAAGCCCGGCGAGAACTGCGAAGCCGTGGTCGCCTATACCGGCGCAGTGGCGCCGGAGGCGATCGAGGCGATCGGCCTGATCGGCGAAAGCCGCCGTGATGTCGGCCTGCTTGCGATCACTTCGGCCGACCGGCTGCATGCCGGCTGGACGGCCGCGCGACAACTGCGCCGCGACCGCCGCGGCGCGGCGCATCTCAGCCTCATCGAAAAGTTACTGGCGCCGCTGCCGCGCGATTGCGGCATCGTCACCGTGATCGACGGCCACCCGGCGACCCTCGGCTGGCTCGGCAGCGTGCGCGGCCACCGCGTCGAGGCGCTCGGCGTCGAGCACTTCGGGCAGACCGGCTCGATCGGCGAACTCTACCGCCACCACGGTATGGACGCCAACGCCATCATCGATGCGGCCGAAAGCCTCACGGCCGGCGCGCCGGTGCGGCACCGCAAGATGGCGGTGTGAGCCGGCCGTCTTGCTTGCTTCACGAACCTGACCCTATATTCCGCGCGCCCACCGCAAGGCGGCGTCCCGCATATGGCGGGTTCAATTCCCCCGGCTTTCGTGCAAGGATGCCTGCGGAACGCTCCGTTCCCCCTCCATTCGCTCCGAATTAAAGAGGTTTCCGATGGTCAACCGCATGCAATTCTACATCGATGGCGCCTGGGTCGATCCCGTCGTCAAGAAGTCCACCCCGGTCGTCAACCCGGCGACCGAAGAGGCGATGTATGAGGTTGCGCTCGGCTCCAAGGCCGATGTCGACAAGGCTGTCGCGGCCGCCAGACGCGCCTTCGAAACCTATTCGCAGACGAGCCGCGAAGAGCGCGTCGCGCTCCTCACCAGGGTCATGGAAGTCTACAAGACCCGCATGAAGGATATCGGCGCCGCCGTGTCCGATGAGATGGGCGCGCCGCTGCCGATGGCGGAGAAGCTGCAGGCTGGTGCCGGCCTCGGCCATATCGCCTCCACGCTGGAAGTGCTGAAGAACTATCATTTCGAGGAGCCGTTGGGCTCCGCCATGGTGGTGCGCGAGCCGGTCGGCGTCATCGGCATGATTACGCCGTGGAACTGGCCGCTCAACCAGATCGCCTGCAAGGTCGCGCCTGCGCTCGCCGCCGGCTGCACCATGATCCTGAAGCCGTCGGAATTCACCCCGACATCGGCACTGATCTTCGCGGAAATCCTCCACGAAGCCGGCGTGCCGAAGGGCGTGTTCAACTTGATCAACGGTCTCGGCCCCGAGGTCGGCGCCGCCATGAGCGAGCATCCCGACATTGACATGATCTCGTTCACCGGCTCGACCCGCGCCGGCGTCGATGTCGCCAAGCGTGCCGCCCCGACGGTCAAGCGTGTCAGCCAGGAACTCGGCGGCAAGTCGCCGAACGTCATTCTGGAAGGCGCCGATCTCGCCAAGGCCGTCACCGGCGGCGTGATGCACATGTTCAACAATTCTGGGCAGTCCTGCAACGCGCCGTCCCGGATGATCGTGCCGCTGTCGAAGATGAAGGAAGTCGCCGCCATCGCCAAGGCCGTGGCCGACAAGACCAAGGCCGGCGATCCCCGCGCCGAAGGCACCACCATCGGTCCGGTCGTGTCCCGCATCCAGTGGGACAAGATCCAGACCCTGATCCAGAAGGGTATCGAGGAGGGCGCCACTTTGGTGGCGGGCGGCCCCGGCCTGCCGGAGGGCGTCAACAAGGGTTTCTATGTGCGCCCGACTATTTTTGCTGACGTCACCAACGACATGACGATCGCCCGCGAGGAGATCTTCGGACCCGTTCTCACTATCCTCGGCGCCAAGGACGAGGAAGACGCGGTGAAGATCGCCAACGACACGCCGTATGGTCTGGCCGGTTACGTCTCTGCCGATACGGTCGAGAGTGCCCGCCGGGTCGGCCGCCGCATCCGCGCCGGCAACGTCAATCTGCAGGGCGCCCCCAACGACCGCACCGCGCCGTTCGGCGGCTACAAGCAGTCCGGCAACGGCCGCGAGTGGGGCCAGTACGGCCTCGAGGAATATCTTGAGGTCAAGGCAGTCGCCGGCTACAACGCCGCGTAAGTTTTGTACGAGACGAGGTTGCAACGCCGGGGCGGATCATTCCGCCCCGGCGTTGTTTGCGTAGGGTGGGCAAAGGCGCGCTCGCGCCGTGCCCACCACCCAAGCGCGGATGCAACATGGTGGGCACGCTTCGCTTTGCCCACCCTACGATTTCGACGTTATCCCCCCGGCGCGCCTTGCGTGTTGACGTACAGCGCGTAGATCGACTGGCTCGCGGCCATGAACAGCCGGTTGCGCTGCAGGCCGCCGAAACACAGGTTGGCGCAACGCTCGGGCAGGGCGATGCGGCCGATCATGACGCCGTCGGGCGCGAATACCACGACGCCGTCGAGTTCGGGATCACCCATGCCCCAGCCGCACCACAGATTGCCGTCGATGTCGGCGCGCATGCCGTCGGGAGTGCCCGGGCCGGCATCGACGAACACGCGCTTGTTGGAAAGCCTGCCGCCGCCGGCCGCGACGTCGTAGGCTAGAATCTTGCGGGTCGGCACGCCGCGCGATTCGATGATGTAAAGAATTTTTTCATCCGGCGAGAAGCACAGCCCGTTGGGACCCAATATGCCTTCGGCGACGATGCTGGATTTTCCCGTCGCGCCGTCGATCCGGTAGACGTTCATGTCGATCTCGGACTCGGCTTTGTAGCCCTCGTAATTGCCGAGCAGGCCGAACACCGGATCGGTGAACCAGATCGAGCCGTCGGATTTCACCACGACGTCGTTCGGCGAGTTCAGCCGCTTGCCCTCAAAAGAGTCCATCAGCACTGTGATAGCGCCGTCATACTCGGTTCGCACGACGCGGCGGCCGCCATGCTCGCAGGTGACCAGGCGGCCCTGGCGGTCGCGGGTGTTGCCGTTGGCGAAGTTCGACGGCTTGCGAAAAATGCTAACGGAGCCTGTTTCCTCCTCCCACTTGATGATGCGCTGATTGGGAATGTCGCTGCATAGGAGATAGCGGCCGTCGCCGAACCACACCGGGCCTTCGGCCCAGCGCAGCCCCGTGGTCAACCGCTCTACCGCCGACAGTTTCCACCAGTATTTCTCGAACCGCGGATCGAGCGCGTGAATGGCGGGATCGGGATAATGGGTCGCCGGCTGCCAGCCGGCGCGGGGTGCTGCCTCGGACATTTGCTGTTCTCGTTGGTTGTTTTGGATTTCCTCGTAGGTGCATTTGCTATCATTCGTGCGGTCTGGCAGCAAGCAACCGGTGCCTCACCCATCATTGCGAGCGCAGCGAAGCAATCCATCGCGCCACAGGAAAGGAAATTGGATTGCTTCGTCGCAAGCGCTCCTCGCAATGACGTTGAGAGAACCTTGCTGCATCGCAGTCACCGCGCCATACTCGTCTCAAACCATAAGAACGAGGAAAAAAAATGCCACGCATACTGATGACTGGCGCCGCCGGCGGGATCGGTACATCGTTGCGAAAATTGCTGCCGCCGATCTATCCCGACCTGCTGCTGAGCGACCTGAAGACGCCCGCCGATCTCGGCGCCGGCGAGACATTCAAGGCCGCCGACCTGTCCGACCTCGCGCAGGTCGAGGCGATCTGCCAAGGCGTCGACGGCATCCTGCATTTTGGCGGATTTTCGGTCGAGGGGCCCTGGGACAACATCCTGCAGTCCAATATCATCGGCTGCTACAATCTGTTCGAAGCGGCGCGCAAGAAGGGCGTCAAGCGAGTCGTGTTCGCGTCGTCGAACCATGCGGTCGGTTTCTATCCGCGCCACCACCGCATCGGCACCGATGTAACCGCGCGGCCGGACAGCCGCTACGGCGTCAGCAAGGTGTTTGGCGAGGCGGTCGGCGCGCTCTACGCCGACAAGCACGGGCTTGGCGTCACCTGCCTGCGCATCGGCAATTTTGGCGACAAACCATTGGATCACCGCCGGTTGTCGATCTGGCTGAAGCCGGAGGACCTGGTGCAACTCTGCCGGATCGGGCTCGACCATCCCGACATCCATTTCGAAATTTTCTACGGCGCGTCCTACAACGAGCGCTCGTGGTGGGATAACCACCGCGCCTATGATCTCGGCTATCGCCCGACCGGCAGGGCTGAAGACTTCCGCGAGCATGCGATGGCCGAACAGGCCAAGCTCAAGCCCGATCCTGTCGGAGATTTCTATCAGGGCGGCGCGTTCTGCGGCATGGAGTTCGATGGGGACATGAGCAGGATTGTCGACTGGACCAAGCCCCAGGGGGCGCCCTCGTAACCGGGCTTCTGGGACGCTACAGCAAAAATATCGAAAACAACCCCATGCACAGTCAGGTAGCCCATGGTTGCCGGTATGATTGCACAGTCTGCAAGGTCATTTGACACCTCGGGCAAATCAGCGGCACAAGCCATTATTGGGACTAGCGCGCGTCCCCACCCTCGGCGATCCGCTCGAGATAATCCGACTTGCTGAACTGCATGTGGTCGACGCAGAGCTGCGCGAATGCCCAGCCGTCGCGGCCGCGCAGCAGTTCGATCATGAATTCATGCTGGCGGCGCGACAGCGCCAGGCCTTCGGCGTCTGCGAGATTTTTCGCCCGCATCGGCAGGGTCAGGTTCATGTAGTCCTGCAGCGAGCGCACCAGGTAGGGGTTGCCGCAGGCGGAGAACAGCGCGACGTGAAAGGCGTCGTTGGCCTCATGGATGCCGCGCAGGTCCTGCGCGTCGGCCTTGGTGCAGTATTGCCGCTGCAACTCGGTCAGCTGCTCGATCAGGCTCGAAGGCGCGGGCAGGGCGATCATCAGCGCCGCCTGCCGCGTCAGCATTTCCCGCACCTCGTAGATCTGCCTGACCTCTTCGCTGGAATAGAACCGCACGGTGGCGCCGATGTTCTTTTCGCGCAGCACGATACCCTGCCGCTCCAGCTGGAACAGCCCCTGACGAACGAAATGCCGGCTGGCGCCGTAGCGCGCCATCAGGGTATCTTCGACCAGCCGCGAGCCGGGCGCGAAGCGGCCGAAGATGATGTCCTCTTCCAGCCGGCGAATGACGTCGGCCTGTTCTTCCTCGCGCGAAGGCGGGGTCGTTTCCGGAGACGCAGCCTGTGCTTTCATGGGCACTCGCTTGGTATCGTCACTGACGTCAACATAGCACGGCGTTCATTGTCAATAATGACGGCGTTCCTATGGTGTTTGACGATCGCAATCGAGGTCAATTATCCAACATTGACAATAATTCTGCGGACCTCATAAGTGAACGAAACATCCAGGAACAGGCACGATGGCGGACGGGCTGCGCAAGGGTTTGACCAGTTACGGCGACGCGGGATTTTCACTGTTCCTGCGCAAGGCCTTCATCAAGGCGATGGGCTATTCGGACGACGCGCTGAACCGTCCCATTGTCGGCATCACCAACACCCATAGCGACTACAATCCTTGCCACGGCAACGTGCCTGCCATCATCGAGGCGGTGAAGCGCGGCGTGATGCTGGCGGGCGCCATGCCGATGGTATTCCCGACCATCTCGATCGCCGAGAGTTTTGCCCATCCGACCTCGATGTATCTGCGCAACCTGATGGCGATGGATACTGAGGAGATGATCCGCGCCCAGCCGATGGACTCCGTTGTCGTGATCGGCGGCTGCGACAAGACCCTGCCGGCGCAGATCATGGCCGCGGTCAGTGCCGATCTGCCCACAGTGGTGATTCCGGTGGGGCCGATGGTGGTCGGGCATCACAAGGGCGAGGTGCTGGGCGCCTGCACCGATTGCCGGCGGCTGTGGGGGAAATACCGCGCCGGCGAAATCGACGACGTCGAGATCGAGGCGGTCAACGGCCGGCTCGCGCCGTCGGTAGGCACCTGCATGGTGATGGGCACCGCCTCCACCATGGCCTGCATCACCGAAGCGCTGGGGCTGTCGCTGCCGATGAGTGCGACGATTCCGGCGCCGCATGCCGAGCGCTTTCGCTCCGCCGAAGCCAGCGGCAAGGTGGCCGCCGAGATGGCCAAGGCAAAGGGACCGAAGCCGAGCGAATTCCTGACCGAGGCCTCGTTCCGCAATGCGCAGGTGGTGCTGCAGGCGATCGGCGGATCGACCAACGGCCTCATTCACCTGACCGCGATCGCCAACCGTACCGAGCACCGCATCGACCTAGAGGCTTTCGACAAGCTCGGCCGCGAGGTACCCGTTCTGATCGACCTGAAACCGTCGGGCGAACACTACATGGAGCACTTCCACCATGCCGGCGGCCTGCCAAAGCTGATGGCGCAGCTCGGCGATCTCATCGATCTCGACGCCAAAACCATTACCGGCGCGACGTTGCGCGATGTCGTCGCCGCCGCCGAGGATGTGCCGGGACAGGATGTCATCCGCTCGCAAAAAAGCCCGATCAAGCCGGAGGGCGCGATGGCGGTGCTGCATGGCAATCTCGCGCCGCGCGGCGCCGTGATCAAACATTCGGCGGCGAGTCCGACACTGCTGCAGCACACCGGCCGCGCCGTGGTGTTCGAATCCGTCGAAGACATGACGCTGCGGGTCGATGATCCCATACTCGACGTCAATGCCGACGACGTACTGGTGCTGCGCAATGCCGGCCCCAAGGGCGCGCCGGGCATGCCGGAAGCGGGCTATCTGCCGATCCCGAAGAAGCTGGCGCGCGGCGGCGTCAAGGACATGGTGCGGATCTCCGATGCGCGCATGAGCGGCACCGCCTTCGGCACCATCGTGCTCCACATCACGCCGGAATCCGCGGTCGGCGGTCCGCTGGCCCTGGTGCGGAACGGCGACATGATCCGGCTCGACGTCGCCAAACGCAGCATCGATCTATTGGTCGACGCCACCGAACTTGCAAAGCGCCAGGCGGCGCTGGCGCCCGCGACGACGCCGGAATGGGCGAAGCGCGGCTACGCGCATCTGTTCCATGAAACCATCCTGCAGGCCGATGAAGGCTGCGATTTCGATTTCATGCGCGGCCGGGGCGAGGGGTAGGCGGGAGTTACTATAACTCCTCGAGCGTCCACGATGCGCCCGTCCGCGCAAACCTGAACGGCGTGCCATGGCGGTTTTCGAACCAGCTCCGGCACAACGCCTCCGACATCGACTGCATCACGGCGTCATGGCAGACGAACAGGATGGTGGCCTGCGGATGACGATCGAGCCATTGTCCAACGCAATGCAGCGAGCGAACCGACACCGACGCCCACGGCTCGCCGTCCGCAGGCAGGATGGTGGCGAGCGCTTCCACCGCGGTAATGCCATGTTCGTCCATCACCTCGGATATCGGCCGTCCCTCGAAGCTGCCGAAATCGCATTCGATCAGACCGGCGTCGATCGCGATTGTCTTGCCCGACGCGGCGGCGATGATCTCGGCGGTCTTCACCGCACGGATCAGCGGGCTGCTGACGACGGTGTCGAACTGAACATTGCGCAGCCGCCAGGCGGCCGCCTGCGCCTGCGAGATGCCCTCGTCATTCAAGGAAATATCGGTTCGGCCCTGAAACCGGCCCTGCCGGTTCCAGTCAGTGAGGCCATGGCGTACGCAGAGAAACGACCGCGACGGCGTCGCGAACGGTTTCACGTCTTCGACTTGCTCGTGAACTTCTTCACAGCGGCACGGAATTCATCGGTGTGCATGGCGTCGATAATCTTGGTTTCTTCGGCGTCGAGTTGCTGTTTGGTCGGGGTGACCGCGGCCTGATAGACCAGCGACTTGGTGCCGGCGATCGCGGCCGGCGGATTCTGTGCCAGCCGCTCCGCGAATTTTCGCGTTTCCGCTTTCAGCTCTGCTGCCGGAACGACTTTGGCGACCAGACCCCAATCATAGGCCTGCTGCGCGGAGAAGCTGTCTTCGGCCAGAAATATCTGCAGGGCGCGACGGACGCCGACGGTACCGACCATGCCGACGGTGCTGCCGCCATCCGGCGACACGCCGATCCTGGAATAGGCCGGCGTGAAGCGGGCGGTATCGGCTGCGATGCAGAGGTCGGCGACGAAGGCGAGGCCCATGCCGGCGCCGGCCGCCGAGCCGTGGACGCTAGACAGCACGATCTTCGGCATCCGCCTCAGGGTCTCGATAAAGGCGTGATAGTGCTTGAGCAGTTCGCCGACCACCGGCGCAATGGTGTCTGCCTCGGCGGCCGCTCCGATGGTCTGCAGGTCGCCGCCGGCGCTGAAGGCGCGGCCTTCGCCCTCGATCACCAGCACGCGAATCCTGTCGTTGGCCTCGACCTCGGCGCCGAGGCGTTCGAGCTTTCTCGCTATCGAAAGGTCGATCGAATTGAAGGCGCCGGGGCGGTTGAGGGTGATGGTGGCGATCGGTCCGTCGATCCTGAGCAGCGCCGGATCGTCGGATAGGGCGGCGGTGGTCGGATCGGGTGTCGGCATTGCAGGGTACCTCGGGGGTTGAAGGAGCTGGTATTTAGATCGCAGAAGGGGACAGGTGACAATCCCGGCGAAGTCTGCAAGACTCGGTTCATCCCCTCACGGTTGGGAGACGCGCTTGCGCCGCCTCGAACCACGAGGTCCAGTGATGCTCCCATCCTGAAGATGCGACCACGAGCGCCGCTACTCGGGATGAGGTAGGCAAGCACCAAATCGTCGAAGACGAGGAGACGACATGGGTAATCCCTGTGCCCTTCCAGTCGGGCTGTCCCGATGACGCAGGGAACGGTCGTCATCGTCGGCGCCGGCCATGCGGGTTTTCAGGTGGCAGCGTCGTTGCGCCAGCATGGTTTTGCCGGGCGCGTCTGCTTGCTCAACGATGAGGCCCATCTGCCGTATCAGCGGCCGCCTCTGTCGAAGGCCTATCTGAAAGGCGAAGGCCGCCCCGACAGCCTGATGTTTCGGCCGGACAAATTCTACCGTGACCAGAACATCGAACTGATCGCCGACCGCGCCGTCTCGATTGATCGCGGCGCGCGCACGCTCAAGCTCGCATCCGGCTCCTCGCTCGATTACTGGCACCTGGTCCTGGCGACCGGTGCGCGCAATCGCCTGCTCGATATTCCCAACGCAAGTCTTGAAGACGTGCGCTATCTGCGCACGCTCGATGAAAGCGAGGCGTTGCGCAGGCGGATCGCGTCGGATCGGCGCGCCGTGGTGATCGGCGCCGGCTTCATCGGGCTGGAATTCGCCGCTACTGCTCGGATCAAGGGCCTGGACGTGGATGTGGTCGAACTCGGCGCCCGCGTTATGGCGCGCGCGGTGACTGCAGAGATCTCGGAGTATTTTCATCAACGGCACACCGCGGCCGGCATCCGCATCCATCTCGGCGTGCAGGCGACCGCGATCGAGGGCGAGAACGGTCGCGTTACCGGCGTCAGCCTCAGCGACGGCCGCCATGTGCCGGCAGACCTGGTCGTGGTCGGTGTGGGTGTCCTACCCAATGTCGAGCTGGCGGGTGAGGCCGGCCTGCCGGTGGCGTCGGGCATCGTCGTCGACGAGCAATTGCTGACGCCGGATCCCGATATCTCGGCGATAGGCGACTGCGCGTTGTTCGAAAGCCGGCGCTTCGGCGCCTCGTTGCGGCTGGAGTCGGTGCAGAACGCTACCGATCAGGCGCGCTGCGTGGCGGCGCGGCTGACTGGCGACGCCAGGACCTACGACGGGCTGCCATGGTTCTGGAGCGACCAGGGCGATGACAAGCTGCAGATCGCCGGCCTGACCACCGGATACGATCGTGTAGTGGTGCGCGGCGACGCTGCGCAACGATCGTTCTCGGCCTTCTGCTATAGATCCGGGATGCTCGTCGGGGTCGAGTCCATCAACCGTGCATCGGATCATGTGTTCGGGCGTCGCATCCTGGCGCTGAACCGTTCGATCGAGCCGGAACAGGCGGCGGATTTGAGCTTCGACCTGAAGGCGGCCCTGACCTAGGCCGGCTTTGCCGCTACTTGCATAGGTATTCATATCGACGACGTTGCCGGCCGAGGACCCGCCGACGGCGTCTCGGGTGCAAGACCATGTTGATGCTGCCGGCAACGAACACGCGGCCCATGCTTCATTCCCAATAAAGTCGGCTAGCTAGGCCGCGACTTCGAACTCCCGCCGGACGGCCTCGATGTCGGCGACCGTCGGCAGTCCCGCTTCGTTGCCCAGGCGTTGAATCTTGTACGTCGATGCCGCGCGCGCAAACTCAAAGTGGTCCCGCCAGCTCCGGCCGGGATGGGCGAGGTAGGAATAGACATAGGCACCGTGGAACACGTCGCCGGCGCCGTTGGTATCGAGCACGCGCTCGGGCGGGATCGGCAGCGCGGGAAGGGTGTGAACGGCGCCGGCCTCGTCGTACCAGAGCAGGCCCTTCTCGCCCAGGGTGACGCCGCCGACGCGACAGCCGCGACTCTTGAGATAATCCAGCATCGTTGCCGGCGTCAGGTTCATCTGCTCGCACAGCCGCTCGGCAACGATGGCGACGTCGATGAATTCCAGCAGTTCGTGGGTATTGGTGCGCAGTCCACCGCCGTCGAGCGACGTCAGGATGCCGGCCTCGCGGCCCAGCCTGGCGTAGTGGATCGCGGCGTCCGGCTGGTGACCGTCGACATGCAGCGCGCGGCAGCCCTTGAGGTTGAGCATGGGGAAGGGGTGGATATGTTCGTCGTCACGGCAGCGCACGATCGCCCGCTTGCCGTCCTTCGGCATGATGAAGGAGAGCGACGAGGAATTGACTTTGCGCGGATGTATCGAGATTCCGTACTTCGCGCTCATATCCTGAAACATCCGCCCCAGCCAATCATTGGCGACGGTGGCGATCAGGTCGGGCACGATGCCCAGCTTGGCGCAGCAGAATGCCGCGGTGACGGCGTTGCCGCCGAACGAGACGGCATAAGCGGAAGCGACGTGCTTCTCATCGCCGGTCGGCATGTGGTCGGTGATGAAAGTGACGTCGATATAGGTCTGTCCGATGAAGAGCGCCTGCATAAATCTGTCCGTGATGGGCTAAGGGGTGGTCCCGGCCGGCGACGATACATTAGCACCGCTTATGGCGAATGATTCGCTGAAATTATTCGCAAGCCTGTCGCCTTAATGGCTTGAGATCACGATGTGACCGGACTACGACCATCCCAAGTGTGGTGCGCAGCTTGCTAACGGCCGGTGCCGGCTCCGGGTTCCTGTTTGCAGGACAAAAGGGGAGGAAACGATGACCGTCTATTCGGGTCCGGTGTTCGAGATGGCGGTCAACCAGTTCGGGGTGATCGCCAATCATCTGTCGATCCCGATGGACGAGCGCGACCGCCTGCTGCTGCCCAAGCGGGCGGTCATCATCTCCTGTCCGATCCATCGCGATGACGGTTCGATCTCGGTGTTCGAAGGCTACCGGGTTCAGCATCACCTTACGCTCGGACCGACCAAGGGCGGTACCCGGTTTGCCCCGAGCGTCGATATCGGCGAGGTGGCGGCGCTGGCCATCTGGATGAGCTGGAAATGCGCGCTGGTAGGCCTGCCCTATGGCGGCGCCAAGGGGGGCGTCCGGGTCGATCTCTCCACCATTTCGAAGCGCGAACTGGAGTCGCTGTCACGCCGCTACATGCAGGAAATGATCCCGTTCGTCGGTCCGCATACCGACGTGATGGCGCCGGACATGGGCACCAACGAGCAGGTGATGGCCTGGTTCATGGACACCTATTCGATGTATCAGGGCCGCACCGTGACCGAGATCGTCACCGGCAAACCGGTGGCCTCCGGCGGCACGCTGGGGAGAAGGGAGGCCACCGGGCGCGGCGTCGCGCATCTCGCCAAGCGGGTGCTGAACGAATTGTCGATCAGCCTCGGCAGCGCCACCGCCGTGATTCAGGGGTTCGGCAATGTCGGCTCCTACGCAGCGTCGGAGTTGCATCGTTTCGGCCTCAGGGTGATCGCGGTCAGCGATCACACCGGCGCGCTGCACGATCCAGCCGGCCTCGACATCCCGGCACTGATGCGGCACGCGAGCGAGCACGGCAGCATCGCCGGTTTCTCCAGCCAGCTGCAATTCGACCCCGCGCAGATCCTGACGCTGGCCTGCGACGTGCTGGTGCCGGCGGCGATGGAGCGCGTGATCGACGCCAAGGTCGCGGAAAACCTGAAATGCCGGGTGCTGGCGGAAGGCGCCAACGGGCCGACCACGCCGGACGCCGACCTCGTGCTGCAGAAGCGCCAGGACGAGGTCTTCCTGATTCCGGACATCCTCTGCAATTCCGGCGGCGTCGTGGTCAGCTATTTCGAATGGGTGCAGGACCTGCAACAGCTGTTCTGGGAAGAAGAGGAGGTGACGCGGCGCGAATATCACATCCTCGACCGTGCCTTCGAGGCGATGGTGGCGCGCTCCAGGGCCGACAATATCCCGCACCGAACCGCCGCCATGGCGATCGGCGTCGAGAAGGTTCGCGCCGCCAAGAATACGCGCGGGCTTTTCCCGTGATCAGCGGGCTCGACCACGTCGTCGTGCTGGTGAGCGATCTTGCCGCCGCCTCCGCAGCCTACCAGACGTTGTTCGCTCGTAAGCCAGCGTGGCGGAGCAGCGGCGACGGCGCCGAGCGGGTGCTGTTCACGCTCGACAACATGACGCTGGAACTGATGGCGCCCTCCGGCGATGGCGCCCCTGCCAACCGGATCCGTGCCGTCATCGCGGAGCAGGGCGAGGGACTGGCGAGCCTGTGCTTCCGCACCAATGATATCGGCAAGATGCATCGCCGGCTGGAACGGCTGTCGCTCAAGCCCGAGCCGGTCACGGAGACCACGAGCCAGGATGCCGAGACCGGCGCGACATTGTCCTGGCGGCGGACGCGAGCGGCGACGGAGGCCACGCGCGGCGTCCGGCTGTTCTTCCTCGAACTCGCCAAAGAGCGCCCGCTGTCGGTGCGCACCGAAGTCGCCTCGATCACCGCGATGGACCATGTCGTGTTGGCGACCGGAGATCCCGAGCGGACGGCCGCACTGTACGGCGCACGGCTCGGGCTCGACATGCGGTTCGACCGTTCGCATCCGGACTGGGGCCGGCTGATGTTCTTCCGCTGCGGCGACCTCGTCGTGGAGGTCGTACACCGGCCCGGCAAGGACCACGATGTGGCGCGCGACAGGTTGTGGGGCCTGAGCTGGCGCGTCGCCGACGCTGACGCGACGCGGACCCGGCTCGCAGTCGCTGGCGTCGAGGTGTCTGACGTGCGCACCGGCCGCAAGCCGGGCACGCGGGTGCTCACGGTGCGCAGCGGCACCTGCGGCATCCCCACGCTGCTGGTGGAGCGGACGGCGAGGGCCTGATCTCTCCACTCTCCCGAGAGCAGGGCAACGAGAGAACAACTGCTTCATTCTCAATCAGCGCTTCGCGTGCTACATCCGAATCCGCACTCTCACCGGGCACCCGACTTGGTCAAGGCAAAGCGAATTCCGAAATGGCAGCGCGACCCCGCGGGCATGCGGCTTCGCATTCTCGAGGCCGCCAAGCAGGAATTCGCCGCCCATGGCCTTGCCGGCGCGCGGGTCGACCGGATCGCCGCCAAGGCCGGCGCCAACAAGCGCATGCTGTATTACCACGTCGGCAAGAAGGATGACCTCTATCTCGCGGTGCTCGAAGGCGCCTACGAGCAGATCCGGGCCGAGGAGCGCGGGCTCGATCTGGAGCATCTCGATCCTCCCGAAGCGATCGAGCGGCTGATCGGCTTCACCTGGAATTATTTCATCCGCAACCCGGAATTCCTCGCGCTCCTGAACACCGAAAACCTCGCCAAGGCGCGTCATCTGAAGCGATCGACCAAAGTCAAATCGATGCATTCGCCGTTCGTCGAGATGATCCGTACCGTGGTGACGCGCGGCGTCGAAAGCGGCGACTTCAAGGTCGCGGTCGATCCGGTGCAGCTCTACATCTCGATCGCGGCGCTGTGTTTCTTCTATCTCTCAAACGGCGCGACGCTGAGCGTGATCTTCGGCCGCGACCTGCTCAAGCAGGAAGCCAAGAACGAGCGGCTGGCGCATATGGTGGCGCTGGTGCTGGCGGCGTTGACGGGGAAGACGACGGCGAGCCTAGGCAGCGCCAAGGCGCCGAAACGGCGTGCGGCGGCGCAGCAACCGGCGTGAATGGCCGTGGTGCCGGGAGCGGGAACGGTCTCCTCTGTTAATCTTACGTCTTAACCAATAGTTAATTATGTATTTGTGGGTGCGGGAGCCCCGGCCTAGCGTGGCTTGGGGGCCTGCTCAGTAACCAACGAATGGGTGCGTGCCATGGCGTATCGAATGTATAGGGCGTTTATCGCCCCCCTCGGCGTCGCAGTGCTGTTGCTTGCGGCAAGCGAAACATCCGCCCAGGTGGCGCAAGCAGCACCTCGCGCAGGAATGGCCTCGACGCATTCGATGCCGCGACCGCCAGCGGTCGGGCATCACCGGCGTAACCATCCGCGAACGTTCTGGCCGGCAACCGGTAGCTTCTTCTCTGGGCCGTCCTATGGCGAACCCATCGCAACCGATGTCAACCAGTCGATCACGGGCGACATCCGTTACACCTATACCCAGGATGTTCCCTGGGATTGGCCGCATCGCTTTCCGCCGTTGGTCGCTCCTTCCGACCGTCCCTATGTGCAGAGTTGCCCCGCGGAGACCGTGATCGTTCCGGGACGCAACGGCAAGGAGCGGAGCGTCAATATCATGCGCTGCTACTAGCGGCGCACTTCTTGCGCGAATCTATCAACGTCATTGCGAGCGAAGCGAAGCAATCCAACTTGCCTGAAGCATTGAAAGAGAAAGCTGGATTGCTTCGTCGCAAGCGCTCCTCGCAATGACGTTGTGAGAGTTTGATCTCAACTTCAAACCGCAGACCTGCTGCGCGATCTCGCCGCGCCTATCGTCTAAACTTGCCCAAATCCCGTCCAAAACCCCCTAGACAGTATTTATCCAACGAGTTAATTTGTTCGACAAGAACGAGGTGGCCAGGGAGCGAGGCGTGGCGGAGCTGAAAGCCCCGGGAGCGGTGTCGAAGACGCTGAATGCGGCGTGGGTTCGGCCGGTTCTGTTCCTGTTGTTCATCGTGGTGGCCTGGGATCTGACCATCCGCCTGTTCCGGATTCCGCCGTATCAGATCCCGGCTCCCGGCGATGTCCTGGTGGTGCTGTGGACCGACTGGCCGGAACTGCTGCGGCAGGCGTGGCCGACCACTTACGCGACGATCTGCGGCTTTCTGTTGTCGGCGGTGTTCGGTATTCCCGTCGCGATGCTGATCGCGGGATCGAAGACGGTGGAAAGCTACATCTATCCCCTGCTGGTGTTCTCGCAGTCGGTGCCGAAGATCGCCATCGCGCCGTTGTTTGTGGTCTGGTTCGGCTTCGGCATCATCCCGAAGGTCATCTCGGCGTTCCTGCTTGGATTTTTTCCGGTGGTGGTGTCGGCGGTGCAGGGCTTCAAGTCCGTAGATCCTGACATGGTCGATCTGGCGCGGGCGATGCAGGGCAGCCGCTTTAAGGTGTTTTGCGCGGTCAACCTGCCGCATGCGATGCCGGCAATTTTTTCCGGTCTGAAGGTTTCGGTGACCTTGGCGGTGGTCGGCGCGGTGGTCGGTGAATTCGTCGGCTCCAATTCCGGCATCGGCTACGTGCTGCAGCGCTCGATCGGCACCTTCGATCTTCCGACCATGTTCGCGGCGCTGGTGATTCTGGCGTTGCTCGGCGTGGTCCTGTTCTGGATCGTCGACCGGATCGAGCGTTTTGTGATTCCCTGGCATGTCAGCCAGCGCGACGACTTCTTGTTTGCGGCGTGATGGGAAGGTAGACGGTCATTGGCGAGCGCAGCGAAGCAATCCATCTGATCGACGAAGTATGGATTGCTCCGTTGCTGTCGCTTCTTGCAACGACGAAAGAACGAGGCAACGGGAGGAATGACATGGTTCGATTTATCGTAGCGTTTTCTGCGGCCCTGATCTGGACGGCGCTTGCGGCGGCTCCCGCCGTCGCGGCCGACAAGGTGGTGCTGATGCTGAACTGGTACGTCTATGGCGAGCACGCGCCGTTCTATTACGGCAAGGCCAAGGGCATCTACGCCGCCGAGGGCATCGATCTCGAAATCCAGGAAGGCCGAGGCTCGGCTGCGACCACCCAGGCGGTCGCGGCCAAGACCGCCAACTTCGGCTATGTCGACGTCCCCACCATGATGCGCGCGGCGGTCAAGGGCGCGCCGATCGTTTCCACCGGCGTGCTGTTGCAGACCAGCCCGATGTCGGCGATGGGCTTTGTCGAGAAGAACATCAAGAAGCCCGAGGACATCAAAGGCAAGACGGTCGCGATTACGCCTGCTGATTCCATGACCCAGATATGGCCGCTGTTCCTGAAGAAGACCGGGCTGAAGGAAGCCGACTTCAAGACGGTGGCCGGCGACGGCCAGACCAAGCTGAACGCCGTGATCAACGGGCAGGCCGATCTCTTGCTCGGCTATGTCATGGACCAGTCGATGAAGATCAAGGACGCCACCGGCAAGGACGTCTATCCGATCAAGTTCGCGGACTACGGCATCAACATGGTTTGTTCGGGCCTGGTCGCCAATACCGATTACGTCAAGGCCAATGCCGATCTGGTGAAGCGTTTCATGTCGGCCTCGACCAAGGCGGTCGAGGCTGCGGAAAAGGACCCGAAGGGCGCGGCGCAGGCGATCCTCGACGCCAATCCGAAGGGCGGCAAGATCGAGACGCTGACGCAGGGCTTCGAACTGACCATCCCGCTGTACCGCACGGCGGAAACCAAGGGCAAGCGGCCGTTCCAGGTTACCGATGCCAACATGACCGACACCGTCAACCTGATGGTCGAATATGGCGGCCTCGAAGCCAAGGCCAAGGACAATCCGAAGGCGTTTTATACCAACGACTATCTGCCGAAGTGATCCGTCGTCATTCCGGGGTGGTCCGAAGGACCAGACCCGGAATCTCGAGATTCCGGGTTCGATGCTTCGCATCGCCCCGGAATGACGGTGCCACAATCTCGAACGGACCTTGCTGAATGAGCGCCGCGACCAATCCCACCGGTCCCAATCCATCAGTCGCGCATCTTCGCGTCGTGTCCGATCGCGCTGCCGGCGCGCCGGGCATCACCCTCGCCGGCGTGTCGAAGACCTACCGCTCGCGCGACGGCGACGTGCCGTCGCTGCGGCCGCTGGATTTCCACATCCATGCCGGCGAGTTCTTTGTCGTCGTCGGGCCGTCCGGCTGCGGCAAGTCTACCTTGCTGAAAATGATCTCTGGCCTGCTGTCGCCCTCGACCGGAGAAATCTTCGTCGAGGGCGAAGCGGTGACAAAGCCGCATGGCAATGTCGGCATCGTGTTTCAGAATTCGCTGCTGCTGCCATGGCGCAACATCCTGGCCAATGTCATGCTGCCGATCGACATGAAAGGCCTGCCGCGCGAAAAATACCTGCCGCGCGCCAAGGACCTCTTGAAGCTGGTCGGTCTCGAAGGTTTCGAAAAAAAGCTGCCGTGGCAACTGTCCGGCGGCATGCAGCAGCGGGCGTCGATCTGCCGGGCGCTGGTGCACGATCCCAAGATCATGCTGATGGACGAGCCGTTCGGCGCGCTCGACGCCATGACGCGCGAGCGCATGAATGTCGAGCTGATGCGGATCCAGCGCGAGACCGGCAAGACCGTGCTCTTGATCACGCATTCGATCCCGGAAGCGGTGTTCCTCGCCGACCGCGTCCTGGTCATGACCGAACGGCCGGGCTCGATCGCCGCGATCTATGACGTGCCGCTGCCGCGGCCGCGCTCGCTCGACGCCATGGCCGATCCGGTCTTCACCGAACTGGTGCAGCGCATTCGCAAGCATTTCTTCACCCAAAGCACGCTGGACTGAGGGCAGGGGGATACCATGCCGCCACGTATCGCCGTGCGGGATATTTCATTCTTTGAACGGCCGGTTCCGTTCGCCAAACCGTTTCGGTTCGGCTCGGTGGTTATCACCGCTTCAGCCCAGGCCTTCGTGCGCGTCGAGATTGAGGTCGAGGGCGCGGGCCGATCGGCCGGCGCCAGCGCCGAACTGATGGCATCGAAGTGGTTCGACAAGCGCGCGCACCTGACCCCGCCACAGACCGTCGAGGAATTGCGCCGCTCGCTTGTGATCGCGCGCGATCTCTATCTCGCGCGACCGGGGTTTGATACGGCGTTCGCCACGCATGCCGCCGTCGTCGCTGCACAGGTCGAGGCCTGCGCGAAGGAGGACATCCCGCCGCTTGCGGCCGGCTTCGGGCCGGCCGAAATCGACAAGGCGATCCTGGATGCGCTGCTGCGCGCGCTGGAAACTGATTTTTTCATCGGCATGGCGCAGAATGTCGCTGGGATCGATGCGCGGTTGTCGCCGGACCTCGGGGACAGCGACATCGCGCAATTTCTTGGACGAAGCCAGCGGCTGGAGCGGGTCGCGATCCGGCATACCGTTGGCATGGACGATAAGATCGAAGGCGAGGGCGGCGTTGCCGATACACGCGAAAACGCCGGCGCCCGTTATTTCAAGCTCAAGCTCAACGGAGACCCCGATGCCGACGCGGCGCGGCTGATCCGCATCGGCAACGAACTGGCCACGCTGCCGCACGACTACAGCGTCACTCTCGATGCCAACGAGCAATATGCCGATCTCGCCGCGCTTGGCGCGCTGGTCGAGCGCCTTGACCGCGATGCCGCGCTAGAGCCGATCGCGGCAAAGCTACTGTACATCGAGCAGCCGATGCCGCGCGACAGCTTTCGGGAATCCCCGCTCGGCCGGCTTTCGCGGCGCGACATCATCATCGATGAGGCCGACGATTGCTATGGTGCCTTCCCGGCCGCCCGCGCGCTCGGCTATCGCGGCATTTCCTCGAAATCCTGCAAGGGCGTCTACAAATCGATCGTCAACGCCACCCGCGCTGCTAAATGGAGCGTGGATGGCGAACGGTACTTCATCTCGGGCGAGGACCTCACCTGCCAGGCCGGCCTCGGCGTGCAGCAGGATCTGGCGCTCGGCGCCCTGATCGGCGTCACCCATGCCGAGCGCAACGGCCATCACTACGTCGACGGCTTTGCCGACACCCCGGCGGCCGAGGCGCAGGCTTTCCTCGCTGCGCATCCCGATCTCTACATTCGCGACGGCGAAAAGATCAGGCTGTCGATCCATGACGGCGACCTCCTGACGGGATCGCTGACGGGGCCGGGCTATGCAACGGGCGCTCACCCGGACTGGACGGTGCTGTCGCCGCTTCAACAACCAAGAGCAAGAATCCTGCAGGAGCAAAAGACATGACGACGCACCGCCTCGGCGTGATCATGAACGGTGTCACCGGCCGGATGGGGCTGAACCAGCATCTGATCCGCTCGATCGTCGCGATCCGGGATTCCGGCGGGGTGCTGCTCGCCAACGGCGACCGCATGATGCCGGATCCGATTCTGGTGGGCCGTGACGCGGAAAAGATCGAAGGGCTCGCCAAACGCTTCGATGTGGCGCGCTGGACCACCGACCTCGACGGCGCCCTGAAGGACGAGAGCGATACCATCTTCTTCGACGCCGCGACCACGCAGGCGCGGCCGTCGCTGCTGACCAAAGCGATCCATGCCGGGAAGCACGTCTATTGCGAGAAGCCGATCGCGACCAACCTCGATGAAGCGGTGGCGGTGCTGAAGCTGGCTGCAACGAAGGGCGTCAAGCATGGCACCGTGCAGGACAAGCTGTTCCTGCCGGGCCTGAAGAAGCTCGCGTTCCTGCGCGACTCCGGCTTCTTCGGCCGCATCACCGCGGTCCGCGGCGAATTCGGCTACTGGGTGTTCGAGGGCGACTGGCAGGAGGCGCAGCGGCCGTCGTGGAATTATCGCAGCGAGGACGGCGGCGGCATCATTCTCGACATGGTCTGTCACTGGCGCTACGTGCTCGACAACCTGTTCGGCGAGGTCGAAAGCGTCAGCTGTGTCGGCACCACCGACATTCCCGACCGTTGGGACGAGAGAGGCGGAAAGTACAAGGCGACAGCGGATGATTCCGCCTATGCGACCTTCCGTCTCAAGGGCGGCGTGATCGCGCATATCAACATGTCCTGGGTAACGCGGGTCTACCGCGATGATCTCGTCACCTTCCAGGTCGACGGCGTCAACGGCTCTGCGGTGGCGGGGCTTTCCGATTGCGTGATTCAGGCCCGCCAGGCGACGCCGCGCCCGGTTTGGAATCCGGACGAGAAGCGCACCCACGATTTCTATGCCGACTGGCAGACGCTGCCCGAAAACACCTCCTACGAAAACGGTTTCAGAGAGCAATGGGAAATGTTCATCCGCCATGTCTGCGAGGACGCGCCCTACAAGTATACGTTGCTGGAAGGCGCCAAGGGCGTGCAACTCGCCGAATGCGCGCTGCAGAGTTGGCGCGAGCGGCGCTGGATCGACGTCGCGCCGATCAAGGTGTGAGGAGAGGATCATGAACAAACCGCTTATGCCCGTCTCGTCGTATCAGCTGAAGCTTCCCGTCGCCGGCGGTTCGATAGAGACTTATCGGCTCGCGGCGTCGCGAACGTTTCCGGCGAAACTCGAGGGCACACTGAACCGCGTGGCGTTTTCGGCGGCGCATGTGGTGGCCGATCCGCTCGCCGATGGCGATCCCTGGCTGACTGCCGCCATCGACTGGGACCGAACCATCGCCTTCCGGGAGCATGTCTGGGACCTCGGCCTCGGCGTCGCCGAAGCGATGGACACCGCGCAGCGCGGCATGGGACTGGACTGGCCGACGTCGCTGGAACTGATCCAGCGCTCGGTGGGCGCGGCCAAGGCGAGGGGAGGCGCGCTGGTGTTTTCCGGCGCCGGCACCGATCACCTCGCGGTGGAGGATGCAAAAACCATTGATGACGTGATCCGCGCCTACGAAAAACAGATCGCGGCAATCGAGAAGGCCGGCGGGCGCATCATCCTGATGGCGTCGCGCGCGCTCGCCAAAATCGGCCGCGGCGCCGACGACTACGCCCGGGTATACGACCGCGTGTTGTCGCAGGTGGCAGAGCCCGTCATCATCCATTGGCTCGGCGACATGTTCGATCCGGCGCTGGCGAATTACTGGGGCATCGACAGCCTCGATCGGGCGATGGATATCGCGGTCGGCATCATCAATGCCAACGCCGCCAGGGTCGACGGCGTGAAAGTCTCGCTGCTCGACAAGCAGCGCGAAATCGACATGCGCCGCCGGCTCGACAAATCCGTGAAGATGTATACCGGGGACGACTTCGATTACGCCGAACTGATCGCCGGCGACGACAAGGGTTTTTCCCACGCGCTGCTCGGCATCTTCGATGCCATCGCGCCGGCGGCGTCCTACGCGCTGTCGCGGTTGGCGGCGGGTGACGCGGGCGGGTTCCACGACGTGCTGGGGCCGACGGTGCCGCTGTCGCGCCACATCTTCAAGGCGCCGACCCGCTTCTACAAGACCGGCATCGTGTTCATGGCCTATCTCAACGGCCATCAGGACCACTTTACGATGGTCGGCGGGCAGGAGAGCACGCGCTCCACGCTGCATCTGGCCGAACTGTTCCGGCTCGCGGACAAAGCGGGGTTGCTTTCCAACCCTGAAATGGCGACGCGGCGCATGAAGGCGGTGCTGGCACTGCGCGGCATCGAGGCGTGATGCGGGATTTTTCCGCCGATCATCGCTGGCTGTCGCTGAACACGGCGACGGTCCGCAAGCAAGGCGATCTCCTGGAGATCATCGACGCCTGCGCGCGCCATGGTATTCGCGCCATCGATCCCTGGCGCGACCAGGTCGCGGCGGTCGGTCTAGACCGCGCGGCGCGTGCGGTGCGCGACGCCGGGCTGGACCTGTCGGGCTATTGCCGCGGCGGCATGTTCACGGCGGATGCTGCCCATCGCATCGCGGCGCGCGACGACAACCGCCGCGCCGTCGACGAGGCAAAAGCTCTCGGCGCCCCCTGCATCGTGCTGGTGGCCGGCGGCTTGCCGCAATATTCGCGGCCGGGCAGTGCGGTTTCGAGAGACATCGCCGCGGCGCGCTCGCAGGTCGAAGACGCCATCGCAGAGATGATGGCATACGCCAGAGAGGCGAACATGCCGCTGGCGATCGAGCCTTTGCATCCGGCCTATGCCGCCGACCGCGCCTGCGTCAATACGACGAAGCAGGCGCTCGATATCTGCGACCGGCTCGATCCGCAACGCTCGGGCGCGCTCGGCGTCGCGCTGGACGTCTATCACATCTGGTGGGATCCGGAACTGCTGCCGCAGATCGAACGCGCCGGAACGGACCGGCTTCTGGCGTTTCATGTCTGCGACTGGCTGGTGCCGACCGGGGACATCCTCAATGACCGCGGCATGATGGGGGACGGCGTGATCGATATCAAATCTGTGCGCCATGCGGTTGAGGCCCAAGGGTTTGCCGGCTATTCCGAGATCGAGATCTTTTCCAACGACTGGTGGGAAAAGCCAATCGACCAGGTGCTGCGGACCTGTATCGAACGCCACCGCTCGGTGGTGTAAGCTAGCCTCATTCTGCATTGCGGCGTTACCGCCGCAAACCTCGTTGGGCCCTTGCGGGATCGATCCGAACCCTGTTGATATGGCGGCCGCCAACGCACCCGCCAGACGTCCGGAGCCCAACCCATGACCGACTCACCCGAGTACACCCCGCCGAAGGTCTGGACCTGGAACAAGGAGAGCGGCGGAAAATTCGCCAACATCAACCGTCCGGTCGCAGGGCCGACTCACGACAAGGAACTGCCGGTCGGACGCCATCCGCTGCAGCTCTATTCGCTGGCGACGCCGAACGGCGTCAAGGTCACGGTGATGCTGGAAGAGCTGTTGGCGCTCGGCCACAGCGGCGCGGAGTACGATGCGTGGCTGATCAAGATCGACGGCAATCAGTTCGGCAGCGGATTCGTGGCCGTCAACCCGAATTCCAAGATACCCGCGCTGATGGACCGCAGCGGGCCCAAGCCGATCCGGGTGTTCGAATCCGGCGCCATCCTGGTGCATCTGGCGGAAAAATTCGGAGCGCTGCTGCCGACAGACACCGCTGATCGCGCGGAATGCCTGTCATGGCTGTTCTGGCAGATGGGAGCTGCGCCCTATCTGGGCGGCGGCTTCGGCCACTTCTACGCCTACGCGCCGATCAGGATCGAATACGCCATCGACCGCTTCGCGATGGAGGTGAAACGCCAACTCGACGTGCTCGACCGGCGCCTTGCGGAGAGCGAGTATCTCGCAGGCAAGGACTATACGATCGCCGACATCGCGGTCTGGCCCTGGTATGGAAGTCTGGCAAAGGGCGTGCTGTATGGCGCGGGCGAATTTCTTGATGTGCAGGCGTACAAGAATGTGCAGCGCTGGACCGACGTCATCGCGGCGCGCCCGGCCGTCAGGCGCGGACGCATGGTCAACCGCATCTGGGGCGAGCCCGCGAGCCAGTTGCACGAACGACATGATGCCGATGATTTCGATACCAAGACGCAGGATAAGGTTGAGGCCGGTCAGGCGGCGGCGGGGGCATGATTGATAATGCCAGCGCGTTTTCGAGGAGCTGGCTCGCGATTAGGCGGCGGTTTAGGCCAGAAGGTCTTCGGTGCGGCCACGGCACAGAATTTTCTAGCCAGCCACCCGCCACTCCAGGACGCCATCCGCTGCCGTGGCGATATCGCCCAGCGTTCCCACCGGCGTGCGGTCCATGTTGGTGAGATACGCCAGCGTCGCGCTGTCATGGATTGGCACCCGCGCCAGCGCGCGGGCGTCGGCCGTTGTCCGCAGCATTACCACGCCATGCTCGACCTCGCCGCCGCGACCGTAGAGCACCGTGAAACTCTCAACCTTGCCCTTGCCGCTGGCCTCGGTAACGAACTCGGGCACCGCGCCGCGATGGCTGTCCGCCTCGGCCTGCACGCTGGTGTCCTGTGCCAGCGCGTGCCGCGGCGCCTGCCGCGACAGCACCAGCCCATGATGCTTGGTCACGAAACCGCCCTGGCCATACAGCAGACCGAGTTTGGCGCCGCCGCGTAGCCGGCGCACCATCGCGCAGGCCGCGTGCGTCATGTAGGTGTTGAGCGGCGCGCCGAAGAAGGTGAGGCCGCCGGTCACCGTCGGCTGCACGTGGGGGCCGAGCCCCAGCGTTCGCCGCGCCATTTTAGGCACGCAGGGAAAGCAGCTGTAGAGTTCGATCGCGTCGAACGCCTTGCCGTCGCCGCCGGCGAGATCCATCACTGCCTCGAGCACGGCGTTTTGCGGATGGCTTTCGTGAAACTGGTCGCGGACCAGGTAATCCCGCGGTTCTTCCGCCGAGGCGCCGCCCCAGATGTGAACGATGCGATCCTCGGGAATGCCGGCGGCCTTCGCCTTGGCCAGGCTGGTCAACAGTACCGCCGCGCCCATATTAACGGTCGGATTGGCCACCATCAGCTTGTTGTAGGGCCAGGCGATCAGTCGGTTCTCCGGCGTTGGCGTCGTGATCTCCTCCGGCGTAAACCGCCGTTTCAGCCAGGCGTTGGGATTTTGTGACGCGACGTTCGAATAGGTCGACCACAGGTCGCCGGATTCCGCCATAGCTTCGCGCGGGGTCTGGCCCCAATGCGCCGAAGTCGCGGTCTCATATAGGGGATAGACGGTGATCGGCCTGAACACCCCGAGTTTGACCGCCATCGGTTTCTGAAACGCGGCGCCGCGCTTCGGTTCTTCCACGTCATGGGCGAACGGCGTCCACGGCAGATCGATCCCGGCGCGTTCCGCCTTGGTCGCGGTCGACTGCGCCTCGGCGCCGCAGACCGCCGCCACGCTGCATTCGCCGCGCGCGATGCGCTGCGCCGCCTCGTGCAGGTAGCGGATCGGACTCTCGCCGCCGACCGGGCCGTAATACAGATGCGCCGGTTGGATGCCGAGCCGGCCGGCCAATTGCTTCTCCGGATCGCGGTAGCGCCAGCTCAGGAAATTGACGATGTCGAGCGAGCCGATTTGGCCGAGCAATTTGCCGCCGGAGTCCGCTTCCGCGCGCCGCAGCGCCTGTTCCAGCAGCGCGAGCGGCTCCAGCCCGTCGGCGATCTCCTTCGGCCGGTCGGTGATTTCGCCGACGCCGACAATGACGGGGATGCGGTCTTCGGAGATGGGGGAGGGGTTTTGCATTTTCTTGTTTCTCTATTCTGGACAATCAAATTGCCGGTGGCGCGGCATTCTCCGTCATTGCGAGCGAGCGAAGCAATCCATCTAGCGGCAGCGAGAAGAGTGGATTGATTCGTCGCAAGTGCTGCTCGCAATGACGGAAAAGCTATTCCGCCACCAGCGCGTTCATGTGTTCGACCGCCTCGGCAAAATCTTCCTTGAACTCTTGCACCACGGCGCCGGCGGACTTCACACTGTCGATCAGGCCGACGCCCTGGCCGACGAAATAGCTGACGAGGTCGCGCGCCTGGGCGTTGCCGGATGCCGCGGATCGATCGATCGAGTTGAAGGCGTCGCGGCTGATGATGCTCTGCAGCGGCATCGGCAGCGCGCCGGGGCTGTCGGGCCCGCGGTCCCAGGCATCGGTCCAGACCGAGCGCAGCTGCCGTGCCGGTTTGCCGGTGCGGCCCTTGGAACGGACCGCGTCGCGCGACGAGGCGGCGATCATTTTTTCGCGAAAAATTTCCGATGTCTCGGATTCGACGGTGGCGAGCCACACCGAGCCGGTCCACACCCCGGCCGCGCCCATCGCCATGCAGGCCGCCATCTGGCGTCCGGTCATGATGCCGCCGGCGGCCAATACCGGTACGTCGCGAATCGGCTTGATGGCCTTGATGACCTCGGGCACCAGCACCATGGTGGACACCTCGCCGCAATGGCCGCCGGCCTCGGTGCCCTGCACCACCAAAATATCGACACCGGCCGCGACTTGGCGCAGCGCATGTTCCTTGGCGCCGACCAGCGCGGCCACCGGCACGCCGTGATGCTTGCCCATCTCGATCATCGCCTTCGGCGGCACGCCCAGCGCGTTGGCGATCAGCTTGATCGGATGATTGAACGACACTTCGAGCAGTTCCAGCGCGCGCTGCGCGTCGAACGGCTGCGGCTGGTTGTCCGCGACATTGGTGGTGGTCAGTTCGATGCCGTGTTTCTTCAGGAGGTTTCTGGTGAATGCGCGATGTTCCGGCGAAATCCGCGCCTCCAGGCTCTTCCAGGTGACGTCCTTCTCACCCGCCGTCGAGATATTCTCGGGGATCAGCACGTCGAGCCCGTAAGGTTTGCCGTCGACGTGGTCGTCGATCCATTTCAGCTCCTGCTCGATCGTTTCGGGCGAATGTGCTGTCGCGCCGAGCACGCCAAAACCGCCGGCGCGGCTGACCGCTGCGACCACGTCGCGGCAATGGCTGAAGGCGAGCAGGGGAAATTCGATGCCCAGCATGTCGCAGATCGGCGATTTCATGGTTGTGCTCACTCCCTGCGGCGGCTTGTAGCGCTGCTCGTTTCGTTGGAACGGCGGATGCGCGGACGACGCTAGCGCATCAGGGGCGTCGAAGCCAAGCCGGTTTCCGGGGCCGCGCCTTGCGTTGAAACGCCGGGGTTTGCGATGCCGCGACCACGCATTCCATGTGGCAAAATATGCCGCCCGGAACCGCCGATTTGGCCCTTGCGCTTTGGCGCCGCGGGTAGAATGCTGACCCGAACACGAGAAAGATATGAGGGAGTTCGAATGTCCGCCTTCCAATCGGTGTCAGGTAAAGGCCAGCCCGCAGCCACCGAGGCTTACGACGTCGTCGTGGTCGGCGCGGGTTTTGCCGGCATGTACATGCTGCACCGGCTGCGCGGGCAGGGCTTGTCGGCGCGGGTCTATGAGCAGGGCGGCGATGTCGGCGGCACCTGGTACTGGAACCGGTATCCGGGGGCGCGCTGTGACGTCGAGAGCATGCAGTATTCCTATTCATTCGATGACGAGCTGCAACAGGAATGGGACTGGAGCGAGCGCTACGCGCCGCAGCCCGAGATTCTGAAATACGCCGGCCACGTCGCCGACCGCTATCAGCTCCGCAGCGATATCCAGTTCAACACCCGAGTCGATCGGGCCGTCTTCGATGACAACGCCAAGAGTTGGTCTGTCGCCACTTCCGACGGCAAGACGGTGACGGCCAGATACGTCGCGCTTGCCACCGGGTGTCTTTCGAACGCGCGGGTGCCCGACATCAAGGGCCTCGCCGGTTTCAAGGGCAAGGTCTATCACACCGGGCACTGGCCACATGAGCCGGTCGATTTCACCGGCCAGCGCGTCGCCGTGATAGGCACCGGATCTTCGGGGATACAGGCGGTGCCCGTGATCGCCGAGCAGGCCAGCCACCTCACCGTGTTTCAGCGCACCGCGAATTTCTCCATCCCCGCCCGCAACGCCGCGCTGACCGCGGAGGAACGGGAAGCGTTTCGCAAGAAGTATCCGGAGATCAGGCGTTTCGCGCGCGAAGAGGCGCGCAACGGCATCTATACCGAACTGCCCGATCGTGGCGCGCTCGACGATGGCGACAACGAACGCCGCGCCAAATACGAGGCGCGCTGGAACCGCGGCGGCCTCACCTTCATGGCGGCTTACAACAACCTCGCGCTCGACAAGGCCGCCAACGACACCGCCGCCGATTTCGTTCGTGACAAGATCGCCGAGATCGTCGAGGATCCGCAAACGGCCAAGCTGCTGCAGCCGAACAATCATCCGATCGGCTCGAAGCGCATTTGCATCGATACCGATTATTTCGCCACCTTCAATCGCCCGAACGTGACGCTGGCCGACATCAAGTCTGATCCGATCCAGGAAATCCTGCCGCACGCCGTACGCACCGCGGGCAGGGAGATCGAAGTCGACGCGCTGGTGCTGGCGACCGGTTTCGATGCGATGACGGGTTCGGTTGCAAAAATCGATATTCGCGGACGCCACGGGCAGACGCTCAATCAGAAATGGGCGGAAGGGCCCAGGACCTATCTTGGCCTGATGAGCGCGGGATTTCCCAACCTGTTCATCATCACCGGCCCCGGCAGTCCGTCGGTGCTGTCAAACATGATCGTGTCGATCGAGCAGCATGTCGACTGGATTACCGACTGCATCGCCTGGATGCGCGACCGCGGCCTCGATTCCATGGAGGCGAAGCAGGACGCCGAGGACAAGTGGGTGTCGCATGTCAACGAGGTCGCCCAGGGCACGCTCTATCCGCAGGCCAATTCCTGGTACATGGGAGCCAACATTCCGGGCAAGCCGCAGATCTTCATGCCCTATATCGGCGGCGTCGGAGTCTATCGTCAGATCTGCAACGACGTCGCTGCGAAGGGCTATGAAGGCTTCAACATGGAAGCAGCCGAACCGCTCAAGCGGGCCGCGTCCTGATTGTCGCGATGGCTGACGATCAAGAAGCAGCGGAGGCGGCGATCGCAGGCGTGCTGGAAACGCGCCGTATCGCTTGGAATTCCGGCGACTTCGAGACCTATCGAAAACTTTTGACCGAGGATGCCGATGTCGTCAGCGCTACGGGAAGGAAATCCGCCGGACGCGACGCGCTCATCGCCTTGTCCGCGGAGCAGAAGCGGCAGCCATCATATGAGGATGCCACCATCACCGCGACGGAGATCCGTGCGATCCGGCTGGTGAGGTCGGATGTCGCCTTGGTGGATGCCACCTACCGCATGACCGGCGTGCGGATTCCCGCCGACTCCGAGACGAGGCCGGTCGAGGGATCGATCCTGTTCGTCATGCTGGCGCAAGACGGCGCATGGCGGATCGCCTCGATCCGCGCCTTGCCGCCTTCCTGATTGTCAAGTCTCTAGAGGTCGGGCCGGGAGAAGCTGCCATGGGCACTTATGAAAAAGGCAACGTTCGCATTCACTACGAGGAGGCCGGGGCCGGCTTTCCGCTGCTGCTGATCGCCGGCGGCGGACTGAATTCGAGCATATCGGGCATCACCGGCAGTTATCCGCCCTTCAACGCGATCGAGGAGTTCAAGGACGAGTACCGCTGCATCGCCTTCGACCTCCGCAACGCCCCTCCCGGCCAGTCTTCTGGTCCGCTCGAGATCGACCGTCCCTGGGATTCCCACACTGACGACCAGCTCGGCCTGATGGATCATCTGGGTATCGACAGGTTCATGGTGCTGGGCTTCTGCATCGGCGGTCCCTTCATCTGGAATCTACTGAAGCGCGCGCCGGAGCGCGTCGTGGCCGGCGTGCTGGCGATGCCTTCAGGGTCGCGCCCCGAGATGCGCGACCTGTTCTACGACAACAACATGAAAGGCTGGGCTCCGGAGCTGATCAAACGCCGGCCCGACCTCACCATGGAGATGGCCGAGAAGTTTCTCACCAAAATGTACCGCAGCAACCCGGACTTCGTGTTTACCGTGACGCGCGATTTCGTGCGCCTTTGCCAAACGCCGGTGCTGATCCTGCCGGACGATATCCCGGCCCATCCCTATGCCGTCGCCATGGAGACGGCGATGCTGGCGCCGAACGCCGAAGTGAGCATGTTCCCGTGGAAAGAGCCCAGGGAGCGGATACCGCTGGCGGTGCGCCAGATCCGTTCCTTCCTCCGCGCGCATAGGCCGGCGTTCGCTTAAAGGACGCATTCACTCGTCGTGCCCGGGCTTGACCCGGGCATCCACGTCCTACTCTTGATGCCGCCAAGACGTGGATGGCCGGGACAAGCCCGGCCATGACGTCAGGTGATCGTTGACCGATCTCAGTGCTGCTGCAACTCGTGGCGACCCACCACCATCCAGTGCACTTCGTCGGGGCCGTCGGCGAAGCGCAGGTGGCGCACGTCGGTGTACATTTCCGACAGCGGCGACCATTGCGAAATACCCGTGGCGCCGTGCATCTGGATCGCCTGGTCGATAATGCGGCAGGTGCGCTCGGGCACCATGGCCTTGACCATGCTGACCCAGACGCGCGCCTCCTTGTTGCCGAGCACGTCCATCGCCTTGGCGGCCTTCAGCACCATCAGCCGCATGGCCTCGATTTCGCAGCGCGCCTGCGCGATGATCTGCAGATTGCCGCCAAGCTGCACCAGCTTCTTGCCAAAGGCCTCGCGGGTGAGGCCGCGCTTGACCATGAGGTCGAGCGCCTTTTCCGCCTTGCCGATAGTGCGCATGCAGTGGTGGATGCGGCCCGGACCGAGGCGGACCTGCGAGATTTCGAAGCCGCGGCCTTCGCCGAGCAGGATGTTTTCCTTGGGCACCCGCACATTGTCGAAACGGATGTGCATGTGGCCGCGCGGGGCGTGGTCGTGACCGAACACCGTCATTGGGCCGAGAATTTCCACACCGGGCGTGTCAATCGGCACCAGGATCTGGGACTGCTGGTTCTTTGGTGGCGCGTCGGGATTGGTCTTGACCATCGTGATCATGATCTTGCAGCGCGGATCGCCGGCGCCGGAAATGTAATATTTTTCGCCGTTGATGACCCATTCGTCCCCGACCAGCTTCGCGGTGGTCGAAATGTTCTTGGCGTCGGAGGATGCGACGTTCGGTTCGGTCATGGCGTAGGCGGACCGGATCTCGCCGGCGAGCAGCGGCTTCAGCCACTTTTCCTTCTGTTCGCGGGTGCCGACACGTTCCAGCACTTCCATGTTGCCGGTGTCGGGCGCCGAGCAGTTCATCGACTCCGAGGCCAGCGGATTCTTGCCGAGTTCGGCCGCGATATAGGCGTAATCGAGGTTGCTGAGCCCTTCGCCGGTCTCGGCGTCCGGCAGGAAGAAGTTCCAGAGCCCTTCGGCCTTGGCCTTGTCCTTGGCTTTCTGCAATACGTCGAGCTGGCCGGGCGCAAAGCCCCAGCGATCCACTTTCTTCTCGCCGAGCCGGTAAAACTCGACCGACATCGGTTCGACGGTTTCCCGGATGAACTTGTTGACATGGTCGAACAGCGGCCGCGCTTTCTCCGACATGCGCAGGTCGTTCAACTCGTCGCCGGGGTCCATGGCATAGCTCGTGGGCACGCTGACGTTCCTGTTCATGTTCTTGATCCTCCCGGATGGCAGCTTTACAGCGGCGCCAGGCCGAAGTCTGGCGCTATTTGATCATGGGCGTCGAATAATTGCTGTTTCAAACAATGTTCGACCGCGGCCGGTCAGGCCATGCGGTGCATGGCGCAGATTTTATTGCCGTCGGGATCGCGCAGGTAGGCGAGGTAGAGTTTCCCGGCGGCGCCTTCGCGCACGCCCGGCGGGTCTTCGCAGCTCGTTCCGCCATTGGCGATGCCGGCCGCATGCCAGGCGTCGGCCTGCTCAGGCGAACTGGCGGCAAAACCGATGGTACCGCCATTGGCCGCCACCGCGGGCTTGCCATTGATCGGCTTCGACACTCCAAACACGCCGGTCTTGGTTCGGTAGAAAATCCGATGGCGGTCCACTCTCCCGGGGGGAACGCCGAGCGTGCCGAGCAACGCGTCATAGAACGACTGGGCTTTCTCCAGGTCGTTGGTTCCGATCATCACGTGTGAAAACATCGTGCATTTCCTCCCAGTTTTGCCGAACGGCTGATGCCGCTTCGTGCCTTGTTTCCGTTGCAGTGTCAGAACGCTGTATAGCCGCCGTCGATCACAAAGCAATCGGCGGTGTGGTAGGACGACGCCCGGCTCATCAGATAGACCGCGATGCCGCCGAAATCCTCCGGCTCGCCGAACCGCCGCACCGGAATTCGCGGCATCACATTGGCGACGAATTTATCATTGGCCATGATACCGGCCGTCATGTCGCTCTTGATCCAGCCGGGCAGGATGGCGTTGGCGGTGACGCCCTGGCGTGCCAGTTCGACGGCGAGCGCGCGGCACAGCGCATTGATGGCGGCCTTGGTCGCGGCGTAATGCTCGTTGCGCGCCGTGCCGAAAATCGACGCCAGGCTCGAGGTGGCGACCAGGCGGCCGAACGGATCGCCTGCCGCCGCGCGTTCGGTCATGTGCCGGGCGGCGGCCTGGAACACGTGGAATACGCCGTCGAGATTGGTGGCGAACATTTTCCGCCATTCCTCTTCGGTGCGGTCGATGAAGGCGCGCCGGCCGCCGCCGCCGATGCCGGCATTGGCGAAACAGCCGTCGACCCGGCCGAAGGCCTCCAGCGTGGCGGCCATCGCCGCCTTGACCGAGTTGGGATCGCTGACGTCGCAAATTCGGCTGTCGGTCTTGCCCTTGGCGCCCGCCATGGTGGCCGCGGCGGCCTTGTTCTTGTCGGCGTTGCGGCCCCAGATCGAGACGCTGCAGCCGGCGGCGGTGAGCGCCTGCGCGATGCCGAGTCCGATGCCGCCATTACCCCCGGTGATGACGGCGACGCGGCCGGTGAGGTCGAAAATGCTCATGGTCGTTTCCCGCTGGGGTGTTTTTCGGATTTTTCCGTAAGAATTGGCCCACTTTGGATGTGCGTCCGATGGCGGGCAGATGTCCTGGTCCAACCATGGACAAGGCCATCAGGAAAATCAAATATGGCTTCGAAATCAAAACCCTTTGTACCGCAGGGCGAAATAATGCGGATCCCAACTCACGAGGAAACAGATGCAGTTCAAGCACGTCACGCTCGATATCGACGGTCCGGTTGCCATCCTGAAGCTGGACCACCAGGAGGTGATGAACGCGGTGTCGATGGACATGCTGGGTGGTCTTGCCGAGGCGCTCGATACCATTGACGAAAAAAGAGCCGAAATTCGCTGCGTGGTGCTGACGGGGGCGGGACGCGCCTTCTGCACCGGCGCCAACCTGCAGGGCCGCAACAACCCGAAGCCGGGCAAGAGCAACGCCGGCACCTCGCTCGAAGTCGGCTTTCATCCTTTCCTGCGCCGGCTGCGCAACCTGCATTGCCCTGTTGTCACCTCCGTCAACGGTCCGGCGGCCGGTGCCGGCATGAGTTTCGCGCTGATGGGTGACATGATCCTGTGCGCGCGTTCGTCGTATTTCCTGCAGGCTTTCCGACGCATCGGCCTGGTGCCGGATTGCGGCTCGACCTGGCTGCTGCCGCGTCTGATCGGCAAGGCGCGCTCGGTGGAGCTGTCGCTGATGGGCGAAAAGCTGCCGGCCGAAAAGGCGCTGGAATGGGGGCTGGTCAACCGGGTTTATGACGATGCCGTCCTGATGGACGAGACGATGAAGCTCGCCCATGAGCTCGCCAACGGTCCGACCGTCGCGCTGTCGCTGATCCGCAAACTGTACTGGGAGAGCCCGGAGAACTCGTTCGAGGATCAGCTCAACCTCGAATTCGAATCACAGCGGCTGGCGGGTTCGGCGGATGATTTCAAGGAAGGCGTCACCGCGTTCCTCGAGAAGCGTCCCGCGAAATTCAAGGGCAGATGATGCAGGAAGCGCTCCGGCGCTGCGTCGTGTCGTGGTTTTCGGGCGCGACCGGCGTCACCAACGCGGCGCGCCTGTCCGGCGGCGCCAGCCAGGAGACATGGTCGTTCGACATCGTCCATCCCGGCGGCAACATCGGCGCGATCCTGCGCCGGGCGCCGCCGGGCTATGGCGCGGCGCCCTCGCGCGCCGCCGGGCTCGATGCCGAGGCCATCCTGATGCAGCGGGCGTATGACGCCGGCGTGCCGTCGCCGTGCGTGCTGCATGTGCTGCGGCCGCAGGACGAACTCGGCACCGGCTTCATCATGGCGCGGGTCGAGGGTGAAACCATCCCGCGCAAGATTTTGCGCGACGCGCAGTTTGCCGAGGCCCGCCCGAAGCTGGCGCGCCAGATCGGCAGTATACTCGCCGCAATCCACGGAATTGACGTCGAGCAGCTGCCAGACCTTCGGCGCATGACGGCGACGAAAGAGATCGACGAGCTGGAGCGGGACTACCGCGGTTTCGACTGGCCGCGGCCGGTGTTCGAACTGGCGCTGCGCTGGCTGCGCGAGCGTGATCCCGGCCCCTCCCAGCAGGTGACGCTGGTGCATGGTGATTTCCGCCACGGCAATCTGATCGTCGGTCCGGACGGCGTGCGCGCGGTGCTGGACTGGGAGCTCGCGCATACCGGCGATCCCATGGAAGACCTCGGCTGGGTCTGCGTCAATTCATGGCGTTTCGGCGAGATTGACAAGCCGGTCGGTGGCTTCGGCACCCGGGAGCAGTTGTTTGCCGGCTACGAAGAGGCCGGCCGCCGCGTCGATCCCGATCGCGTCAAATTCTGGGAAGTGATGGGAACGCTGCGCTGGGGCGTGATGTGCTGCGGCATGATGCAGCGCTTTCGCATCGGCCCCGAGCATTCCATCGAGCGCGCCATGATCGGGCGCCGCTCGTCGGAAACCGAGATCGATCTGCTGCGATTGTTGGCTCCGCGAGGGAAATGATGCAAGACGAACCCACACCGGAAGAACTCACCAGGGCCGTCGCAGACTTCCTGCGCAACGACGTCACGCCTGTCCTCAGCGGCCATACCGCCTTCAAGTTGCGGGTTGCGATCAACGCGCTCGATCTGGTGACGCGCCAGCTCAGGCTGGAGCAGAACAGTGATGCCGCCGAAGCAGGGCGACTGTCGCAATTGCTCGGCCAGGAAGGCTCGCTCGTCGAGCTCAACCGCATGCTCGCCGATCGTATTGCCCGCGGCGAGGCCGATCTGCGGACACCCGGGCTGTCTGACCATCTCTGGCAAACCACGATGGACAAGCTCGCGGTCGATCAGCCGAACTACGGGTCGTACAAGCGGGAGTTGGAAAGCAAAGGCAGTTAGCTGGATACCGGCGATCCCGAACGGCGACCGACGCGGTCGTATCCCCTGACCATTGTGGGTGGCTGTAACTTCCGCCGGTATTTCGCGGGGCCAATACCGGCCAGCCGCCGGAAAAGCCGGCGAAAGGACGATGCATCTTCATATCCGATCTCGCGGCCGATGGCCTCGATTCCGAGGCCGGTAGTTTCGAGCAGTTGCTTGGCCTCCTCGACGCGCAAAGCCTGGATGTAGGCCAGGGGAGAATAGCCGGTCGCTGTTCTGAACCGCCTGTCGAATGTCCGCTTCGGCAGGCCGCATTGCCGGACCACCTCGGCCACGACATCCGCCCTGTCGTAGTTCAGGGCGATCCATTGCTGTGCGCTTTCGATCTTCGCGTCGCCATGGTTCACATTCTGGATCATGCACGCATACGGCAATTGCCCGTCGCGGTGCCACTGATAGAGGAATAGTTTGGACAGGCGGATGGCTTCCGCGGTGCCGGCGAATTTGGCTACCAGCAGCAGCGCCAGATCCTGCCATGACGATGCGCCACCGGAACAAACGACGCTGTGGCCATCGCCGCTCTGAACGATCAGACGGTCTGCGTGCAGCGTCACGCCGGGGTAGTACCGTTTGAACAGCGGTGCGTAGCTCCAGTGCGTGGTCGCCGCTTCACCCTCGAGAAGTCCGGCTTCCGCGAGGACGAGCGAGCCACCGCAGGCCGCATAAAGTGCTGCGCCTTGTCGATGCATGGCCTTGATCCAGTCGAGCAGTTCGCGATTCAGCGCCTTCAGGTCTTCGATCGATTTGACCATGACGTTCGGAACGAACACGATGTCGGTCCGGCCGACGTCATCGATGCTGTCCTGGGGGAGGATGCTGACGCCGGTCACGAGCTGCAGGACTTGTTTCGAGCTCGATACGATTCGAGGGACGAAGATCGGATGGTCTTCCTTGTGGCTGAAATCGCGACCCGCGGCCCACAGCGTGTCGAATACGCCGTAAACGATCGAGGGATCGCATTCGGGAAACACCACCAGGCTCACATGAACTTGATTTCGCATGAATTGGCTCAATCGGGCTGGAAGCGGTCATTTTGCCACTCACGGACAGCGTCAGCCAGCTTTTTCAGGACGACCAACGACGCATTGGGCGCGCGCGTTCGACCCGGGGTGCGAACCGAAAGGTCGTGGATGTGCCAAAGCAGGAGCTTCTACGATCGTCATGTTTCGGCGTCAGAGAAGCGGGAAGAGGAGGGCGCGGGTTAGGACCGCGCGTGCTTTCCTCTCAACCGACCGTACCCGGCACGCGCAAAAACCCGCGAAATCGAGCGCGGCCGCCGCGCACCGGTTCGCCGTTCAGTGCATAATCCGGAAACCGGGCGAGGAATCGCGAGATCGCGATCGCGCCTTCGAGCCGCGCCAGCGCCATGCCGGCGCATTGATGCGCGCCGGTGGCGAAGGCGAGATGCCGGTTCGGGGTGCGGGCGATATCGAGGGATTCCGGATCGGCGAATTGCTGCGGATCGCGGTTGGCCGCCCCGATGCAAAGCGTCACCGGTGTACCGGGGGGAAGCCGCACCCCGCCGAGTTCGACCGGCTCGGTGGTCATGCGGTTGCCGAGCTGGTTCGAGCTTTCGAAGCGCAGGATTTCCTCGATCGCAGACTTGATCAGATCGGGATGTTCGATCAGCCGCCTTTTCTGCGCAGGGTTGCCTGACAGCGCCACCAGCCCGTTGCCGATCAGGTTGGTGGTGGTCTCATGACCGGCGTTGAGCAGGAAGATGCAGTTGTGCAGCAGTTCTTTCTCGGTCAGTCGCTCGCCATTGTCCTCGCCCTGAATGAGGCGGGTCAGCACGTCGCGCTCGGGGTTGCCCGGTTTCGCACGGCGCCGCGCCACCAGGATCTCCAGATAGCCGAGAAATTCCGTCACCGCCTTGTTGCCGCGGGCAAAAACGTCCGGACTGATCACCGGCTCGAGCGCCCCCAAAATCGCCAGTGACCAGCCGCGCAGGGGGGCGCGTTCCTCCTGCGGCACATCCAGCAGATTGCCGATCACCTCGATCGGGATCGCGGCGGCAAAGTCGTCGATCAGATCCACGCTGCCTTTCGCAGCGAGCGCGGCAATCAGCCGGTCCACCAGCGCGATCAGGTCCGGCTCCATCCCGGCGATGGCGCGCGGCGACAGCGCGCCCATGATCAGCCGCCGCACCCTGGTGTGGGCGGGCGGGTCGTTGAAGACGAGGCTGGTGGTGTGGTGTTCGTAGAGCGGCGAATCGCCGTATTTCGGGAAAAATTCCTTCTTCTTGTCGGACGAGAAGACCCTCGTGCTCTTGTAAGCGCTGACGAGGTCGTCATAACGCGTCAGAAACCAGGAGCCGTTCGGCATGCGCTTGACCGGTTCATGCTCTCGCAGGGCACGATAGGTCGGGTAGGGATCGACATAGAACTCCGGCGTCAGTTTCTCGATATCGAAATTCGCCGCCAGTTCGCGCGTATCGGCATTCATGCTGCCATCCTTTGGCGGACAGATATGCCGTTTTCGCTCTCTGGTAAAATCCCGCATCCTCGGCATTTTTTTGTAATTCAACCCCATGCAAAGGTGGGTCCAAGCCGGCCCAGCTGCGTGCACCGCAGCAAAATACTTGACATTCGCGGAGGTGAGTGCTTACTCACAAGATGAGTACACCCTTGCGCATGACCAGCGATCTGCGGCGGCAGCTGATATTGAGCGCCGCCAAGCGCTGCTTTGCCCGCCACGGCTTTGCCGGGACGACGACCAAAAGCGTCGCCGCGGCCGCCGCCGTCTCGGAGGGACTGCTGTTCAAGCACTTTCCGTCCAAGGCCGCGCTGTATGCGGAGATCCTGGCGGAAGAGTGCGAGGCCGATCCCGATCTCACTCATCTGCTGGGGCTGGAGCCGTCGACCGCGACCCTGGTCGTCCTGGTCCGGGGCATGGTCCGGCACTTCATGCAGATCACCGTCGACGAGCTGGAAGCGCAGCGCCTTCGGCTCATGACCACCAGCCATCTCGACGACGGCGAATTCGCCCGGCTGCTCTATGGCAAGGTCGGCGACCTGATCGGGCCGGTATTCACCGCGTCGCTGGAGCGCGCCGTGGCGGCGGGCGAGGCGTCGCGGATCGGAAGCCAATCGCTCAATCTGTTCTGGTTCGCGCATCACACGGTGCTGATGGCCGCGCTGACGCGGCTTCCGGCCGTCCCTTGTCTCACTTACGGCCATGCGGCCGATCTCGAACGGCAAATTAGCGAATTCATCCTTCGTGGAATTGGACTTAACGAAGCCGCAATTGCCTCACATCTGGACCGCGATCTGTCGCCGGCTCCGGGGCAATCGGTCAATGCAGAAAGTGCATGACATGAACATCGTGACCGAACCCCACATCGCCGGCAAGCCGATCGCCGACAAGCCGCGCAAGCGTCCGGTCCGCATGATGCGCTGGTTCATCATCGTCGGGCTGCTGCTGGCGGTTCTGGTCGGCGGCATTGTCGGCTTCAATGCCTTCCGCAATAAGATGATCGCGCAGTTCTTCGCCAACAACAAGCCGCCGCCGGTGACGGTCACGGTCGCCGAGGCCAAATCGGAGGTGATCCCCAACCTGTTGAAGGCGGTCGGCGATCTCGCTGCCGTGCATCAGGTCAACATCACGTCCGACGTCAGCGGGCGCATCACCGAGATCATGTTCACGGCGGGCTCCACGGTGAAGGCCGGCGCGCCGCTGGTGCAACTGTTCGACGGCCCCGAGCAGGCCGATCTGGCAAGCTTCAAGGCGCAGGCCACCGTGGCGCAGCTGTCGCTGGAGCGCGCCAAGCAGCTGGCCTCGCGTCAGTTCGGTCCGCAGGCGACGGTGGATTCCGCGCAGGCGGCCTATGACCAGGCCCAGGCCGGTATCGCAAAGACCCAGGCGATCATTTCGCAGAAGCTGGTACGCGCGCCGTTCGACGGCGAACTCGGCGTCCGAATGGTCGAGGTCGGCCAGTTCCTGACCGCGGGGACGCAGATCGTCTCGCTGACCGATCTGTCGATGCTCTTTGCCAATTTCACCACGACGGAAAAGGACAGCGCGCTGCTCAAGGTCGGGCAGACGGTGCGCGTCGTGGTCGATGCCTATCCCGGCAGGACGTTCGAGGGCAAAATCACCACCATCGAGCCGCAGATCAGCAGCGACACCCGCAACATCCGGGTTCAGGCCACCCTCGCCAATCCCGATCGCATCCTGAAGCCCGGCATGTTCGCCACCACGACCGTGGTTCTGCCGGACAAACCTGCGGTGGTCACGGTGCCGGAAACGGCTGTCGATTACACGCTCTATGGCGATTCTGTTTACGTGATCACGGAGAAGAAGGCGGATGACGGCACGGTGAGCCTGACCGCGGTCCGCACCTTTGTCCGCACCGGCGACCGCCATGACGGGCGCGCCGTCATCTCCAGCGGCCTGAAGCCGGGCGACCGGGTGGTGGCGGTCGGACAGCTCAAGTTGCAGTCCGGCGCGGCGGTAGCCATCTCGACCGATCCGCCGCCACCGATACCGGCCAAGGCGCCGCGCAGCTAAGCGACCCTGCGCGGGGACGCCGCGATACCGCGATAAAACGACGACGGAGCGCCTTTCATGGCCTTTACCGATATCTTCATCAAGCGCCCGGTACTGGCGCTGGTCGTCAGCCTGCTGATCCTTCTGATCGGCTTCAAGGCCGCGACCTCGCTGCCGATCCGGCAATATCCGAAACTGTCGAACACCGTGATCACGGTGACGACGGTGTATCCCGGCGCGTCGCCTCAATTGATGCAGGGCTTCATTACCACGCCGATCGAGCAGGCGGTGTCGGCCGCCGAAGGCGTCGACTACATCACCTCGTCCTCGACCCAGGGCCAGAGCCTGATTTCGGTATACGTCAAGCTCGACTTCGATCCCAACCAGGCGCTGACCGAAGTGATGTCGAAGGTGAACTCGGTCAGATACCTGATTCCGAGAGAGGCCAATGATCCGGTCATCCTGAAGTCGACCGGCCAGACCACCGCCGTGATGTATCTCGGATTTTCCAGCGAGGAACTCTCGGGGTCCGCGATATCGGATTATCTGACGCGCGTGGTGCAGCCGATCCTGTCGACCGTCGATGGTGTGGCGTCGGCCGACATTCTCGGCGGACAGACCTTCGCGATGCGCATCTGGCTCGACCCGGCGCGGATGGCGGGACGCGGCGTGTCGGCCGACGACATCGCGGCCGCGATCCGGGCCAACAACTTCCAGGCCGCCGCCGGGCAGGCCAAGGGCTATTTCGTCGTCTCCAACGTGACGGCCAATACCGACCTGCAAAACGTCGACCAGTTCAGGCGCATGACCGTCAAGGCCAAGGACGGCGGCTTCGTGCGGCTGGAGGACGTCGCCACCGTCGAGCTGTCGGCGCAAAGCACCGACGCCAGCGTCGCCTTTTCAGGCGAGCGCGCGATCTTCATCGGCGTGCAGGCGACGCCGCAAGGCAATCCGCTCAACATCGTCACCGGCGTGCGCAAGCTGTTTCCGGAAATCGAGCGCAATCTGCCGCCGTCGCTCAAGATGAAAGTTGCCTACGACTCCACCAAGTTCATCCGTTCCTCGATCGAGGAGGTGCAAATGACCTTGATCGAGGCGGTCGGCATCGTGGTCGTCGTCATCTTCCTGTTCCTTGCCTCGTTCCGCTCCGTGATCATTCCGGTCGTCACGATTCCGCTGTCGCTGATCGGCGTCTGCAGCCTGATGCTGGTGATGGGCTTCAGCATCAATCTGCTGACGCTGCTGGCCATGGTGCTGGCGATCGGGCTCGTGGTCGACGACGCCATCGTGGTCGTGGAAAATATCCACCGCCATCTCGAGGAGGGCAAGTCGCCGGTGCAGGCGTCGTTGCAGGGCGCGCGCGAGATCGTCGGCCCGGTGATTTCGATGACCATCACGCTGGCCGCGGTCTATGCGCCGATCGGATTCCTCGGTGGTCTCACCGGCTCGCTGTTCCGTGAATTCGCCTTCACCCTGGCCGGATCGGTCATCGTCTCGGGCGTCATCGCGCTGACCCTGTCGCCGATGATGTGCTCGGTGCTGCTCAAGCACGGGCAGGGCGGCTGGTTCGCCCGAAAGGTCGACACGGTGTTCGGCGCCACCACGCGCTGGTATGGAAGGCAGCTCGATCGTTCGCTCGACTATCGCCCGATCACGGCGATGTTTGCACTGACCATCCTCGGCCTCGTGGTGTTTCTCTATCAGAACACCCCGAAGGAGCTGGCCCCCGAGGAGGATCAGGGCATCGTGTTCGCGGTGGTGAAGGCGCCGAAATACGCCAATATCGACTACACCGATTTCTACACCGAGAAGATGGACAAGGCGTTCGCCAAGTTTCCGGAAACCGACCTGCGCTTCATCATCAACGGCACCGCCGGCCCCAGCAACGGGATCGCCGGCATGCTGCTGAAGCCGTGGGACGAGCGCGAGCGTTCCTCGATCAAGCTGAAGCCGCTGGTGCAGGCGGAACTGGGCAAGATCGAGGGCGTCAACGCGTTCGCGTTCAACCTGCCGCCGCTGCCGGGCGGTCCGGGCGGCTTGCCGATCCAGATGGTGATCAACTCCACCAGCGGATACCAGGCGATCTACGAGGAGATGCTGAAGCTGAAGGACGCCGCGCGCAAGAGCGGCCTGTTCATCGTCGCCGACAGCGATCTCGACTTCAACCAGCCGGTGGTTCGGGTGAAGATCGACCGCTCCAAGGCCAATGATCTCGGCATCACCATGGCGCAGGTCGGCAGTACGCTGGCGACGCTGCTCGGCGGCAATTTCACCAACCGCTTCAATCTCGAAGGGCGATCGTACCAGGTGATTCCGCAGGTGCCGCGCGGCCTACGACTATCGCCGGAATCGCTTGAGAATTTCTACGTGCCGACCAGCACGGGTCAGCAGGTGCCGCTGTCGACGGTGGTATCGATCGAAACCGCGACCGATCCCAACGCGCTCACGCGCTATAACCAGTTGAACGCCTCCACCTTCCAGGCGGTGCCGATGCCGGGCGTCACCGTCGGACAGGCGGTGAACTTCCTCGAGGGCGCGGCCAAGAACCTGCCGGCCGGCTACAGCCATTCCTATCTGGCGGATTCCCGGCAATATGTGCAGGAGGGCAACCAGCTCGCCATCGCATTCGGCTTCGCGCTGATTATCATTTTCCTGGTGCTGGCGGCGCAATTCGAAAGCCTGCGCGACCCGCTCGTGATCCTGATCAGTGTGCCGATGGCGATCTCTGGCGCATTGGTTCCGCTGTTCTTCGGACTTGCGACCATCAACATCTATACCCAGGTCGGGTTGCTGACCCTGATCGGACTGATCAGCAAGCACGGCATCCTGATGGTCGAGTTCGCCAACGAGCTGCAGCTCAGGGAAGGTCTCGACAAGCGTTCGGCGATCGAGATGGCGGCGCGGGTCCGGCTTCGTCCCATCCTGATGACCACCGCGGCGATGGTGACGGGCTTGCTGCCGCTCCTGACGGCGAGCGGCGCCGGCGCTGCGAGCCGCTTCTCGATCGGTCTTGTCGTGGTGTCCGGCATGATGATCGGCACGCTGTTCACGCTGTTCGTGCTGCCTGCGGTCTATGTCGCGATCGCCACCAATCACCGCGCCGGCGCCGAATCCGAGCGTACCCGGGAGATCGAGGATTTCGATCTGAAGGCGCTGAAGACGACCTGAACCAGGGTCATGTTTCCGGTGACGGCGGATTGAACCCCCGCTGTCGCTTTCGTTTTGCCCCGTGCTATCTTGCCCATGCTTTTAGCGGCGCCAAAAGGCGTCCGCTCGCAGCGCAAACGAGGCACCGAAGGGGCATCAGAACATGACGCGTGATTTTCCGGCCGGCAATTACCGTTTCATTCCGGCGGTGTTTCAGTATTCGAGCGGCGCGGCCGCCAGCCCCGGCTATGAGGTTGAGCGCGTGCGCTTCGACAAGATGCCTCCGCTCGCCGAAGGCTTTGCGCTGATCAGGAAATACATCGAGGACGCGGGAAGGCCGCTGACCTCGTTCTGCGCATGCGAGCTGCGGTCGCCGTCGGCGTTCACCGAGGACGGCTTCCTGAAATTCAACCGGCACTACGTCAAGACGCTGGCGGAATGGGGCCTGTTCGACGGAACGATAAATCCGGTGGCGCGCAGCAATGTCTGTCCGGAAATCGATCCGCCCGCCGAGCCGTCGTTCTTCGCGTTCTCGTTCACCCGCCCGAGCGGCAACCCCGGCCCGAGTTTCGTCATCGCCGGCGGCGCCGAATCCCGCGAAGGACCCGGAAGCTATCCGGAGCGCACCGTGCGCTACCGCGACCTCAGCCCGGACGGTCTAAAGGAAAAAGTCCGCTTCACCGTCGGATCGATGGAAGCCCGTCTCGGCGCCTTCGGGTTCGGCTGGAAGGACACCACCGCGGCGCAGGCTTACACCGTGCAAGACTTCCATCCGGTCATCGCCGACGAAATGGTCCGCCGCGGCGTGATGCGATCCGGCCTGATCTGGCATTTCGCGAGACCGCCGGTGATCGACCTCGAATACGAGATGGATTGCCGAAGGGTGTTGCGGGAGACGGTGATCTGAGCCTTTCTTCCCTCTCCCGCCCTTGCGGGTGGGGGTTGCCTCCGCGAATCCCGTTGTCGAGAGAGCCCCCACCCCAACCTCCCCCGCAAGGGCGGGAGAGGGGCGCAGCGTGCTCGCTGAGATGTCACCGTTCACGCGGGATCGCGCGCGTCGCAAAGACCGGTGGAGACATCGCGGACGATGATCGACCAAGTCATCACCGTCCCGCCGCGTAGCCCTGCATGCCCCTGGGATTGGCGGCGGCGCGGCGGCGGCGGCCGAGCTTCGAGGCGGCGGTGAGCCGGCCTTCCGACCAGTCCGGGCCGGTTTCGACGATATGGCCGCGGCTCTCGAGCGTATCGACGGTTGCCTTCGGCACGCGGTTCTCGACCACCAGCACGCCGGGCCGCGAGGTGCGCGGCCAGAACGAGATCGGGAAATGCTCCGAATGCCATGCCGGCGCGTCGATCGCTTCCTGCAGGTTCATGCCGGCGTGGACGTGGCGCAGGAAGAACTGCGTGGTCCACTGGTCCTGCTGGTCGCCGCCGGGCGAACCCCAGGCCATGTACGGCTCGCCGTCCCGCAAACACATGGTGGGCGAAAGCGTAGTGCGCGGCCGCTTGCCCGGCGCCAGTGCGGCGGGGTGATCTTCCTCGAGCCAGAACATCTGGGCGCGGCTGCCGAGGCAGAAACCGAGTTCGGGAATGACGGGCGATGACTGCAGCGGTCGATGATGTCGAAATGCACGGTGTCGCCGCGCACCTCGCCGAAGCGGCCGACGGTCGGCTCGCCCGCGCCCATGGCGCCGACCGCCTCGCGGCTACCTTCCTGCCGGCGCAGTTTGACGACGGACCCGAAGCCTTCGACCGAGCCGGGCAGGAAATCGAGCGACGCCTTGTCTTTCGAGATGAGCTTGCGGCGCTCGTCATTGTAGGCGTCCGACAGCAGCGTCGCGATCGGGATCTCGCTGAAGTCCGGATCGCCGTAAAACTTCTCGCGGTCGGCGAAGGCCAGCTTGGCGCATTCGACCTGCAAATGAATGAATTCGGGACCTGCGGGGTCGAGCCCGTCAAGTTCAAATCCCTTCAGCAGCGCCAGCTGCTGCAGCATGACCGGGCCCTGGCTCCAGACACCGGGCTTGCAGACTGTATAGCGGCCATAATCGTAGGTCAGCGGCGCTTCGACCGACGGCTGCCAGCGCGCCATGTCGTCGGCGCGGAGCACGCCCTTATGCGGCGAACCGCTGACGTCCATGATGGCTTGCGTGCGGCAGAACTTGTCGATCGCCTCGGCCACGAAACCTTTCGACCACGCTCTGCGCGCCGCCTCGATCTGCACGACGCGGTCGCCGCCTGCGCTTTCGGCTTCGCTCAGGATGCGGGCATAGGTTTCCGACAGCGTCTTGTTGGTGAAGAGCGTGCCGGGTCTTGGCACTTCGTTGTTCGGCAGATAGACCGCCGCGGAAGTCTTCCAGTGCGTGCGAAACATTTTCTCGACGGTCTGGATGGTGGCGGCAGCGCGCTCGACCAGCGGGTAACCGTCGCGGGCATAGGCGATGGCGGGCTCCAGCACGTCGCGCAGCCGCAAGCTGCCGTAGTCGCGCAACAACAGCATCCAGGATTCGAAGGTGCCGGGCACGCAGGCGGCCAGCAACCCGGTGCCGGGGACCATTTCGAGACCTTCGCTGCGATAATGCGCGATGGTGGCGCCCGCGGGGGCAGGGCCCTGGCCGCAAATCACCTCGGTGCGGCCGCGCTTGACGTCGTGCACGATGATGGGGACGTCGCCGCCCGGACCGTTCAGATGCGGTTCCACCACCTGCAGCGTGAAGGCAGTGGCGACGCCGGCGTCGAACGCATTGCCGCCTTTTTCCAGCGTCGCCATCCCGACCGCGGTGGCGATCCAGTGCGTGGAGGTCACGACCCCGAAGGTGCCTTCGATCTCCGGCCGGGTGGTGAAGGGATCGGGGTTGATGTTGCTCATGGGGATCCATCGTTGCGAAGGCCGCGGCTGCGCACTTGACCACAGCCATGGCGGCCTGCCAACCGGCGCCGAACGCGTGGCGCGCCCATCCCGTGATCAGACCGATGCGGCCGCGGCGCGAGCCGGATCGTTGACGGCATGGCAGGCGACGCCGCCGATCAACGCAGGCGCTTCCCTGCGGCACAGGTCGAACACCAGCGGACAGCGCGGGTTGAAGGCGCAGCCGGGCGGCGGATCGATCGGGTTGGGGATTTCGCCCTGCACCGGAATCCGCTGGCGGCCGGACATCGCGAGATCGGGAACCGCGCCCAGCAGCATCCGGGTGTAGGGCATTCGCGGATTGCTGAAGAGTTCGCGCCCTTCGGCGATCTCGACGATGCGGCCGAGATACATCACGCCGATGCGGTTGGCCATGTGCCGTACCACCGCGAGGTTATGGCTGATGAAGAGGTAGGTGAGGCCGAACTTGTCCTGCAGGTCGCGCATCAGATTGAGGATCTGCGCCTGCACGGAGACATCGAGCGCGGAGGTCGGCTCGTCACAGACGATGAACTCGGCTTCCGACGCCAGCGCGCGGGCGATGGCGATGCGTTGCCGCTGCCCGCCGGAAAATTCGTGCGGATATTTCCAGCCGTCGTCGGCATGCAGGCCGACGAGTGACAGAAGTTCGCCGACCCGCGCCTGGATGTTGCGCTCGCCCTCGATCAGGTCGAAGGCGCGGATCGGTTCGGCGACGATGGCGTCGACCCGGAAGCGCGGATTGAGGCTGGCATAGGGGTCCTGGAAGATCATCTGGATGCGGCGGCGCAACTGCTGGCGCGCCTGCAATTGCCTGGCATTGCTCATCGACACCCCGTCGATGATGACCTCGCCCGAGGTCGGCGGCAGCAGTCCGACCACCATGCGGGCGACGGTGGTCTTGCCGGAGCCGGATTCGCCGACCAGGGCAAAGGTCTCGCCCTTCCTGATGTCGAAGGTGACCCCGTCCACCGCCTTCAGAAATTCAAGGTGGCCGCCCTCGATCACCCGGTTGAGCCAGGGTTTCGAGACGTCGAACACGCGGCGCAGATTCTTGACGTCGATGAAGGGGGCTGAGGTCACGCCGCGGTTTCCGTCGCGGCGGCGCCGTAGAGGTGGCAGGCCACGGCCCGGCTGCCTTGCCGCATCGGTTCGGGCCGCTCGACCCGGCAGCGGTCGAACGCGAAATCGCAGCGCGGGTTGAACGCGCAGCCCTGCGGGATTGCCGATAGCCGTGGCATGGAGCCGGGGATCTGGACCAGGCGGTCGGCGTCGCCGGCGAGCGTCGGGATCGCGCCCATCAATCCCTTGGCGTAGGGATGCAGCGGGTTCTGGATGACGTCCTGCACCGGGCCGATTTCGGCGATGCGGCCGGAATACATCACCGCGACGCGGTCCGAGGTTTCGGCGATCACGCCCATGTCGTGGGTGACCAGCATCACGGCGGTGCCGTGATCGCGTCCGAGGCGTTTTATCAGCGAGATGATCTGGGCTTGCACCGAGACGTCCAGCGCGGTGGTCGGCTCGTCGGCGATGATCAGTTCGGGTTCGGCGCAGATCGCCAGCGCGATCACGACGCGCTGGCGCATGCCGCCGGAGAATTCGTGCGGGTAGGCGTCGATGCGCTTTTCCGGGGCGGGAATGCCGACCTCGGCGAGCAGGTCGATGGCGCGCTTGCGCGCCGCCGTTTCCGACAGATTGAGATGGGTCTTGATGGTTTCGACGAGCTGGTCGCCGATCCGGTACAACGGATTGAGGCTGGTGAGCGGATCCTGGAAAATCATGCCGATCCGCTTGCCGCGGATCCGGCGCAGTTCTTCCGGCGGCAGGTTGTCGATCCGCATGCCCGACAGAAAGATCTCGCCGCCGGCAATGCGGCCGGGCCGATCGATCAGGCCGATCACCGCAAGGCCGGTAACGGATTTTCCGGCGCCGGATTCGCCGACCACGCCCAGCACCTCGCCCTTGGCGATGTCGAACGATACCCCGTCGATGGCGCGCAAGGTGCTGCGGCGGGTGACGAACTCCACCCGGAGATTGCGCACGGAGAGTACGGGTTCGGTCATGCGATCACGGGCATGGTGATGGCGGGGCTGCTCATCGGAGTTTCGGGTTGAGCGCGTCGCGCAGCCAGTCGCCGAGCAGGTTGATCGCGAGGATCAACGACGCCAGCGCAAGACCCGGGAAGGCCACGATCCACCATTCGCCCGCGAACAGATAGTTGTTTCCGATCCGGATCAGGGTGCCGAGCGAGGGCATGGTGTCGGGCATGCCGGCTCCCAGAAACGATAGCGTCGCCTCCGTGATGACGGCGAGCGCGAGGTTGATGGTGGCGATCACCAGGATCGGGCCCATCGCATTGGGCAGCACGTGACGCAGCATGATCACGGGGGCGGGCAGGCCGATCAGCTGCGCCGCCGCGACGTAGTCCTTGGACTTCTCCACCATGACCGAGCCCCGCACGGTGCGGGCATACTGCACCCAGAAGCTCAGCCCGATGGCGAACACCAGCACGCCGAGCGTGCTCATGGCGTCGAGGCTGTTGCCGAACACCGACTTGGCCACGCCGTTGATCAGCAGCGCGATCAGGATGGCGGGAAAGGTGAGCTGCACGTCGGCGATCCGCATGATCAGGCCGTCGACGGCGCCGCCGACATAGCCGGCGATCAGTCCGAGGACGATGCCGAGCGTGCCGGAGAACAGCACGCCGAGAACGCCGACCGTGAGCGAAATCCGCAAGCCGTAGAGAATGGCGGAAAACACGTCGCGGCCCTGTTCGTCGGTGCCGAGCAGGAACGGGCTCTGGCCGTCCGCGGTCCAAATCGGCGATATCCGCGAATTCATCAGCTGAAGCTGCGCCGGATCGAACGGGTTCTGCACCGCCAGAAACGGCGCCAGGATCGCCAGCAGGAAAAACAGCAAGGTCACGGCGCCTGCGACCATCGTCATCTTCGAGCGGCGGAACGAATAGAACACGTCGCTGTCGAGGGCGCGTCGGAACCAGCCGCTGCCGGCATGCGGCCGCGGCGTGCTCGGTTCGGCTGGGTGCGGCACGACGGTGTCTGTCATCAAGGGGATCCCGGGCTCACGTCGGGCGACGCAAGGTCGAGCGCAGGCGCGGATCGACGACCGTATAGAGAATGTCGACCACGAGATTGATGGTGACGAAGATCAGGGACACCATCAGGAGGTAGGCGGCCATGATCGGAATATCGACGTTCTGCACGGCTTGCACGAACAACAGCCCCATGCCCGGCCACTGGAAGACGGTTTCGGTAATGATTGCAAATGCAATGACCGCGCCAAACTGCAGGCCGGCGATGGTGAGCACGGGCACCAGCGTGTTCCTGAGCGCGTGGCCGAAATGGATCGCCCGCGTCGTCAGGCCGCGCGCCCGCGCAAAGCGGATGTAGTCGGTGCGCAGCACTTCGAGCATCTCGGCCCTTACCAGCCGCATGATCAACGTCATCTGGAACAGGCCGAGCGTCACCGAGGGCATGATCAGGGCCTTGAGGCCGGAGACCGTGAGCAGGCCGGTGGTCCACCAGCCCAGCCGCACCACCTCGCCGCGACCGAACGACGGCAGCCAGCCGAGCACCACGGCGAACAAATAGATCAGCAGGATACCGATCAGGAACGTCGGCAGCGAAATTCCGATCAACGACACCGCCTGGAATATCTTGGCCAGGAACGTGTCGCGTTTCAGCGCGGAGTAAACTCCCATCAGGATGCCGAATACCATCGCGAAGATGGTGGCACAGGCGGCGAGTTCCAGCGTTGCCGGCATCCGCTCCATCAGGAGACTCGAAACCGGCTGGCGGAACTGATAGGAGACGCCGAACTTGAACTGCGCGGCGTTGGCGAAATAGCGGGCGAACTGCAGCGGCACCGGATCGTCGAGCCCGAGCGACTTGCGCACCGCTTCGCGCTCGGCGGCCGGGGTATCCAGCGAGACGATCTGGTTGACCGGATCGCCCGCGAAGCGGAACATCGAGAACGAGATGATCCCGACCGCGATCATGACTCCGATGGCCTGGATGGCGCGGCGAAGCGTGAAAGCGAGCATGGGATCCTTTCACTTAACGTGCGGCGGGCGGGCGTCAGCCCAAAACGAACGGTCCCGGGAGCGTGGAGCCACCGGGACCATGAGCCTCAAGGCTGCTTACTCCTGTTTGGTCGCCCAATACAGCAGAACCTGATTGTCGGCGCGCTGCGTCAGCTTCACCTTCTTCGACACGCCCCACGCCAGCGCCTGCTGATGCAACGGGATGTAGCCGAAATCCCTGGCGCCGATCTCGAACGCTTCCTTGATCATGAGATCGCGCTTGGTCGTATCCGTCTCCAGCAGCACCTTGTCGGCGATCGCATCCAGGTTCTTGTTGCAGTAGCCGCCGAGATTGGCTTCGCCGCGGTTTGAGTTCGGATTGTCGCGGCAGCCCATGATATCGTGCAGGACGTTGTGCGCGTCCGAAGTGCCGGGCGTCCAGCCGAGCAGATAGAACGATGTCTGGTACCCGCCGGGCTTCAGCACCTTGGCGAAATACTGCGCCTTGGGCTGCGCCAGCAGGTTCACCTTGACGCCGATGCGGGCCAGCATGCCGACCACCGCCTGGCATATCGCGGCGTCGTTGACGTAGCGGTCGTTCGGGCAGTCCATCGTGACTTCGAAACCGTCGGGATAGCCGGCCTCGGTCAAAAGCTTCTTGGCGCCGTCGGGATCGAACTTCGGACGGGTAAAGTCCTTGGAAAGCGGGAACAGCTGCGGCGCAATCATCAGGGCCGACGGCGTCGCGAGGCCGCGCATCACGCGGGTCTTGATCAGCTCGACATCCACAGCCTTGAAGAACGCTTCGCGCACCTTGATGTCCTTGAACGGATTCTTGCCCTTGATGTTCGAATACAGGAGTTCGTCGCGGACCTGGTCCATGCCGAGGAAGATGGTGCGAAGCTCGGGGCCCTTCAACACCTGGGCGTTCGGACTGGAGTCGAGGCGCGCGATGTCCTGCGTCGGAACCGGCTCGATGACGTCGACCTCACCGGACAGCAAGGCCGCCACGCGGGTGGCGTCGGACGCGATCGGCGTGAAGACGATCTCTTTCAGATTGTGTTCGGGCTTGCGCCACCAGTTCGGGTTCGCCTTGAACACGGTCTTGACGCCGGGCTGGTGGCTTTCGATGGTGAAGGCGCCGGTGCCGTTGGCGTTGAGCGAAGCAAAACTCGGCGAGGTCGCCGCGGCAGGGGTCGGGGCGGCAGCGTTGTTCGCCTCGGACCATTCCTTGTCCATGATGTACCAGGTATCCCATTGCGAATGCAGGATGGGATTGGGCGAGGTCAGCACGAAATCCACGGTGTGATCGTCGATCTTGACGACCTTCGCGTCCTTGGCAAGGCGGGTCTGCAGGTTGGAGCCGGCCGCCCTGACGCGGTCGGCCGAGAACACCACGTCGTCGGCGGTGAAGGGGTTGCCGTTCTGGAACTTGACGTTCTTGCGCAGGTGGAAGCGCCAGCGTGTCGGCTCGGGCGTTTCCCACTTCTCGGCGAGGCCGGGAATGATCGTGAGATCCTTGTCGCGCGCGATCAGGCCTTCATAGACATGTCCGTTGTGGGCGTGCGTCGTGCTTTCGTTGAGGGTGTAGGGGTCGAGTGACTTGAGGTCGCCCTGGTTGGCATAGCGCAAGGTCTGGGCCGATGCCGGGGCCATCGCAGCAGCGACGATCGATAAGGTGGTCGTTGCGAACAAGGTTCGACGTACCGACATTTGTCAGGGTTCTCCGCTGTTGCACGCTGTATTGCCGCTGTTGCGGCAGCCAAGGTTGAACCCATTGTTGCCAGAGTTTGGCCGTCGCGCAAGCGCGATTTCCCGGGACAGGTCGGTTTGCGCGCGGCTGCCCCAGCAGCTAGCTTCGCTGCAGACAGCGGAAACGACAACGCAACATCCAGCTTTCGGAGTGCCGTGATGGCGGAGTTAAGGGCCGATGTTCTCGTGCTGGGCGCGGGCATGGTCGGCGTCGGCGCCGCCCTGCACCTGCAGCAGCGCGGGCGCGACGTTATCCTGGTCGACCGGCACGAATGGGCCGGGGAGGAAACCAGTTTCGGCAATGCGGGAATGATCGAGTGCGCGTCGGTGTTTCCCTACATGTTTCCGCGGGATTTCGGCCAGATCCTGCGATACGCTTTGAACAAGGCGCCACAGGTGCGCTACAGCGTCGCCGATCTTCCGGTCTGGCTGCCTTGGATCATGCGCTATTATTTCGCCTCCTCGCCGCAGCGGGCGCTGCACAGCGCGATGGCCGAACTGCCGCTGATCCGCCGCAGCCTGATCGAGCATGAGGCGCTGATATCAGAGGCCGGCGTGCCGGAACTGCTGCGGCGCACCGGCTGGATCAAGCTGTACCGCTCGGACGCGACGCTGGCGAACGCGCTGCGCGACTTCGAGCGGGCCAGGGCGTATGGCGTCGAGGGCGATGTGCTCGATGGCAAGGCCATTGCCGCCCGCGAGCCCAACCTGTCTGACGGCTTCGCGGGCGGGATTCATTTTCCCGCACCCGGATTTGTTCCGGATCCGGGCGGACTGGCCAAGGCCTATGCGGCCCTGTTCAAGCGCAAGGGCGGACGCGTCATGGTCGGCGATGCGAAAACCCTCGAACAGGCGGCCGGGGGCTGGCGTATTGCGGGGCTCGGTGGCGCGGCGGTCGCCCGCGACGTCGTGGTGGCGCTGGGACCTTGGTCCGATCTGGTGTTTCGCCCGCTCGGCTATGACATCCCGCTCGGCGTCAAACGCGGCTATCACCTGCACCTGGCGGCGCGCGGCAATGCCGTGCTCCATCATCCGGTGCTCGATGCGGACCAGGGTTTTGTGCTGGCGCCGATGAACCGCGGCATTCGGCTTACCACCGGGGTGGAGTTCGCCCGCCGCGATGCGCCGGCCACTCCCCTTCAGATCGAGCGCGCGCTGCCGCGGGCGCATGCGTTGTTTCCGCTGGGCGATGCCATCGATGCAAAACCCTGGATGGGCGCGCGGCCGTGCCTGCCCGATATGCTGCCGGTGATCGGGAGGGCGCCCCGCCATGCCGGCCTGTGGTTCGATTTCGGACACCAGCACCACGGCCTGACGCTCGGTCCCGCGACCGGCCGTCTGCTGGCGGAGCTGATGACCGGCGAGACGCCGTTCGCCGACCCGACGCCCTTCGCCGTCGAGCGGTTCGGTTGACCATAACGGTCGAATGACGCCCACGGGACCTGTCCGGTCCGGTCAGGCCGCTTGCGCCGCGCCGCCCGTCGTGGCGATACTACAGCCAGCTGTCGAACAGCGATCAGGAGCCGACATGAAGGTAAACGTCGAAGTAGATTGCACGCCGCTTGAAGCCCGGCAGTTTTTCGGGCTTCCGGATGTGCAGCCGATGCAAACGGCTGTCATGGACAAGCTTCAGCACCAGATGCTGGCCAACATCGAAAAGGTTTCGCCGGAAGCGCTGATGCAGAGCTGGTTCACCTTCGATCCGAAGATCGCCGAGCGCTTTGGCGAAATGTTCGTGACCATGGCTGGCCTCGGCGGCTCGCGCGCGCCCGACAAGAAGTAGCGTGCCGATCGTCCGCAGCGATGCACCCCCACCGGGCCGGCTTCGCCCGCCCGGTCTCGGCCTGCTGCTGGCCGAGGCGAGGGCATTATTCGAGTTCAACGCCAGCCTGCTGCTGTCGCCGCTGTTGATGCGGGCGCCAAGGGGCGATGGCCATCCGGTGCTGATGCTCCCGGGTTTCCTCGCCAGCGATCTGTCGATGGCGCCGATGCGCCGATATCTCAGGGAGCTCGGCTACGACGCCCACGCCTGGAGGATGGGCCGCAACACCGGCGGCGTGTCGCGGATGCGGGCCGCGCTGCGCGACCGGTTGACCGGGATCCATGCCGCCACCGGCCGCAAGGTCAGCATCGTCGGGTGGAGCCTGGGCGGCGTCTATGCGCGCGATCTGGCGCTGCAGGCGCCTGACATGGTGCGTTACGTCGCGACACTCGGAAGTCCCTTCGCTAACGACGTCAGGGCGACCAACGCGACGCGGCTCTATGAGGCGCTGTCGGGCGAAGGCGCGGACGACAATCCGGAGCTTCGGGCGGCGATAGCAGGCGATCTGCCGGTACCGACCAGTTCGATCTATTCGCGCACCGACGGCGTCGTGAACTGGCGCACCTGCCTGCTGCGCCCCTCCGATACCGCCGAGAACATCGAGATCCACTTCGCCAGCCACATCGGGCTCGGAGTCAATCCGGCCGCCTTGTGGGCGGTCGCCGATCGCCTGGCCCAGCCCGAGGGCGAATTTCGGCAATTTGACCGATCGGGGCCGTTTGCCATTGCATATGCGCCTCCGGAAAATGCACAATCCTGACCAGTGTCCCGGCAACAGGGCCGCCTGAACGGAAAGAAGCGCCAGCAAGGCGCCGCATGATCCACGGGAGGAAAACATGAGTGACGCCAAAAAGCTGTCCTCAATGGACGCGTCGTTTCTGTACCTGGAAACGCCTGAGATGCCGATGCATGTCGGGAGCATGGCGATCTTCCGGCTGCCCCAGGACTACAAGGGCGACTTCTTCGAGGACTTCAAGGCGATGATCGCCTCGCGGCTGCATGTCGCGCCGATCCTGAAAGCCCGCCTGGAGAAAGCGCCGCTCGACATCGATCATCCGTCCTGGGTGGAGGACGACCAGTTCGATATCGACCGCCATATCTTTCGCGGCAGCCTGCCGGCGCCGCACGACCGCGCCACGCTGGAGCGTCTCGTCGGCTGGATCCATGCCAAGCTGCTCAACCGCGCCCGTCCGCTCTGGGAATTCTACGTCTTCGAGGGCATGAAGGACAACGAAATCGGGCTCTATTCCAAGATGCATCACGCCTGTATCGACGGCGGCGCAGGGGCGGCGCTGACCAACATGATTTACGACGTGACGCCGATCCCGCGGAAAATCGATCCGCCGACGGCGCGGGCCAAGGTCGGCCAGGAGCCGCGCGACATCGCCGCCAATCTGATCGATTCCTACCAGGCGCTCTGGCGCCAGCCGTTCGACGCCTCTGCGGCGCCGAAGAGCATCGACCTGCCGCGCTCAGGAAAAAGCGATCTCGGATCGATCCTGTTCGACAACGCCATGTTCCAGATCGAGAGCGCGGTGAAATTCGCCGGCAGCATTCCCGCCATGATGAAAAGCGTCTCCGACGTGGTCGGCAAGATTTCCGATCCGAAGTCGCGCGACAGCATGGCCAGCATGGTGTCGCCCTCAAGCATCCTGAACAAGGCGATCTCGTCGGAGCGCAGCTTCGCCGGCGTCTCGATCTCGCTGACCCGGGCGAAGGCGCTGGCCAAGCAATCCGGCGGCAAGCTCAACGACGTCGTGCTGGCGCTGTCATCCGGCGTGGTGCGGCGCTATCTGCTGGAGCAGGGCGCGCTGCCGACCAAGTCGATGACGGCCGCGGTGCCGATCTCGCTGCGCGAAGAGGGCAACACCGACGCCAACAATCAGGTGTTCGGGATGATCTGCTCGATCGCCACCAACATCGAGGATCCCAAGGCACGGCTGGAGGCGATCATCGCGCAATCCACCAAGTCGAAGGAGATGTCGCATCCGCTGCGCGCGCTGATGCCGCAGGTGTCGAACATCTCGATGCTCGGCGCGCCGATCCTGGTCCAGATCCTGGCGCTGCTGTACAGCCGCTCCAACCTGTCGGACGTGCTGCCACCGGCGGCCAACATCACGGTGTCCAACGTGCCCGGGCCGCGGCAGACGCTGTATGCGGCGGGGGCGGAATTGCTGCACATCTTCCCGGTGTCGATCTCGACCCATGGGCTGGCGCTCAACATCACCGTGCAGAGCTACCGTGACCAGCTCGATTTCGGCTTCATTGCCGGCGCCAACATCATTCCCCACGTCCAGATTCTGTGCGACATGCTGCCGGCCGAATTCACCGCCCTCGAGGCCGCCTTCGCGCCGCCGGCCGACCTCAAGAGCGCAGCGAGTTAGTCGAGACCAGTCAGAGTGGGACACAGTCATGATCGAGATGCCGCCGCTGCAATTCGCCCAGACGAACGGCATTCGGATGGGCTATTACGAAGCCGGCCCGAAAACCGACAGGCCGCCGGTCATTCTCTGCCACGGCTGGCCGGAGATCGCGTTTTCGTGGCGCCACCAGATCAAGGCGCTGAGCGAGGCCGGGATTCGCGTGATCGCGCCCGATCAGCGCGGCTACGGCGCGACCGACCGGCCTGAGCCGGTCGAATCCTACGACATCGAGCACCTGACCGGCGATCTGGTCGGCCTGCTCGATCACCTCAAGATCGACAAGGCGATCTTCGTCGGCCACGACTGGGGCGGCTTCATCGTCTGGCAGATGCCGCTGCGGCACATCGACCGCGTCGCCGGCGTGGTCGGAATCAATACGCCGCACACCGACCGGGCGCCGGCCGACCCGATCGAACTCTTGCGCAAGCGTTTCGGCGAGCACATGTATATCGTCCAGTTCCAGGACCCCGCGCGCGAGCCTGACAGGATCTTCGGCAGCCGGGTCGAGCAGACCTTCGACGCCTTCATGCGCAAGCCGGTGCCGCGCGGTAACGCGCCGGCGGAACAGGTAGTCGCCGGCGTCGGCGCCTCGCCGCGGCTCAATCTGGCCTTCCCGCAGATGATTGCGGCCTACGACGCCAAGCACGACCCGCGGACGCCGATCCTTTCGCCGGAAGAGAAAAAAGTCTTTGTCGACACATTTACAGAATCCGGCTTCACCGGCGGCATCAACTGGTACCGCAACATGTCGCGCAACTGGCAGCGCTCGGCCGATATCGACCACACCGTGCGGGTGCCGTCGCTGATGATCATGGCCGAGAACGACCACGTGCTGCCGCCGTCCGCGGCCGACGGCATGGAGAAGATCATCCCCGATCTGGAGAAATATCTGGTTCGCGACAGCGGCCACTGGACGCAGCAGGAGAAGCCGGAGGAGGTCAGCGCCAAGCTGATCGAATGGCGCCGGAAGCGGTTTGGGTAGGGATATATTGAGAAACACCCGTGACCTCATCCTGAGGTGCGAGCCTCTTCGGCGAGCCTCGAAGGATGCGACAGAGGGGACAATCGGCCCATCCTTCGAGACGCCGCGCGGAAGACGCGCGGCTCCTCAGGATGAGGTCATCGGACGAAATTAGCAGGGGACAATCTCGCGATGGCGTCGATCAATAAACTGAGCCCGATCCCGCATCCGCCGAAGAAGCCGGTGGTCGGCAACATGCTGTCGCTGGACGCCAATGCGCCGGTGCAGCATCTGGTGCGGCTGGCCCGGGAGCTCGGGCCGATCTTCTGGCTCGACATGATGGGCGCGCCGCTGGTCATCGTTGCCGGTCACGACCTGATCGACGAACTCAGCGACGAAAAACGCTTCGACAAGGCGGTTCGCGGCGCGCTGCGCCGGGTGCGCGCCGTGGGCGGCGACGGCCTGTTCACGGCCGACACCACGGAGCCGAACTGGAGCAAGGCGCACAACATCCTGCTGACGCCGTTCGGCAACCGCGCCATGCAGTCCTACCACCCGAGCATGGTCGACATCGCCGAACAGCTGGTGAAGAAGTGGGAGCGGCTGAACGGCGACGAGGAGATCGACGTCGTTCACGACATGACGGCGCTGACGCTAGACACCATCGGCCTGTGCGGCTTCGACTACCGGTTCAATTCGTTCTACCGGCGCGACTACCACCCCTTCGTGGAATCGCTGGTGCGCTCGCTCGAGACCATCATGATGACCCGCGGCATTCCGCTGGAGAATCTGTGGCTGCAGAAGCGGCGCCGCGATCTCGCCGCCGACGTCGCCTTCATGAACAGGATGGTCGACGAGATCGTTGCCGAGCGCCGCAAGAATGTCGCGGCCGCCGAGACCAAGAAGGACATGCTCGGCGCCATGATGACGGGCGTGGACCGCGCCACCGGCGAGCAGCTCGACGACGTCAACATCCGCTACCAGATCAATACCTTCCTGATCGCGGGCCACGAGACCACCAGCGGCCTGTTGTCCTGCACGATCTATGCGCTGCTGAAGCATCCCGAGGTGCTCAAGAAGGCCTATGAGGAGGTCGATCGGGTGCTCGGCCCCGATACCGATGCACGGCCGACCTACCAGCAGGTCACCCAGCTCACCTACATCACCCAGATTCTCAAGGAGGCCTTGCGGTTGTGGCCGCCGGCGCCGGCCTATGGCATCTCACCGCTGAAGGACGAAACCATCGGCGGCAAATACCAGCTCAGGAAAAACACGTTTATCACCGTGCTGGTGATGGCGCTGCACCGGGATCCCAGCGTGTGGGGACCCAATCCCGACGCGTTTGATCCGGAGAATTTCAGCCGCGAGGCCGAGGCGGCGCGTCCCGTCAACGCCTGGAAGCCGTTCGGTAACGGCCAGCGCGCCTGCATCGGCCGCGGCTTTGCCATGCATGAGGCGGCGCTGGCGATCGGCATGATCCTGCAGCGCTTCAAGCTGATTGACGTCAACCGCTACCAGATGGTGCTGAAGGAAACGCTGACCATCAAGCCGGACGGATTCAAGATCAAGGTGCGGCCGCGCACCGACAAGGAGCGCGGCGCCTTCGCCGGCCGCGCCACGACCACGGCGGCGCTATCCACGGGAGCAGCGCCACGGGCTCGCACGCGTCCGGGCCACAACACGCCGCTGTTGGTGCTGTACGGATCGAACCTCGGAACCGCCGAGGAGTTGGCGATCCGCGTCGCCGATCTCGCCGAGGTCAACGGCTTTGCCACCAAACTCGCGCCGCTCGATGATTTCGTCGGCAAGCTGCCGGAGCAGGGCGGGGTGCTGATCTTCTGCGCCTCCTACAATGGCGCCGCACCCGACAACGCCACGCACTTCGTCAAATGGCTCGGCGGCGACTTGCGGAAGGATGCCTTCGCCAAGGTGCGCTATGCCGTGTTCGGCTGCGGCAACAGCGACTGGGCTGCGACCTATCAGTCGATCCCGCGGTTGATCGACGAGCAACTGGCGGCCCACGGCGCGCGCGCCGTGTACATGCGCGGCGAGGGCGATGCCCGCAGCGACCTCGACGGCCAGTTCGAAAGCTGGTTCGCCAAGGCGGCACCGCTGGCGATGAAGGAGTTCGGCGTCGATTCGAGCTTCAGCCGCAGCGCCGACGACGAGCCGCTGTACCGGATCGAGCCGGTGGCGCCATCGGCGGTCAATGCGATCGTGGCGCTCGGCGGCGTCGCGGCGATGAAGGTGCTTGCCAACACCGAGTTGCAGAACAGGGCCGGCGCTCACGCCTCGGATCGGTCGACCCGGCATATCGAGGTGGAATTGCCGGCCGGTGTTGCCTACCGGGTCGGCGATCATCTCAGCGTGGTGCCGCGCAACGATCCGGCGCTGGTGGATTCGGTCGCGCGCCGCTTCGGATTCCTCCCCGGGGATCAAATCCGCCTGCAGGTGGCGGAAGGCCGCCGCGCGCAATTGCCGGTCGGCGACGTGGTGTCGGTCGGGCGCCTGCTCTCCGAATTCGTCGAGCTGCAGCAGGTCGCGACCCGCAAGCAGCTCCAGATCATGTCGGAACACACGCGCTGCCCGGTGACCAAGCCGAAGCTGCTGGCCTATGTCGGCGACGACGAAGCAGCCACCGAGCGCTACCGCGCGGAGATCCTGACCAGGCGCAAATCGGTATTTGACCTGCTGGAGGAACATCCGGCCTGCGAATTGCCGTTCCATGCCTATCTCGAAATGCTGTCGCTGCTGGCCCCGCGCTATTATTCGATCTCGTCGTCGCCGTCGGTCGATCCGTCGCGCTGCAGCGTCACCGTCGCGGTGGTGGAAGGCCCCGCGAGTTCGGGGCGCGGCGTCTACAGGGGCATCTGTTCGAACTATCTCGCCAGCCGCCGCGCCGGCGAGACCATCCACGCCACGGTGCGCGAGACCAAGGCCGGCTTCCGGCTGCCCGACGACGCGTCCGTGCCCATCATCATGATCGGACCCGGCACCGGCTTGGCGCCGTTCCGCGGCTTCCTGCAGGAGCGCGAGGCGCGCAAGGCCCGGGGCGCCAGCCTCGGTCCCGCCATGCTGTTCTTCGGCTGCCGGCATCCCGACCAGGACTTTCTCTACGCCGACGAACTGAAGGCGTGCGCGGCCGCCGGCATCGCCGAACTACACACCGCGTTTTCGCGCGCCGAAGGTCCGAAGACCTATGTGCAGCATCTGGTGGCGGCGCAGAAAGACCGGATCTGGGGCCTGATCGAACAGGGCGCGATCGTCTACGTCTGCGGCGATGGCGGCAAGATGGAGCCGGACGTCAAGGCGGCACTGGTTGCGATCTATCGGGAACGCAAGGGTGCCGATGCGGAGGCGGGGCTGCGCTGGATCGACGAGATGGGCACCAAGAACCGCTACGTGCTGGATGTCTGGGCGGGAGGATAGGATTTCGCCGCGCATACAGCCGTCGGGAGCGTGTCACGCGGGGATGCTGGTTACGCCGCCTTGGCGACCGCCCCATGGGCATGCTTGGCGATCGCGTCGATGATCTGCGGCCACATCGGGATCGGTATCGCGTGGCCCATGCCCTCGATCATCAACAGCTTGGCGCCCGGAATCGAGGCCGCGGTGTCCTTGCCGCCCTCGGGACGCACCAGCGGATCGACGGTGCCGTGAATGACCAGCGTCGGCGCCTTCACCGCGTGCAGCCGAGCCTTGCGGCTGCCCGAGGCCAGAATGGCGCGGAGCTGGCGGCCGACGCCGTTGGGATTGAGGCCGCGCTCGAAGGTGCGCTCGGCGCGTTCGAGGTCCTTGGCTTCGTCGAGCGGAAAGCTGCCGACGCGCAATACCTTCCAGGTCTGCGCGAAGCGCTTGAGATATTCTTCCCTGGTGGTCGGGGGCGGTGCCATCAGCATCGCCGCTGCCTCGCGGGTCGGCGGCGGCACCTTCGGATTGCCTGTCGTCGACATGATCGAGGTCAGTGAGCGCACCCGCTGCGGAAACGAGATCGCGATTTCCTGAGCGATCATGCCGCCCATGGAGGCGCCGACGATGTGGGCCGACTTGATGCCGAGGGCGTCCATCAGCCCGGTGGTGTCTTCGGCCATGTCGCGGAGCCTGTAGGGTGCAGCAACCGGGATTTTCAGGAACCGCAGCTTGAGCAGTTCCAGCAGCGTCAGGCGCTTGCCGCCGCTCATCCTGCCGGATTTGCCGATGTCGCGGTTATCGAAGCGGATGACGCGAAATCCGCGGTTTGCCAGCTCGCGGCAGAATTCGTCGTCCCACAGGATCATCTGGGCCCCGAGCCCCATGATCATCAGCATCGGCTCCGCGCCGGCGTCACCGAAGACTTCGTAACAGATGTCGATGCCGTTGGCCCGCGCGATCTGCGGCGGCTGATGGAGTGGCGAATTCACGGATGGGCTCCTCGATGGCAAGCAGGCAGGGACTCTATGGCACGGTTTTTCGCGCTGCAGAAGGCTCCCGTGCAGCAGGGAAGCTGACAAATCGACGCCCGCGATGTTGACCGTCCCCGCGCAACAGTGTGGTATGAGCCGAAACAGGCGGGACGCTGGCGCAAGAGTGGATGCCGGTTTTTGCGACCAGAATACGCGCAAGATGTCTGGCTTCGTGAACACGCTGGAGGGCGCCTATGGCAGACAAGGCCAACGATCCGGTCGCGATGTGGCAGAACATGATCGGCGAGATGGAGAAGGGGTTCAACTCCTTCGCCAATCAGGCCATGGCGTCGCCGGAATTTTCCAAGGCTGTCAATCAGGTCGGCGGGGTGACTGCGGGCGCGCAGAAGCAGCTCGGTGATCTCATGGAGAAATATCTCGTCGGCATGAACCTGCCGAGCCGGGCGCAGATGGTCTCGATGGCCGAGCGGCTGCAGTCGATCGAAGGCCAGTTGAACGAGATCAAGGCGATGCTGAACGCGATGAACAGCAATGCCGCCGCGTCCGCAGGCGGCTATGCCGGCGCCCCAAAGCCGCCGCGCACCAAACGGCCGCCGTCGGCCGCCGGAGAGCCAAAATGAACGCCAGTGCCGGCCTCAATGTCGCGGGCCTCGATCTGGCTTTGATCCCGGACCGGATCCAGTCCGAGGTGCAGCGCGCGATCCAGCGCAGCATCAAGGGGGTCGAGTATATCGCTTCATCCGGCCCGTCGCTGGGGTCGACGCCGAAGGACATCCTGGCGGCGCGCGGCACCATGAACCTCTATCACTACCGGCCGGTCGCGGACGAGATCTACCGGGTGCCGATCCTGATCGTGATGGCGACCACCAATCGCGGCTATATCCTCGACATGGTGCCGGGCCAGAGCTTCATCGAATTTCTGCTCAAGCGCGGGTACGACGTCTACATGCTGGACTGGAGCGCGCCGAAGCCGGAAGAGAAAAGCCTGCGGATGGAGGACTACGTCCTCGACTTCATCCCGGATTGCGTCCGCCGCGTGCAACTGGATTCCGGCGAAACCGACGTCACCGTGATCGGCTATTGCTTCGGCGGCGTGCTGTCGCTGCTGTATGGTTCGATCTTCAACGACGGGCCGATGAAAAACCTGATCTGTTTCACCACGCCGATCGATTTCCGCGAGATGAAGCTGTTCTCGAATTTTTCGGACCGCCGCTATTTCGACGTCGACCGGCTGGTGGACAGTATCGGCAACGTGCCGCCGGAGATGATCCTGTCATCGTTCGAGATGCTGCGGCCGGCGTCGCGCGCCGCCAGCCAGGTGCAACTGTGGGAAAACATCTGGAACGACGAATACGTCAAAGCCTACCGGATGATGGATCGCTGGGGCACGGACACCTTGCCGCTGGCCGGCGAGTATTTCCGCGCCATCACCAAGGACCTGATGTGGGACAACAAGCTGTTCAACGGCACCATGTCCGTCGGCGGACGCGCGGCGGATATTTCAAGGATCAAGATACCGATCCTGCACGCGGTGGCCGAGCACGATCACATCGTGCCCTATGACGCTGCCAGGCATTTGATCACGAAGGTCGGCTCGACCGACAAGGAAGAAGTGATCCTGAAGGGCGGCCATGTCAGCGTCGTCGCCGGCGCCAACGCCATCAAGCGGCTGTGGCCGAAACTCGATTCATGGCTATGCGAGAGATCGATATGAGCAGCGATAGCAGAACCTATCCTCGACGCGTCCAGACCGAAGCCGGCGAGATCGAGTTTCGCCTGATGTCGCCGGCCGACGAGGCCGCCGTGCTCGACTTCGCCCAGAAGCTGCCGGTGCACGATCTGCTGTTCCTGCCGCGCAACATCAGCGAGCCCAAGGTGCTCTCGGCCTGGATCAAGGAGATCGAGCGCGGCGTCATCACCAGCATCCTGGCGGTGAAGGCGGGGAGGGTGGTCGGGTGCGGCACCCTGGTGCGCGATCCCTGGTCGTGGTCGCCGCATGTCGGCGAAATCCGCAACGTGGTCTCATCGGACGTGCGGGGGCAGGGGGTCGGCCGGGCGCTGTCGCAGGAGACATTTGCCCTCGCCCTGGGCGCCGGTCTGGAGAAGCTGATGGTGCAGATGACCGTCGATCAATCCGGCGCCATCGCCATCTTCGAGGGCCTCGGCTTCAAGGCCGAGGCGCTGTTGCGCGATCATGTGAAGGACAAGGACGGCAGGAACCACGATATTGTCGTGCTCGGGCACAATGTGGCGCAAGTGCGGGCCCAGCTGGAAGCCTATGGACTGCCGGCGGCTGTCCAGCATTAGGCAGCCGCAGCGCCGGTTTAGCGGGCAATCCGCCCAATCGCCGAGCTAATCACGGGATCGTGATATCGCATCGCACCATTGATGTTGCGATGCACCATCAGCTGTGCCATATAGAGATTGCCCCGGGCCAATCCGGACGGGGTGAGCCCATAGCTCAAATCTGAGGATGGAGAAGCCCAAATGAATACCGAAACCAATTCCGTGCTGAACACCGTCAAGGACGCCTTCGCGCCCGTCACCGAAGCGTTCACCAAGCTGCAGAATATGGAAGTTCCTGAAGCAGCCCGAGAGTTTGTGAAGAAGCAGGCCGAGACCGCCAAGGTTCGCGCCGCCGACATCCATGCCGGTTCCGAGAAGGTGACCGCCGCGATCGAGACCGCCGTTGCCGGTTCGGTTTCCGAGGCCGCCAAGATCAGCCGCAACATCCAGGACGCGCTCTACCAGGACGCCGAGGCATTCTTCGCCGGCATCGACAGGCTGGCTTCCGCCAAGTCGTTCAACGAAGCGGTCCAGATCCAGTCCGACATGGTCCGCGCACGCGGCGAAGTGCTCATGTCGCGGGCGAAGGCCTCGACCGAGTATCTCGGCAAGCTCGTCGCCGACGGCGCCAGGACCGCTCAGGACAACTTCTCGAAAGCCTACACCAAGACCGCCTGATCGCGTTTCGACCAGCCGATCATTCGAAGGCCCGCTTGCGCGGGCCTTCTTTTTGGGCGGTACTTTGCGTTCCCCGGCTCTGCAGCGCGCAGCGGTGCGCTGCAGAGCCGGGGTCCATCGCTTGGCGCCTGGGCCCCGGCTCTGCGGAGCAGCGTGAAGAACGCTGCACCGCGTCCGGGACACGACCTTGCCCCGGTCAGGATGACGGCGGTGTGAGTAGCACCTATGTACACAGCACGCCTGCGAAAGCCATCATGACTTCCACCGGCACTTTCTCAATCGACGCTCCCGGCGATGCCGCACGCGCGGCCGAACTGCGGCGGGTCAAGGCGCTGGCGACCCTGGTGCTGGCGGGCACGCTGGCGCTGTTCGTAACGGCGAAGGCGTTGCTGCATGTGCACCCCGCCTTCGGCTTCGTCGCGGCGTTCGCGGAGGCGGCGACGATCGGCGGTCTCGCCGACTGGTACGCCGTGGTGGCGCTGTTCAAGCGGCCGCTGGGACTGCCGATCCCGCACACCGCGATTATCCAGAGCAACCAGCACCGCATCGCCGAAAAACTCGGCGAGTTCATCGAGGTGCATTTTCTAGAGGCCGCGCCGGTCGAGGCAAAACTGCGCCAGATCGATTTCGGCTCGTTCGTCGCCGACTGGCTGCGCGACCGCAAGCGCAGCGACGATCTCGCCCGCTTCGCGCTGCGGCTGCTACCGGAAGCCTTGTCGGCGACGGAAACCTCCGGCCTGATGACGTTCATCACCCGGCGGATTACCACCCAGCTGCAGGAGATCAATCTGGCTCCGCTCGCCGCCGGCACGCTGCGCGGTTTCGTGGAGGAGAAAAGGCATCAGGGCCTGCTCGACGATATCCTGCGCGTGGTGCATCAGTCGCTGACCCAGCCGGAAACGATGGCGGTGATCCGCGAGAAGATACGCGACGAACTGCCGACGCTGCTGAAACTTTACCGTGCCGACAAGTTTCTGGTGAATCGAATCGTCGCGTCCGCAACCACGTTCTTCGAGGAAGTGCGCAACGATCCGCAGCATCCGTTCCGCGGCGAATTCAATGGTATGCTGCTGTCGTTCGTCGACCGGCTCGGCAGCGATCGGGCCTTCGCCGATCGCCTCGACGGACTGAAGCGCGAGCTGCTGGCGCGTCCCGAACTCGGCGACCTCGCCCGCAACATCTGGTCGAACACCCGATCCTTCATCGAGCGCAGTGCCTCGGGTGAGACCCAGGTGCTGCAGCAGCATCTGGCGGGAATGTTCGTGAAAGCCGGCGAGGCGCTCGCGGCCGATTCCGAACTGCGCGCCGAGATCAATCAGGGTCTGGTCGCCGTGCTCCGGAGTTTCATCGCCGACCAGAAGAGTGGCGTGTCGAGCTTCATCGCCGATCAGGTCAAGGCCTGGGATATGGGGCAGCTGATTGCGCTGATCGAGATCAACATCGGCAAGGACCTGCAATACATCCGCTTCAACGGCGCGCTGATCGGCGGGCTGGCGGGACTGTCGCTCTACACGCTGGAATACCTGCTGCGGCTGCTGTGACTTTTAGATCACTCGGTTCCGTTTAAGTGCGGCGACCTATTGTCCGAAGGCTGGTCACCCGCTTGAATGACGGAATCAGCGCCCTAACTTGATCCAAGTGATGTTGCGTTGCGGAACGATTTTGCGAGGTTTGCGTCTTCCTATGGTCCATTGGCCGGCTGCCAGATTGAAAGGGGCCGGCTCAGAGAGGAGCTGTCATGTCCGCGACGACCCAGACGCTACGCGCGCCGTCCAAAACCCTGATGTTCATGGAGGGGCGCGCCCTTCACGAGTTTGGCGCCTTCCTCGGTGCCCTGCCGCTACTCAGCCTGGCGCCGCGCGGCGACGGGCATCCGGTGCTGGTGTTGCCCGGGCTGGTTGCTTCGGACACCTCAACGCGGCCGCTGCGCAGCTTCCTGAGCAACCGGGGCTATGCGGTCAGCGGCTGGCGCCAGGGCCGCAATCTCGGCCTGCGCGATGGCGTGCAGCAGGCGATGGTCGATCTCGTGCATGAGCTCAACGACACCCACGGGCGCAAGGTCAGCCTTGTCGGCTGGAGCCTCGGTGGCCTCTATGCGCGGCAGCTCGCCAAGATGGTGCCGGACCGGGTCCGCTCGGTGGTCACGCTCGGCAGTCCGTTCGCCGGAGGCCCGAAGGCGACCAATGCCTGGCGGGTCTATGAGATCGCGAGCGGCCGCAGCGCCGAAGAGGAAGATCACGCATTCGGCGGATCGCTTTCGGAAGCGCCACCGGTGCCGACCACCGCGATCTTCAGCCGCACCGACGGCATCTGCGCGTGGCAGGGCTGCATGGAAAAGACCTCGGCGACATCGGAAAGCATCGAGGTCGAGAGCAGCCATTGCGGCATGGGACATCACCCTGCGGCGGTGTACGCCGTGGCCGATCGTCTAGCGCAGGCGGAAGGCCAGTGGGCGCCGTTCGAGCGCACCGGCTGGCGCAGCCTCGTCTATCCCGATCCGCATCGGTAAGGGCTTTCCTCACGTCTCCCCGCAAGCGGGGCGAGGTGAGCTGAGCACTGACGAGCGTTGTCGCAGCTTCCGAAAACGCGGTATGCGTTGCGCATGCCGCAGCCGCTTGCCCGAATCGTCGAACAGCTCAAGCGCGAACCCTCGCGCACCGGTTCCATCGTCATCACGGTGTTCGGCGACGCCATCGTGCCGCGCGGCGGCTCGGTCTGGCTCGGCACGCTGCTCGAATTCTTCAAGGCGCTCGACATCGACAGCGGCGTGGTTCGCACCGCGATGTCGCGGCTCGCCATCGACGGCTGGCTGGAACGCCACAAGGTCGGCCGCAACAGCTTTTACCGGCTGGCGGGGAAGGGGCGGCATACCTTCGATGCCGCGACGCTTCACATCTATGATCCACGGCCCGCCGAATGGACCGGACGCTTTGAACTGCTGCTGATCGGCAACGGGGAGGACCGTGACGCCTCCCGCGAGGCGCTCAAGAATGCCGGTTTCGGCAGCCCCCTGCCGGGCGTATGGGTGGCGCCATCGGGCGTGCCTATTCCGGAGGAAGCCGCCTCAGCGATCCGCCTGGAAGTCTCGGCCGAGGACGACAGCGGCCGACGCCTGCTCAGCGAGAGCTGGCCGCTTGCCCGCACCGCCGACGCCTATCTGAAATTCATGAAAACCTTCGAGCCGCTGCGTCGCTGGCTCTCCCGCCGCGAGCGTCTGTCGGATACCGACGCCTTCACCGCGCGGATCCTGCTGATCCATCATTACCGTCGGGTGGTGCTGCGCGACCCGCTATTGCCGATGGCCTTGCTCCCGGCGGATTGGCCGGGCCGGGCCGCCCGCGAGCTTTGCGCCGAGATTTATCGCGGGGTGCTTCCGGCATCCGAACAGTGGCTCGACCGCCACGGCGTCAATCCCGGCGGGCCGCTGCCGGCGGCCGGCGAGGAACTGGCGCGCCGGTTCTCGGATACGTAATTATGTTACAAGAAAATATTGAGTTTATCGCATTCTGATATATGTTAGAAGCGTTCCAGGGAGATCGGCCATGTACACGCAGGCGCTCAACACGTCCGACGCTGATGACCGCCATATTGAGGATGCCGGCCGGGCGGCGGCGTTTCAGGCGCGCATCGATGCCGAAGAGCGCATCGAGCCGAACGACTGGATGCCGGCGGCCTATCGCAAGACGCTGACGCGGCAGATCTCGCAGCACGCCCATTCCGAGATCGTCGGCATGCTTCCGGAAGGCAACTGGATCACCCGCGCGCCGTCGCTGCGCCGCAAGGCCGCGCTGCTCGCCAAGGTGCAGGACGAATGCGGCCATGGGCTCTATCTGTACGCCGCCGCCGAAACGCTCGGCGCCTCGCGCGAGGAGCTGGTCGACCTGATGCTGGCAGGCAAGGCAAAGTATTCCTCGATCTTCAATTATCCGACCCTGACCTGGGCCGATATCGGCGTGATCGGCTGGCTGGTCGATGGCGCGGCGATCATGAACCAGATTCCGCTGTGCCGCTGCTCCTACGGTCCCTATGCGCGCGCCATGATCCGGGTCTGCAAGGAGGAATCTTTTCACCAGCGCCAGGGTTACGAGATCATGCTGACGCTGGCCCGCGGCTCCGAAGAGCAGAAGGCGATGGCGCAGGACGCGCTGGACCGCTGGTGGTGGCCGGTGCTGATGATGTTCGGTCCGCCCGACCAGGCCAGCCAGCACAGCGACACTTCGACCATGTGGAAGATCAAGCGTTTCTCCAATGATGAACTGCGCCAGAAATTCGTCGATGCGACGGTGCCGCAGGCGCAGTATCTCGGCCTGACCATTCCCGACCCCGGCATGAAGCAGAATGCGGATGGGCACTGGGAATACAGCGCGATCGACTGGGACGAATTCAAGCAGGTACTGGCCGGCAACGGCCCGTGCAACCGCGACCGGCTGGCGGCGCGCCGCAAGGCGCATGACGATGGCGCCTGGGTGCGCGAGGCAGCTCAGGCCTATGCCGAGAAACGCAAGCACCGGCAAGTCGCGCAGGCTGCTGAATAGGGTTGAGGAAACCGTTATGGCCACACCGAATACGCCGCTTTGGGAAGTCTTCATCCGCAGCCGTAACGGGCTCGCGCACAAGCATGTCGGTTCGCTGCATGCCTTTGACGCGACGATGGCCGTGCAGGCCGCGCGCGACCTCTACACCCGCCGCGGCGAGGGGCTGTCGATCTGGGTGGTGCCGTCAAGCGCGATCACGGCGTCCGATCCCTCCGACAAGGGCATGATGTTCGAGCCGGCGGAATCCAAGATCTATCGGCATCCGACGTTTTACGATGTTCCGGATGAAGTCGGGCATATGTGAGAAGCGGGATAGCGGCGTGCAGCAAAAACAGCCCTCATCCTGAGGAGCCCCGCATCTTTGCGGGGCGTCTCGAAGGATGGCGGCGAGAAAAATGAGTCGCGGCCATCCTTCGAGACGCGCGCCCAAGAGGGGCGCGCTCCTCAGGATGAGGTCGGAAATCGAACGGACAGGTTATCGAACATGGCAGTCGCTTCCATCTCCGTCTCCGAAACGCCGCTGGTGCTGTACACGCTGCGCCTCGCCGACGACGCGCTGATACTCGGGCACCGGCTGTCGGAATGGTGCGGGCACGCGCCGATTCTGGAAGAGGACATGGCGCTCGCCAATATGGGGCTCGACCTGCTCGGCCAGGCGCGCGAGCTGTATTCTTACGCGGCGAAGGTCGAAGCCAAGGGCAACGACGAGGACAAACTCGCCTATTTGCGCGATGTCAGGCAGTATCGCAATCTGTTGCTGCTGGAGCAGCCGAACGGCGATTTCGCGCAAACCATGGCGCGGCAGTTCTTCTACTCGGCATTCGCCGATCTTTACTGGCGCGCGATGATGAAATCCGGCGACGCGACGCTGGCCGCAGTCGCGGCGAAATCCGAAAAGGAAAGCGCCTATCACTTGCGGCATTCGTCGGAATGGATGGTCCGGCTCGGCGACGGCACCGCGGAAAGCCATGCCCGCGCGCAGGCCGCGATCGATCATCTCTGGGCCTTTACGGGCGAAATGTTCTGTACCGACGCCGGCGAGCGCGGTTTGGTTGACGCCGGCATATCAGTCGATCCGGCAAGCCTGCGTTCGCAATGGCTCCGGACCGTTGCCGATGTCGTGGGAGAAGCGACGCTTGATCTGCCCAGCAGCGGCTGGATGCAGCAGGGCGGCCGCGACGGCCGGCACAGCGAGCATCTCGGGCATCTGCTCAGCGAGTTGCAGTCGATGCAACGAACGTTTCCGGGGGCTGTGTGGTGACCGCGCTATTCAGCGATGCGGAGCTGCGGCAGCATGCGTGGAATACCGCCGCGACCGTGGTCGACCCGGAAATTCCGGTGCTGACCATCGCCGATCTCGGCGTGCTCCGCGATGTCACGATCAGGGATGGCCAGGTCGAGGTCGCGATCACGCCGACTTATTCCGGCTGCCCCGCGATGAACATGATCGGCCTCGAGATCGAGCTGGCGCTGGAGCGCGAGGGGTTTCGAAACTCGAAGGTGCGCACCGTGCTGTCGCCGGCCTGGACCACCGACTGGATGAGCCAAGAGGGCCGCCGCAAGCTCAGGGAATACGGCATCGCGCCGCCCCAGGCGGCCGGCTCCCGCCGCGCGCTGTTCGGCGTGCAGCAAGTGACCTGTCCGCAATGCGGCTCGGAAGATACGGAGGTGCTGTCGGAGTTCGGCTCCACCTCCTGCAAGGCGCTGTGGCGCTGCAAGAGCTGCCGGGAGCCGTTCGATTATTTCAAATGTCATTGACCGCTCGCAACGACGTTGATGGATTGAAAGCTAAACTTTCGATGTCACACGCACCTAGATTCCATAAGCTCGCCGTCAACGACTTGCGCCGCGAGTCCATGGACGCAGTGTCGATGACGTTTTCGATTCCGCGCGAACTCGCCGACGATTACCGTTTCGCTCCCGGCCAATATCTGACCCTGCGCACCACCATGGATGGTGAGGAAGTTCGCCGCTCCTATTCGATCTGCTCCGGCCCCGACGATGGCGAGCTGCGCATCGCGGTAAAGAAGGTCGACGGCGGCGCGTTCTCGAGCTGGGCCGCGGACGAATTGAAGGCCGGCGACCAGCTCGACGTCATGACTCCGACCGGCCGATTCGGCGTCGCAGCGGCGCCGGAGGAAGCGCGGGTCCATGTCGGCTTCGCTGCCGGTTCCGGTATCACGCCGATCCTGTCGATCGCGAGGGGCGTGTTGGCGCGCGAGCCGGACAGCCGGTTCTTTCTGTTTTACGGCAACCGCTCGACATCGGGCATGCTGTTTCGCGAGGCGCTGGAGGAGCTGAAAGACCGCTTCATGCAGCGGCTCTCGGTCTTCCACGTGATCTCGGGCGAAGAGCAGGACATCCCGATCCTGCACGGGCGGCTCGACGGCGAGAAGGTGAGAGTACTGCTGCGCTCACTGGTCCCGGCGTCGGATGTCGATCACGTCTTCATCTGCGGCCCCACCGGGATGAGCGACGACATCGAGGCGACCTGCCGGGATGTCGGCATTGCCGCCGATCGCATTCACGTCGAGCGGTTCGTTTCGGAATTCGGTGGCAAGCCGCGACCCAAGGCCGTGATCGCGGCGGGCGCGCCACCCAAGGCGATGGCGTCGCTGATCATCGACGGCAAGCGCCGCGAGGTGCCGGTCGCCGACGGCGAAGCCGTTCTCGATGCGGCGTTACGTGCGGGTATGGATCTGCCGTTCGCCTGCAAGGGCGGCATGTGCTCGACCTGCCGTGCCAAGCTGATCGAGGGCAGCGCCGAGATGGAGGTCAATTATTCGCTGGAGCCGTGGGAGCTCAAGGCAGGGTTTATCCTGACCTGTCAGGCGAAGCCGACCTCGGACAGGGTGGTGGTGGATTACGACCACGTTTAGGCTCCAGCCGTCGCCCTGGGACGTGGAACGGTATCTAGATACAGGCGTCCTTACAGTGCATGGGGTTGTTTTCCAGATTTCTTGCTGGGACGTTGCGGCGGGCGCTGCGCCGCGTCCTTCGCCTAATCCTTCGGTCGCTTGTCGTGGACGCGTTTGGCCTTGCCCAGCGAGCGCTCCAGTGTCTCCGGCGGCACCGCGCGGACGCGCGCGGTGATGCCTATGGTATTCTTGATGAGGGCGGTGACCCGCTCGGTGTGCTCGACCAGCCCGCCATCGTCCCAGTGCTCCGGGCGCGCCTCGGCATGCACCGTCATCTCGTCCATCCGCCCCTCGCGGGTCAGTTCGATGATGAAATGGCCGCCGCACCACGCGGTGGCCAGAAGGACTTCCTCGATCTGGGTCGGGAAGACGTTGACGCCGCGCAGGATGATCATGTCGTCGGAACGCCCCGTGACCTTCTCCATCCGCCGCATGCCCGGCCGCGCCGTGCCCGGCAGCAGCCGGGTCAGGTCGCGGGTGCGGTAGCGGATAATGGGAAACGCCTGCTTGGTCAGCGAGGTGAAAACCAGCTCGCCCTGTTCGCCGTCGGGCAGCACGGCGCCGGTGTCGGGGTCGATCACTTCAGGGTAGAAATGATCCTCCCAGATATGCAGGCCATCTTTGGTTTCGATGCATTCCTGAGCGACCCCGGGGCCGATCACCTCGGACAATCCGTAAATATCGGTCGCGTCCATGTCGAACGACGCTTCGATCTCGGCGCGCATCGCGTTGGTCCAGGGTTCGGCGCCGAAGATGCCGATCTTCAGGGACGACTTCCGCGGGTCGAGGCCCTGGCGTTTGAATTCGTCTGATATCGCCAGCATGTAGCTCGGCGTCACCGTGATGATGTCGGGCTTGAAGTCGTTGATCAACTGCACCTGCCGCTCGGTCATGCCGCCGGAGACCGGCACGACGGTGCAGCCGAGCTTTTCCGCGCCGTAGTGTACTCCGAGTCCGCCGGTGAACAGGCCATAGCCGTAGGCGTTGTGGATGATCATGCCGGTGCGGCCGCCCGCGGCGCGGATCGAGCGCGCCATCACATCGGACCACATGTCGATATCGGCCTGGGTGTAGCCAACCACGATCGGCTTGCCCGTCGTGCCGGAGGAGGCGTGGACGCGGACGAGTTTTTCGCGCGGCACCGCGAACATGTTGAACGGGTAATTGTCGCGCAGGTCGGACTTGACGGTGAACGGGAATTTCGCAAGGTCTGCCAGCTGCCGGAAATCCGCAGGCTGCACGCCGGCCTTGTCGAAAGCCATCCTGTAGTGCGCGACGTTGTCGTAGGCGTGCGCCAGCGTCCACGCCATGCGCCCGGTCTGCAGCGCCGTGATTTCGTCGCGGGACGCCCGCTCGGCCGTGTCCATCTCGGGGCTGTAACCGTTCTTGCTGGATTGCGGATTGGTCAAAGCCATCGCGTATTTCCTGGCGTGTTCTCTCAGTCAACCACTTGTTTCGACCTGGCATCGACCTCAGTCGCCAGCCAGCTGCCGCCGACGGTGCGGGAATGGCCGCGAAACTCGGCAATCACGACATCGCCGACGGTGACGCGCACGTCGTAGATGCCGGAACGCCCGCTGCGCGAAATCTCCCGCGCCGTCGCCACCAGACGATCGCCGAGCTTGCCGGGTTTGATGAAGGTGATATCGCACTGCGCCGCGACGGCGCGTTCGTTACGGGAATTGCAGGCAAACGCGAAGGCCGAATCCGCCAGCAAGAAGATGAAGCCGCCATGCGCGATGCGCTGCCCGTTGACCATCTGCGGCGCGACCGTCATGGTCAGGGTCGCCTGGCCCGGCCTGACGTCGATGATCTCCATGCCGAGACCCTTGCTGGCGTCGTCTTCCTGCCACATCGCATCGGCGCAGGCGCGTGCGAGGTCGTCCGCCGACAGCGTCGCCTTGACGTTCACGTTGGTCTCCCCGCGGCGGTGACCGGATGCAAATGCGCTCTCCCGGGTCGGTGCGGACCTGTCGAAACAAGCCTCTTGAACTAACCGATCAGTCGGATAGTCATGATGCGAAGCCACCATGGTGTCAACGATCCCTGCGGGCGTCAAATCGCTTGAAATCGCCATAAGTCGGGGACATCCGTGATACCTGCGCCCCCCAAACCAAATGGTCCGCCGGTTGCCGTCGAGGCGCGTTGCGTGCGCCTTTTGGCGAAGGCCGGCGATCCGGCTTCGCTCGCCCCCAGGGTCGAGCGTCGGCGGCTGTCGCGCGCCGCGAATGAACTGCTGATCGAGGTCAAGGCGGCGGCGGTCAATCCGTCCGACGTGAAAGCCGCCACCGGCCTGATGGCCTATGCGGTGTTTCCGCGCACGCCCGGCCGCGACTACGCCGGCTTCGTCATCGACGGGCCGGCCGACTGGATCGGGCGCGAGGTGTTCGGCTCATCAGGTGATCTCGGAATACGGCGCGACGGCACCCACGCCACGCATCTCGCCGTGGAAACCGAAGCGGTGGTGGCGAAGCCTCGAAACCTGTCGTGGGAAGAGGCCGCCGCGATCGGCGTGCCGTTCGTCACCGCGATGGAAGGTCTTCGCCGCGCCGGCATGCCGAAGCCGGGCGATATCGTGCTGGTGATGGGGGTCAACGGCAAGGTCGGCCAGGCCGCGGTACAGATCGCAAGCTGGCACGGCGCGCGCGTGATCGGCGTCGTGCGCAAGAGCGAACCCTATCAAGGTCACGCCAATGGCAGGGTCGATGTGATCGATGCCTCGGTGACGGATGTCGCAGCGCGTGTTCGCGAACTCACGGACGGCCAGGGCGCCGATATCGTCTTCAATACCGTCGGCGATCCCTACTTTCAGGCGGCGCACCAGTCGCTGGCGCTACGGGGACGTCAGATCCTGATCGCCGCCATCGACCGCATCGTGCCGTTCAACATCCTGGAGTTCTATCGCGGCCAGCACACCTATGTCGGGGTTGATACGCTGGGGCTGTCATCGGTCGCCACAGGGGCGGTGCTCAGGGAAATCGGTTCGGGTTTCGCGAGCGGGCATTTGAAGCCGTTCCCGATTCTGCCGAGGGCGATCTATCCGCTGGAGCAGGCGAAGGCCGCCTTCCTCGCGGTCGCCGGTTCCTCGCGCGACCGCGTGATCCTGCGGCCGGCATAAGCCGCCCGATTCCAGCATTCTACCTGCCTGCGGCAGAAACGAAACCATTCGCGTTTCGATTGGGAACGGAGGCGTTATTCTCCGCGCGACCCGATGCACGACAACTTCATTCTTTGTTTTTGCGGGCCGTGGACTGGCCTGCATGACAGACGATATAGCAGGCAGTGCTTGCATCCTGTTTGAGCCGTGCCGGCCAATACAGCCGCGAGCAAGGGAAAAAGCAGTGCAGGGCGTTGACAACATTGTCGTAGTGAGCGGGCTGGCGATCGGCCTCGCCTATGGTGCCGTCGGATTGCTGAGCGGCTTCTGTCTGCTCAGTAGCCTGCGGGGCTGGTGGGCTGACGGAGACAGCCGCCTGATCCGGACCTACGCGCTGGCGCTGGGGGTTGCGATCGCAGCCGCGCAGCTTCTCGCCGCCTGCAGCGTCGTCGATCTCGGCAAGTCGATCTATCTGCAGCCGTCGTTTTCCGCGCCGCTGATGTTTGCCGGCGGATTGCTGTTCGGCTACGGCATGGTGCTGTCGAACGGCTGCGGTTCGCGCGCGCTGGTGCTGCTCGGGCGCGGCAATCTGCGCTCGTTCGTCGTGGTGATCGTGCTCGGCATCGCCGCGCAGATGACGTTGAAGGGTCTGATGGCACCGCCCCGCGTCGCGGCGCTGCAGATGACGCAGAGCGCGCCGAACTTCGTGTCATTGCCGGCGCTGTTGTCGAACTTGGGTATCGCCGAGACATATGCCCGCATGCTCGCGGCTTCGGCGATATCGGGAGCCCTGATCATCTTTGCGTTTGCACACGCGCCGTTCCAGCGCGCCTGGGGCCAAATCGCCGCAGGGCTCGCGGTCGGCCTGCTGGCTGCCGCCGGCTGGTTCGCGACCGGCTATCTCGGCGCCGACGATTTCAATCCCGCCGCCGTGACGTCGCTGACCTTCATCGCGCCGATCGCCGACAGCGTGCAGTACGTCATGCTGTCGACCGGGCTGACGCTGAACTTCGGCATCGCCATGGTGGCCGGCGTGTTCGGCGGAAGCCTGCTGACGGCGCTGATCACGCGCCGTTTCCACTGGGAAGGTTTTTCATCGCCGCGGCACATGCTGCGCTCGATCGGCGGCGCAGCGCTGATGGGCGCGGGGGGTGCGATGGCCTATGGCTGCTCGATCGGGCAGGGCCTGACCGGCCTGTCGACGCTGGCGCTGGCGTCGTTCGTTGCCGTCGCCGGAATACTGCTTGGCACCGCCGCGGGATTGCGGGGCGTGCTGCGGGTTCAGCCGCTGGTGCCGGCGCAGGAGTCACGCCCGCGCGCGTGAGGTCGCCAGCCGCATCACGTCGAGATATCCGGGCCGGACTTCCATCCGTTTGATCAGGCCCTTCTTCAGCAGCAGCCGATGCGCTTCCGGCAGCCGGTAGCACGGCAGATACATGAAGAGATGATGTTCGGCGTGGTAGTTCACCCAGTAAGGCGCGATCAGCAGCCGCTCGACGGGGTTGGCCAATGTGGTGCGGGCGTGGCTGAACGGATCGTCGCCGGTCGAGGTGCAGGCGTGCTCGGCGATGTTGCGGATCCGCGTCACCAGCGGCAGCCATGTCGCCATCCCGACCACCCACACCGCCCAGTACCAGATGCCCGCGCCCGCAAGCCAGAACAGCCAGAACATCAACGCGTTCACGCCAAGAAAACGCGCCATCTTGTCGGCGCCGCTGGCGACGAAGCTTTCGTGCGACACGGTGCCGTCGCCGTCGTTGCGCCGAAACAGCGACAGGAACAGCGGCAGCCTTTGTTTGACGAATGTCTGTCCGGTGAGATCGCGGATGGCCTTGCGGGTGTAGCTCTCTTTGGTGATCGGAAACGGCGCCGACAGCGACAGATCGGGGTCTTCCGGCTGCTGGGTGAATTTATGGTGCTGCAGATGATAGGAACGGTAGCTGGCGAGGTCGGAGCCGACGGGCACCGCGCACAGCCATTGGCCGACCCATTCGTTGATCGCCTTGTTGTGGTGAAGCCCGCCATGGGCGGCCTCATGCATCAGGATCGCGAGGCCCAACTGGCGCGTGCCCACGACCATCACCGCGATCAGCCATGTCAGCGGATTGGGCCACAGCGCCACCAGCGCGATGGCCAAGGCGATCGTGCCCCAAACGTGGACCACCAGCCACATGCCGCGTAGCGAGCTGCGCGACGTCAGCCGGCTCCATTCCTCCGGCGAAAAAATCGTCTTGGGGTCGACGCGTGCCACCATGGGCATGGATGGTTCCTTCACGGGTGTTGTTCGACGCGTTTTCTTTGCGCGAACCGGTCCCCACTTCGCTTGAAAACGCTGTGGATGATACGCCCGCTCACATGTTCGTCAATCCGCCGCTGATGTCACAATGCGGATTTCCGAGGTGAGGGTGCGGTGCACCGGGCACTTGTCGGCGATCTCCATCAATTTCTTGCGCTGTCCGGCATCGAGCGCGCCTTCCATGGATATAATCCGGTCGAACTGGTCGAGCATGCCGACCCTGGTTTCGCATTCGGCGCAATCCTCCGCGTGAATCTTGCGGTGGTCCAGCGTCACCGTGACGCGCTCCAGCGGCAGCGACTTGCGCTCGGCGTACATCCGCATGGTCATCGCGGTGCAGGCGCCAAGGCCGGCGAGCACCAGATCATAGGGTCCGGGTCCGGTGTCGTCGCCGCCGACGGCGACGGGCTCGTCGGCTACCAGCCGATGCGGCCCAAGGGAAATGGTCTGCTGGAATTTGCCGTTGCTGGTCTCGGCAACCACCACCTTGCGCGGCGCGTCGCCTGGAGCGACGGGCTGGACGGGACCGAGATAGCGCTCCGCCCAGGCGGCGATGACACCGGCGACATAGGACGCGTCGCGCTTGTTGCTCAGCAGGTGATCGGCGCCCGCCAGCGAGACGAAACTCTTCGGATGTTTTGCCGCCACGAAAATATGCGTGGCGTTGTCGATGCCGACGGTGTCGTCGGTCGGCGAATGCATGACCAGCAGCGCCTTGTGCAGTTTCGTCGCCTGCGCCATCAGGCTTTGCTCGGCGATGTCGTCTAGAAATTCGTTGCTGATGTGGAACGGCCGGCCGGCGAGTTGGACTTCGACCTGGCCGTGCTGGCGGATGTCTTCGATGCGATCTTTGAACAGGCCGGTGACATGGACGGGATCGGACGGGGCGGCGATGGTGACGACGGCCTTCGCATCCGGAATTCTGCCCGCGGCGGCGAGGATGGCCGCGCCGCCGAGGCTGTGGCCGATCAGGATCGCCGGGCCCTGGCGGGTTTCGCGCAAATGGTCGGCGGCCCGCACCAGGTCGGCGACGTTGGAGGAGAATGTGGAATTGGCGAATTCACCTTCGCTGGAGCCGAGGCCCGTAAAATCGAATCGCAGCACAGCGATGCCCTTCGCTGTCAGCGCCAATGCAATGCGTTTGGCGGCCAGCCCATCCTTGCCGCAGGTGAAGCAGTGCGCAAACAGCGCATAGGCCATTGGCGTTCCCTCGGGCAAATCCAGCGCGGCGGCGAGCTGATGGCCGCCTTCGCTGGTGAATTGGAAACGTTCAGTCGGCACGGCGTTCTCCATGATGATGCTGCCCTCCACCTCTCCCTTTGGGAGAGGTCGGCGCGAAGCGCCGGGGTGAGGGGTTAAGCTCTCTCGACAGACCGTAACCCGTCGCCCGGATTTCTCGCAATGCTCGAAATCCGACCTCTCCCAAAGGGAGAGGTGATATTGAACGCTGGCGCCAAGGCTAGTCGCCGGAATAACGCTGCTCCAACCACGGATCGCCGCGGTTGTGATAGCCGCGCACTTCCCAGTAGCCCGGCGCGTCCTCGGCGAGGAATTCGATGCTCTGCAGCCACTTCGCGCTCTTCCAGAAATAGAGATGTGGCACCACGAGGCGCACCGGGCCGCCGTGCTCCGCTTCCAACGGCGCGCCCGACCATGAGTGCGCGAGCAGGGCGTCCTCGGCGGCGAAATCCTCCAGCGCCAGGTTGGTGGTGTAGCCGTCGTGCGAATGCAGCAACACGAAACGAGCCTCGTCGCGCGGCCGGCAGGCGCCAAGCAGGTCCCGGGTCGAAAGACCCTCCCATTGGTTGTCGTAGCGCGACCAGGTCGTGACGCAATGGATGTCGGAGGTGAAATTTGCCTGCGGCCGGCCGGTGAACTGCGAAAAATTCCAGAACAGCGGCTGCTCGACCGCGCCATAGACGTCGAGGCGCCAGCGCTCGCGGGAGATATCCGGCGTCAGGCCGAGGTCGAGGGTGGGCCAGTCCCGCGTCAGATGCTGTCCCGGCGGCAGGCGCTGCTCCCCGGGGCGGGAAGTCCTGCCGGTGAGGAAGCGCGCCTCCTGCGCCCAGCGCCGCTTGCTGCGTGTCAGCTTTGAGTCTGCAGGCGGATCGTCTGGTGTGGACATGCTCGACCTTCGGTTCCGATTAGTCAGGGCCGGAAGGTCCGGCATGGGAACGAGGAGAGGCGAACGCTTCAGGCCGATTTGCCGAACAGCACCGGAAGCTGCCGCGGCCCGCGCACGGTGCCCTCCGACCAGGTGACCTTGCCGGCCGGGTCGAGCCTGAAGTCCGGAATCCGCTTCAGCCATTCCTCGATCGCGACGGTCATTTCCATGCGCGCGAGGTTCGAGCCGACGCAGCGGTGAATGCCGAGGCCGAAAGCGGCGTGGCGGTTCTCCTTGCGGTCGAGCACGACCTTGTCGGCGTCGGGAAACATGGCGGGATCGCGGTTGGCGGCGGGAAACGACAGCAGCACCATGTTGCCTGACTTGACCGGGCAGCCGCTGATCATGGTGTCCTTCATCACCTCACGCGCCATCGTCACGGGCGCATAGGCGCGCAGCAATTCCTCGATCGCTGTCGGCATCAGCTCCGGCTCGGCGATCAGGCGGTCGCGATCCGCCGGCGTCTTGGCCAGGTGCCACAATGAAGCGCCGATCGCGCTCCAGGTAGTATCGATGCCGGCGATCAGCAGCAGCCGTAGCGAGCCCAGCACGTGTCCGTCGGACAGCGGCTGGCCGCTCTTGTCGCGCGCATTCATCATCGTCGTGATCAGGTCGTCGGTTGGGTTTCTTTTGCGCGCCTCGATGTGGCCGTGGAAGTAGCCGGTCATCTCGTGAATTGCGCGCATCATGGTGGCGTCGTCCTTGATGCCGAGCTCGAGGATCTCGTGAATCCATTTGATGAAGAGTTCGCCGTCCTCTTCCGGGATGCCGAGCATGTGGGCGATGGCGCGCACCGGAATGTGCTTGGTATAGCGCGCCGCGGCGTCGCATTGGCGGTCTGAGATGAATCCGTCAATCAGTTCGTTGCAGATCGCGCGGACCCGGGGCTCCAGCTTCTTCATGGCGTCAGGGGTGAACGGCGGAAGCAGCAGTTGCTTCGCCGGCTTGTGCTCCGGCGGATCGGAGGTGATCGGCGGCGCGGTATTGACGATCTCAGGCCTGACGTCGCGTACGATGACCCGGCGCGAGGAGAAATGCTCGGTGTCATAGGCGATCTCCTTCACCGCCTGGTAGGTGGTCGGCATGTAGCAGCCCAGAAAGCGGTCGGTATGAACCACCGGCGATGCCTTCCGCAACGTCTCCCAGATCGGAAACGGATCTTCCGTCCACCGCGGATCGGTATGGTCGAAATCGTGCACCCAGTCGGTGACGGGTGGATGATCGGGCGTCGCGGGGGCGGAATCGGGAATAGCGCGGGCGGGATCGGACATCACGGTATTCCTCCGGTTCGTTCGCTTGGTCCTTGATGGCGCTCACAACCGGTCACCACTTAAGACCGGCGGCGCTGGCGTGCCGGTTCACACTTCGGTGATTTCGATTGCGATCTCCGGGCAGTTCGACTTGGCGAGCCAGGCCTTGTCCTCGAGATCCGCCGGAACGGAGCCGTCGCCGGCTTCGTGCGCATTGCCGAATTCGTCGAGCTCGAACAGTTCGGGCGCCAGAGCCTTGCAGCGCGCATGGCCCTGACACTTGTCCTGGTCGACGTGTATCTTCAGTTTTCCGGACATCGAGCGCTTCCCCTGGATCACGCGCGGCATGGCGGCGTGGTGGGCGTTTCCGACCCTGTCTGCTGGTGGTGTGGGCCTTGTTGCCACACCTCGAAATTATAGCATATTACATTAGCGCCGCCCTGATAGTGTCAAGTGAAAATTCCGGGATTGCTGATGCCGCCTCGATTAGCCCGCAAGCCGGTCAATACCTATCACCACGGGGATCTTCGCGATGCCCTGGTTGACGCAGCTCTCGCCGAAGCGGAGCAGGGCGGCCCGGAGTCCATCAGCATCAAGGCTTTGGCAAAGCAACTCGGCGTCTCGCAGCCGGCTCCCTACCGGCATTTTGCCGACCGTGAGGCACTGCTGGAGGCGGTTACCGCCAAAGCCTTCCGCCAGTTCAACGCGGTCCTCCGCCAGTCGATCGGCCGGCCATCGAAGCAATCGAAGCTGTCGCGCCTCGCTCAAGCCGCTTTGGCGTTCGGTCTCCGCCGCAACGGCATCTACCGCTTGATGTTTGCGTCGCGCACGATGGCCTGCTCGCCGAAAGGTGGCGAACTCCACAACGCGGCCATGGAAACCTTCGGCCTGTTGCTGGAAGCGCTGGAAGCTCCCGCCATCGGATTGCTGCGCGAGCGGCAGGCTCTGAAAATCTGGGCCGCGCTGCACGGCGTGGTCATGCTGGCCGAGCAGGGGCTGCTCACCGGCCAGGTTGCCCAGATCAGCCGCGAGGAACTGGTCGAGGAGATCGTGGAGCAAAGCAAACTGGCGCTGTCGGTCGCGATCAAGGCGGCCGGCGCGACCGGTTAGGACTGTCGGCTTGTCCTACTTCGGCGGCCTCGGGTCGATCGGCGTGGCGCCGCTGATACCCAGAATATCCTCCAGCACTCTGGCGCCGGCGAGAAGCTGCGCTTCGCCGCGTGGAGCTGCCACCATCTGCAGCCCGACCGGCAAGCCCGAGGCCGTGAAGCCGCAGGGGAGCGATAGGGCCGGGCAGCACACCAGTGTGATCGCATAGACGATGCCGAGCCATTCGACATAGTTGTCGAATTTCCTGCCGGCGCATTCGGCGACGTAACGGTTCTCGACCGGAAACGGCGCCACGATGGTCGCGGGCGTCAGCAAGAGATCGTACGTCCCGAAGAATTCCAGCGTGCGCGCGGTCATCGCCACCCGCTGGGCTTCGGCGCGCTCCAGTTGTTCGACGGTCAGCTTAAGGCCCTCCTCGATGTTCCAGATCACCTCGGGCTTGAGCTGACTGCGCTTTTCGCGCAGCAGCGCCGCCTTGCTGAGCGCGAAGTCGAACGCGCGCAGCACATGGAAGCATTCATGGGATTCGCTCAGGTCCGGATGCGCTTCCTCGACGATGGCGCCGGCTTCGACGAAACGCTGCGCCGCTTTCCGGGTGATGGCGGCCACCTCGGGATCGACCGGGGTGATGCCGAGATCGGGCGAGTAGGCGACGCGCTTCGGTTTGTTGCCGGAACGCGCGGCCGACAGGAACGAATTCGGCAGCAGCGGCAGCGACAGCGGATCGGCCGGATGCTCGCCGCTCATGGCGTCGAGCAACAGCGCGAGATCCTCGACATTGCGCGCCATCGGGCCCTGCACGCCGAGATTGCGGTCGATCGCGGCGGCCGGCGTATGCGCGACGCGGCCGATGCTCGGCCGCATGCCGACGATGCCGCAGAAGCTCGCAGGATTCCGCAGCGAGCCGCCCATGTCGGAGCCGTGCGCGAGCCACGCCATCCCGGTGGCGAGCGCCACGGCGGCACCTCCGGAGGAACCCGCGGCGGAGCGCGAAGTATCCCAGGGATTGCGGGTCGCGCCGAACACCTCGTTGAACGTGTTGGCGCCGGCGCCGAATTCAGGCGTGTTGGACTTTGCGTAGATCACCCCGCCGTTGTTTTCGAGATGCTCGACCAGGATATCGGAGCGGGCGGGGATATTGTTCCGATAGATCGGCGAGCCCTGCGTGGTCCGCACGCCCTGCACGTTGGTGAGGTCCTTGATCGGCACCGGCATACCCGCCAGCAGGCCGCGGCTGCTGGCCGGCCTTTTCATCAGCTCCCGGGCATGGGCCCGGGCACGGTCGAAGCACAATGTCGGCAGCGCATTGACCTTACCGTCGACTTCTGCGATCCGTTTTTCCAGTACGTCGAGCAGGTCGAGCGGCGTGACTTCGCCCCTGTTCAGTTGATCGACGATGGCGCACGCGGTCGCTCTTATCAGTCCCTGATCAGCCAAATCGCATATCTCCCGGTCATTCCGCCTCGATGTCACGGATTGCCTGGTGCTGTAAAACATTTTCCGGCAAAGTGGAAATGTCGCCGGCTGCCCTGGAGTCTCAGAATGTTGACGCCATCAGATACGCCCGACTGGCGCAGCATGAGCCAGGAGGAGCGCGACCTTGGCCTCAACAATGGCGTTCACGTGCCCGCAAGCGCCGACCTTGTCGCCGGCTGGGACCGGCGTTCCCAGGCAAAGCGGGCGCACCATGCCGATCATCTCGACCTCCGATATGGTCCACGCGAGCGCAACCGGATCGATTTCTTCAAGGCCGCTCAACAGGCACCGACGCTTCTCTTCGTCCACGGCGGTTATTGGCAAACGCGCGCCAAGGAGACCTTTGCGTTGTTTGCCGAGGGCCCCATGGCGCATGGCATCAATGTCGCGCTGATCGGCTATACGCTGGCGCCGGACGCGACGCTCGATGAGATTGTCGGCGAAATCCATGCCGGGATCGATTATCTCGCCGGACAATTGCCGGCGCTCGGCGGCGACGGCGGTCACATCGTGGTGGCCGGCTGGTCCGCCGGCGGCCATCTCACCTCGATGGCGCTGTCGAACCCGAATGTGCGAGCAGGGATGGCGATATCCGGCATCTACGATCTCGAGCCGATCCGCCACAGCTATCTCAACGTCAAGCTCCGGCTCGACGAAGCGACCTCGCGCCGCAACTCGCCAATGATGCAAAGCGGCGGCGCGCTAAAACCGCTGTCGCTGGTGGTCGGCGACGCCGAACTGCCGCTGCTGCGCAAGCAGACCGCGGATTTCGCCGGACACCGCGCCAGATATGGATTGCCGGTGACGTATGAAGAAGTTCCCGGCGCCAACCATTTCACCATCATGAACGAGATGGCGTCGCCGGCGGGGCGGATCACCACGCTGATCCGGCAATTGTTCGACCGGACGGCGGGGTGACATCATCCCATCGCCCTCATCCAGAGGAGCCGCGCCCAACATGACGACATTAGCCGATCCGCGCGATTTATCCGCCAACGGAACGAACGCCGATATTCCAATTCTCAACTCACTGATAAGCTTTTCGTAGAAACCTTACCAGTCGGTGCAAGTGAGAGTGTTCGACCGATAATGACATTTGCGCAATGATGCATATGGAGTGCCATGACTAGCACGGCGCCAATTCGCACTCCTGAGATTTTACCGAGAAGTTTATCAGTTTGCGTATCTCGCGAGAGCGGTGGCTCAGTAGGTCACTTTCATTGGGAAATGCTTGATATCGGCGCATAATAGGCTTCGGCAAATTCGTCCGTGACCTTATCCACGGTATTTCGCGGTTGGTCCCTCAAAATGAAAATCTTTTTGGATGCTTTTTGGTTTTCTTGAAAGAGCAATTATTTCCTTCGGGCTCGGCCCGGATTGCGACGATGTTGCTGCAGACCAACCGAAAGACGGTCAGTCCCAAGGCGAGTCCGGCGAGACCCGCATGTCAGCATGGAAGCCACGATCACGGATTTCTCCTCGGAGCGACCGTATTCTCATATCAAGACACGGACATCGTTCCTATTGCGGGAAGCAAGCTTAATGGATCGAAACACCAATAGTAAGTATGCGGGGGCTGACGCGAGGCGCCGCCAGAAGCCAAGTTTAGAAACTCTCCATAACAGCATCTTGGACGGTAGGTGGCCACTTTGCGAACCTGCCTGAAAATACCGAATCGCCTCACTTGCCCCTATCTGAGTTCCTTTCTTTTTCGAGGAGACTCCCACCAAATAGAGAGCAGGCCCATACCCTGCATCACAATCCGCTCGTATATCCTCTGCAAAGGACGGATCATCTACAAGACACTTCATTTTGGCGATGTTGTACCTGGCGAGCTCTGGCAATTTCTGTTCCAGCTGCCGGAGCAACGCAATGGCCATATGGAGGTCTTTCGGAACTCCCCGCCCTCTGAAATACTCCCAAGCTAATTCGAATTGCGCTTCAGTATCCAACAGGCCGGTGCGCGCCCGGTATTCTTCAAGCGATATTTTCTCCATCATCTTCTCAGTAGCCATCCTGGATGTTTGGCGCGCCCGACTGTTGTGGGACGCGCCGAGGTGTCGGCGCGTCCCAATTTGATGTCATAATATCACGGTTCACCTCCTGGTGGGAGGCCTTGGCGGCCCAGGAGGCGGAATCGGCTTTGAACCTGTCGGCGGCTTTCCTAGACGTAGTTTTCGTTTCGCGCCGTGACGATATTGTCCCAGACGTTGGAGATATTGAAATCGTCGTACCAGTAAGTGTAGCCGCGGTTGATCACGGAGGTCGCGCCCTGCTCAACGATCAATGTGTTGAGGCCGTAGTCCTGGGTCTTCGCGCGGCGTCTCGATGGATGAGAGGATTGGTGCTCGCAGCCCATCCTTCGAGACGCCGCGCCAGGCAAGGCGCGGCTCCTCATCAGGATGAGGGTGAGTTGTAGTTACGCCGCTACGCCCAGCCCGCCGTGAGCCCGCCATCGACGGTAAAGATCACCCCTGATGTATATCCCGAGCGGTCCGAGGCCAGAAACGCCATCAGGTCGCCAATCTCGCGGGCATGCGCGGGACGGCCAAGCGGAAAGCCCTTCTGAAATTCCCGGTAGCGGCTTTCGTCGCCGAACTGACTTTTCGCGCGGGTTTTCAACAGGGTGACGTGGCGGTCGGTACCGACAGGGCCGGGATTGATGCCGACCACGCGGATGTTGTCGGCGAGGCTCTTGCCGCCGAGAGCGCGCGTGAACGCCATCAGTGCCGCGTTGCCGGCGCTGCCGCAGATGTAATTGGCGTCGAATTTTTCGCCGGCGGCACCAATGTCGTTGACGATGACGCCATGGCCGCGCGCCTTCATCTGCGCATAGATCAAGCGGGTGAGGTTGATGTAGCCGAATACTTTCAGTTCCCACGCATGGCGCCAGGTCGATTCGTCGATCTTGTCGATCGAGCCGCCCGGAATATCGCCGGCATTGTTGACGAGGATATCGATATCGCCGGCGTCCCTCACCAGCCTCGCGGTATCCTCAGGCTTGCGCAGGTCGACGACGGCAATAGTGGCGTCGATCTGATGCGCCGAGCGCAACCGCTCGGCCAGCGCCTTCAGCGCATCGCCGCTGCGGGCCGCGAGAACGAGGTGGCAGCCTTCTTCGGCAAAGGCTTCGGCGGCCGCGGCGCCTATGCCCTTCGATGCGCCCGTAATCAGGACGCGCTTGCCGCGCAAATGCAGATCCATGGGATTTCTCGCTTGATGGGGAGGGCGACAAGGGGGGCAGACGGTATGGATAGTTAGGCCGCCACCGATCACGCGGTCAACATTGCACTGCAGCGTTGCACCGCGGCCGAGTTTGGTGCATTGCCATCCGTTCCGATCAGCGGCGTTATCGGCGCTCAAGATATCTTCAAAGGCATCAAGGATTCTCCCGATGGGCAACGAGAAGAAGCAATACCGGATCGCGGTCATTCCCGGCGACGGTATCGGCAAGGAAGTGGTGCCGGAAGGGCTGCGCGTGCTGGAGGTGGCCGCCAAGAAGCATGGAGTATCCCTGCATTTCGACCATTTCGATTTCGCCTCGTGGGACTATTACGAAAAGCACGGCGAGATGATGCCGGAGGACTGGAAGACGAAGATCGGCAAGCATGACGCGATCTATTTCGGCGCGGTCGGCTGGCCGGCGAAAATCCCCGATCACATTTCGCTGTGGGGATCGCTGATCAAATTCCGCCGGGAGTTCGACCAGTACGTCAACCTGCGCCCGGTTCGGCTGATGCCCGGCGTGCCGTCGCCGCTCGCCAACCGCAAGCCCGGCGACATCGATTTCTGGGTGGTGCGTGAGAACACCGAAGGCGAGTATTCTTCCGTCGGCGGCCGCATGTTTCCCGACACCGACCGCGAGTTCGTCACGCAGCAGACCGTGATGACCCGGATCGGCGTCGACCGCATTCTGAAGTTCGCGTTCGAGTTGGCGCAGTCGCGGCCCAAGAAGCACCTGACCTCGGCGACCAAATCCAACGGCATTTCCATTACCATGCCGTACTGGGACGAGCGCGTGGAAGCGATGGCGAAGAATTATCCCGGGGTAAAGTGGGACAAGTACCACATCGATATTCTCACCGCGAATTTTGTCCTGCATCCCGACTGGTTCGACGTCGTGGTGGGCTCCAACCTGTTCGGCGACATCCTCAGCGATCTTGGCCCTGCCTGCACCGGCACCATCGGTATCGCGCCGTCGGGCAACATTAATCCGCCCGGCCTGTTTCCGTCGGTGTTCGAGCCCGTGCACGGCTCGGCGCCCGACATCGCAGGGCAGGGCATCGCCAACCCGATCGGCATGATCTGGTCCGGTGCGATGATGCTGGAGCATCTCGGGGAAAAGACGGCGGCGGCATCGATCGTGGCTGCGATCGAGCGCACGCTGGGTGAACGCACCCTGCGCACCCGCGATCTCGGCGGCAACGCCGACACCACGGCGTGCGGCAGGGCGGTGGCGGAGATGGTGGAGTAGGGAATCTTCTTCCTTCTCCCGCAAGGGGAGAAGGAAGAGTTGCGTCACCCCTTCACGATCCTTCGGCAATGCTGCAACGACGCTTCGATCAGATTCTCGCTCGCCTCGGGCGTACGGAACGCCGAATGGGCTGACAGCGTCACGTTGCGCAGTTTTGTCAGCGGATGATCTCCGGGCAGCGGCTCGGTGTTGAAGACGTCGAGCCCGGCATGCCGGATGTGACCCGATTTCAGCGCATCGATCATCGCGGCTTCGTCCACCACTGCGGCGCGCGCGGTGTTGACCAGGATCATGCCCGGCCTCATCGCCGCGATCCGATCGCGTGACAGAAAGCCACGCGTTTCGTCGTTCAGCAGCAAATGCAGCGAGACCACGTGGCTGTCGGCGAGCAGCTTTTCGAGGCTTACGAACTGGACGCCGGGATACGTCTTCGGCGTCCGGTTCCAGGCGATGACGCGCATGCCGCTGCCCAGCGCGATCCGCGCGACTTCCGCGGCGATGCCGCCGAATCCGATCAGACCAAGCGTCTTGCCGGTCAACTGCATGCCGTCCTCGCGCAGCCAGTTGCCGGCGCGCATCTCGCGGTCCATTTCCGCGATCCCGCGCGCGGCGGCCCACATCAGCGCGATCGCCGCTTCGGCCACGGCGGTGTCACCGTAGCCCTTGATCAGGTGCACTTCGATGCCGAGCTCGGCGAGCTCTTCCGGATTCATGTAGCTGCGCGCGCCGGTGCCAAGAAAAACCACGTGCTTCAGGCCTGCGCATTCCTTGGCGATCTCGGTCGGCAGCGCGGTGTGATCGACGATGGCGATCGCGGCGCCGTCGAGCACTTCGGGGTATTGTTCCGGCGTGATGTCGGGATCGCGATGGATACGAACTTCGGGATCTCCGGGCTTTGCCAGCCGCTCGAAAATGACCGCCAGCGATTCGTTGGCGTCGACAAAAACTCCGCGCACTGAACTCTCCTTATGTCGGGATGCTAAGCCAGCGGTCAGGATGCGACGCCGGCGATCGCGAGTACGGTATGCAACAGAACATTGGCCCCCGCCGTGCAGTCGACCTGCGTCGCGTCCTCGAGCTCGTTGTGGCTGACGCCGTCCTTGCAGGGCACGAATACCATCGCCGACGGCACCACATTCGCGAGGTTGCAGGCATCGTGGCCGGCGCCGGAGGTGATGCGGCGGTGGCTGTAGCCGAGCGCTTTCGTCGCATTCTCGATGGCGTCGACCAGCTTTGCATTAAACACGGTGGGCGGCTTGCGCCAGATCGCATCGAAGGTGATCTCGGCCCTGCGCCGCGATCCGATCTCGGCGATCGCGCTGCGCAAATCGCGGTCGATGGCGTCGAGGGTTTTGGCATCGGGGCTGCGGATATCGACGGTAAAGGCGATCTCGCCGGGAATCACGTTGCGCGAAGGCGCGGCAATGACGGCTTCGCCAACCGTGCCGACCGCGTTGGGGCCATGTGCCTTCGCGGTCCGCTCCACTGCCAGCACGATTTCCGACAATGTCGCCAGTGCGTCGCGGCGCAGCGGCATCGGCGTGGTGCCGGCGTGGCTTTCGAATCCGGTGATCTTGCCGTCATACCAGACGATGCCCTGGCCGCGGTCGACCACGCCGATCGTCTTGTTCTCGGCCTCCAGCAGCGGTCCCTGCTCGATATGCAGTTCGACGAAGGCGCCGAATTTGCGCAAGCCCACCGCCTCGTCGCCACGATAGCCGATGCTGTCGAGCGCCTCGCCGACGCTGACGCCGGCCAAATCCTTGCGGCCGAGAATGTCCTCGGTGGTGTAGTCGCCGGCATAGGCAGCCGACGCCATCGTCGCCGGGGCGAAGCGCGAACCCTCCTCGTTGGTCCAGTTGACGATGCAGATCGGGGTTTCGGTTTCGATCCCGGCGTCATTGAGCGTGCGCACCACTTCGAGCGCCGCCAGCGTGCCGAGCACACCGTCGAACTTGCCCCCGGTCGGCTGGGTATCGAGATGCGAGCCGAGGCCGACCGGCGGCTTCGACATGTCGCGCCCCTTGCGCAGCCCGAACATCGAACCGAGCGCGTCGACATGAACCTCGAGGCCGGCGGCCTCGCACGCCCCACGGAACCAGTCGCGGACCTGCTTGTCCTCGGGGCCGAGCGTCAGCCGCCGTACCCCGCCTTTTGGCGTGGCGCCGAATTTCGCGGTTTCGTGGATGGTGTCCCAGAGGCGGGCGGAATCGATTTGCAGGTTGGATGCGATTTTGGTCATTCAGTGTTCCGGAAAACAGGTGTGTGTACTTTCGGGTTGCATGGTAGGATCATCCGGCACCACCTGTCGAGGCATGGAGCGCTTGGATGAACGTCGGTCTGACGAAGAAAGAGCAGGGTGGCCGCAGCGCGCCGATGCTGCCGAGCGTGCAGGCACGGCTGGCGTGCCGCGCCGGCATGGCCACCACCACGGCGGGCGTCGCCAACGGTTTTGTCCAGGGCAATCTCGCGATTCTGCCGGAAAAGCTCGCCGGGGCGTTCCACCGGTTCTGTCAGCTCAACCCGAAACCATGTCCGATCATCGGCATGTCGGACGTCGGCGACCCCCGCATTCCTTCGCTCGGCCTTAACCTCGATGTCCGCACCGATGTTCCGCGCTACCGGGTCTGGCGCGACGGGGAGGTGGCGGAGGAGCCGACCGATATCATGGCGCATTGGCGGGACGATCTGGTCGCGTTCGTGATCGGCTGCTCGTTCTCGTTTGAAGAAGCGCTGCTGGCCGACGATCTGCCGATCCGTCATATCGAGCGCAACGTGCGGGTGCCGATGTACCGCACCAATATCCCCTGCAGTCCTTCGGGGCCGTTCGCCGGGCCGATGGTGGTGTCGATGCGGCCGTTCAGGCCGGCGGACGCGATCCGCGCGGTGCAGATCACCTCGCGCTTTCCCGCCGTGCATGGCGCGCCGGTTCATCTCGGCCATCCCCAGTCGATCGGGATCAAGGACATCGCGAAGCCGGATTATGGCGACCCGGTGCCGGTGGAAGCCGACGAGATCCCGGTGTTCTGGGCCTGCGGCGTCACTCCGCAGGCGGTGATCGCGGCCGCCAAATTGCCGTTCGCCATCACGCATGCGCCGGGATTGATGCTGGTGACGGACTTGCGGAACAAGCAGCTCGCGGTGCTGTAGAGTGTGACCGCCTACCATGCTTCGCTTCGCTCGCAATGACGTGGAGGGAGCGGTGCGCCTGTTGCTGCCTACGTATGGTCGTGCCCATGCTCCGGCAACACCAGCCCGAACGTCTTGGTCAAATCCGCCACCTGCGCCGGGGTGAGAAAACGCGGGTTCAGCCCGCGCAGCAGCAGATAGAGCTTGGCGGTCTCTTCAAGTTCCTCGATCGCAAAGACGGCGGCTTCCAGCGTGTCGCCTGACACCACCGGGCCATGATTGGCAAGCAGCACGGATGAATATTTTCCGGCCAGCCCCTTGATGGCGTCCGCGACATCAGGATCACCCGGCCGATAATACGGCACCAGCGCGGTCGCGCCGCATTTCATCAGGTAATACGCGGTCATCGGCGGCAGGGTGGCGCGCGGATTGATTTCCGGCAGCATCGACAGCGCTACCGAATGGGTGGAATGCAGGTGTACCACCGCGCGCGCAGAGCCGCGCGTCTGGTACAGCGCGGTATGCAGCGGCACTTCCTTGGTCGGGGCATCGCCGGACACCAGCCGGCCGTCGGCGTCGAGTCGCGACAGTCGCACCGGATCGAGCGAGCCGAGCGAGGCATTGGTCGGCGTCACCAGCCAGCCGCCGTCGTCCACCCTGGCGCTGATATTGCCCGAGGAGCCCGGCGTCAGCCCGCGCTCGAACAGCGAGCGGCCGAGCCGGCAGATTTCCTCGCGTAGCCCAGCTTCGGTCATGGCGGTGTCCTGCATCCCTGTTTGCCGCCTTGTCTCATGCTTTGGCAGCGCGGCCAAGCCGTGATACCCAGAGACAAAGCTGCGGCTTGCGAAATGCGGCTGTAATAAACCCGGGGAGAGTCCATGCCTGAATCCGCATTGCAAAAACCGCGCGTGGCCGTCATTGGGCTCGGCTCGATGGGCTTTGGCATGGCGACCTCGCTGCGGCGCGCGGGTTTTGACGTGACCGGCTGCGACGTCTCCGATGACGCGGTGGCGAGGTTCGTGGCCGAGGGCGGCGGCGGCGCCAGGACGCCGGCGCAGGCCGCCGGGGGCGCCGACATCGTCGTCAGCGTGGTCGTCAACGCCGCACAGACCGAGGCCATCCTGTTCGGCATGGACAGCGTCGCCGAAACGCTGGCGGACAATGCGGTGTTCATCTCCTCCGCCACCATGGACCCGGACGTGGCGCGGCGGCTGGCGAAGCAGTTGGAGGCCACCGGCCGGCACTATCTCGACGCGCCGATCAGCGGTGGCGCGCAACGCGCGGCGCAAGGCGAACTCACCATTCTGGCATCCGGCAGTCCGGTCGCCTTCGCCAAAGCGAGGCCCGCTCTCGATGCGATGGCGGCCAAACTCTACGAACTCGGCGACGCGGCGGGGCAGGGCGCCGCGTTCAAGATGATCAACCAGTTGCTGGCCGGCGTGCACATCGCCGCGGCCTCGGAAGCGATCGCCTTCGCCGCCAGGCAAGGCCTCGATATTCGCAAGGTCTACGAAGTGATCACGGCATCCGCCGGCAATTCCTGGATGTTCGAGAACCGCATGCCGCATGTGCTCGACGGCGACTATGCCCCGCGAAGTGCGGTGGACATTTTCGTCAAGGATCTCGGCATCATCCAGGACATGGCGCGAACCGCGAAGTTTCCGGTGCCGGTGTCGGCCGCGGCGCTGCAGATGTTCCTGATGACATCGGCCTCCGGCATGGGCCGCGACGACGATGCTTCGGTGGCGCGAATGTATGCCCGCGTCACCGGCACGCATCTGCCCGGTGAGCCTGCGTAACAATCCAGGAACAAGAGGACAGTCGATGCCCCGCTTCGCCGCCAATCTCTCGATGATGTTCACCGAAGTTCCGTTCCTCGACCGCTTCGAGGCGGCGGCGCAAGCGGGATTCACCGCCGTCGAGTTCCTGTTTCCCTATGACCATGCGGCCGAAGAGGTCGGCAAGCGGCTGCAGGCCAACGGCTTGGCCCAGGCCTTGTTCAACCTGCCGCCGGGCAATTGGGACGCCGGCGAAAAGGGATTTGCGGCGCTGCCGGAGCGCTTCGCCGACCTGGAGCAGAGCCTGCGAACGGCCCTTCCATATGCGCAGGCGACGGGCGTCAAGCGGCTGCATCTGATGGCCGGCATCGCCAGCCGGGCCGATCGGCTGGCAGTGGAGGCGTTCTACAAATCGGTGACCTGGGCGGCGGAGTTTTTCGCGCCGCACGGCCTCGATGTCGTGATCGAGCCGATCAACCCGCGCAACGTGCCCGGCTACTTCCTCAACGATTTTGGGTTCGCGCGCGACCTGATCCATGAGCTGAAAATCCCCAATCTGAAATTGCAGTTCGATATCTATCACTGCCAGATCATCCATGGCGACGTCACCATGCGGTTGCGCGAGATGATGCCCATCATCGGTCATGTGCAGATCGCCAGCATCCCTTCGCGCAACGAGCCCGACGGTGAAGAGCTGAACTATCCGTTCCTGTTCGCCGAACTCGACCGGCTCGGCTACACGGGTTTTGTCGGCTGCGAGTATAACCCGCGCGGCAAGACCACCGACGGCCTCGGCTGGTTTCAACCCTACGCCGGAGCAAAGCCGTGACGCTGGCCAGAAGAATATCTCTTGGCTGCATCGCCGACGACTACACCGGCGCCTCCGACCTCGCCAACACGCTGACCCGCTGCGGGCTGCGCACGGTACAAACCATCGGCGTGCCCGCAGGTGATCTTGAACTTCCCGAGCTCGATGCCGTGGTGGTGTCGCTGAAGAGCCGGTCGATCGAAGCCGGCCTCGCGGTGTCGCGCTCGCGCGCCGCCGAAAAATGGCTGCGCGGACACGGCGCCGGCCATGTGCTGTTCAAGATCTGCTCGACCTTCGATTCCACCGACGCCGGCAACATCGGCCCGGTCATGGATGCGCTGCGTGCCGATTCCGGCGATACGATCGTACTGGTGACGCCGGCGTTTCCCGCAACCGGCCGCACCGTCTATCAGGGGAATCTGTTCGTAGGCTCGGTGCCGCTCAATGAAAGCCCCTTGAAGGACCATCCGCTCAACCCAATGCACGATTCCAATCTGGTGCGGGTGCTGGCGCGGCAGAGCCAGACCCACGTGGGACTGGTCGGCCTCGCCGACATCGCGCGCGGGCCGGACGCGGTTCGCGCCCGGCTTGCCGATCTCTCCGGCAAGGGCTTTGGCGCCGCCATCGCCGATGCGGTGTTCGACCGCGATCTCGAAACCATCGGCGCGGTGGCCCTGGAGCACCGGCTGTCGGTCGGCGCATCTGGCATCGGGCTCGGCCTTGCCCGCGCGCTGCTCGCCTCGGGAAAGGTCGAATCGAGTGCGACGAAGCCGCCTTCCAATGCGATCGTCGGCGGACCGGCGGCGTGCCTGGCCGGCAGTTGCTCGCAGGCGACATTGCGGCAGATCGACAGCGCCGAGCAGGTGATGCCGGTGCTGCACCTCGATCCGGAGCAGATCATGGCCGGCAAGGGGGAAGCCCGGCGTGCGCTGGCCTGGGCGAAGGGGCGCCTCGGCGACGGCCCGGTCCTGATTGCCAGCAGTTCGACGCCGGATCAGGTCGCAGCTCTGCAATCACGACACGGCCGCGATGAAGTTGGGCATGCGATCGAGCAGGCCATGGCAGACGTCGCCGAAGGACTGGTCGCGTCAGGCGTGCGTCGATTGGTGATTGCCGGCGGTGAGACGTCGGGCGCGGTGGTCGACCGCCTGGGCATTCCAGGTTTTCTGGTCGGCGCAGAAATCGCTGCTGGCGTGCCGGTTCTGCGCGCTGTCGGCGCGGCCAATGGCGCGATGCTGCTTGCCCTGAAATCGGGCAATTTCGGCGGCACGGAATTCTTCTCCGATGCTCTCGAACTGATGCGTTGAGCCGCGACATCACTTTCGACGGGGGGACGATGCGCGGCGTCGTTTCAGAAACGCTGCACCGCGTCCGGAACAGGGAAGGACTTACTTCCCCACCCAATTCGGCGGGCGCTTCTCCGAGAACGCCTTTGGACCCTCGATGTAATCCTGCGACGCCGCCATCGCTTTCACCGCGGGATAATCGCGCTGCTCGGATATCGCTTGTTCGAGCGAGACCGCAAGCCCTTTCTGGACCGCCTGCTTGGAGGCACGGATCGACATCGGCGAGTTCTTGCAGATGGTCTCGGCCCAGCGCTCGGCGGCGGCCAGCGCCTCGCCTTGCGGCACCACTTCATTGACGAAGCCGAGTTCCTTGCCTTCCGCCGCGCTGACATGGCGCGCGGTCAGGATCATGCCCATGGCGCGCTTCAGCCCGATCTGGCGCGGCAGCCGGTGCACGCCGCCGGCCAGGGCCGCGAGCCCGACGCGCGGCTCGGGCAGTGCGAAGGTGGCGTTTTCCGCGGCGATGATGAGGTCGCAGGCCAGCGCGATTTCAAAGCCGCCGCCCATGGCGACGCCGTTGACCGCGGCGATGATCGGCTTGTCGCAGTCGAAGCGCGAGGTGAGCCCGGCAAAGCCACCGGTGTCCCAGCCGCGCTTGCCGCCCGCCGCCTGCCATTTCAGGTCGTTGCCGGCGCAGAACGCCTTGTCACCCGCCCCGGTGACGATCGCCACCCACTGCTCCGGATCGGTGGAGAAATTGTCGAACACCTTGTTCAACTCGAAATGCGCATCGGTATGCAGCGCGTTGTACACTTCCGGCCGGGACAGCGTCACGATCGTGATCGGGCCCTTGCGTGTCACCTTGGAAAATTTCAGTTCCATGTTTTCTCCCGTGATTTTTTCTGTGGCGCGGAATGCTGGGCGGGATAGTAGCGCGTGCCCGCCATCGGATACCATCCAATTACGCACGGCGCCTGCGCGTGCCAAGCGCTATCCGGTTGCTTGAGTTGGGTTGACTTGGGCGCGGTCTTCTAACCTTAATCGATCCTAAGCGGGGGCGCGCGGCGCCTTAAAACGATAATAACGATGTGTTTGGGAGAGACCGCCGTGGATTTCAGTCTGCCAGCCGATCTGGTCGCTTATCTCGACGAACTCGACCAGTTCATCGCGCGCGAGATCAAGCCGATCGAAGCGGCCGACGACAATATCCGCTTCTTCGATCACCGTCGCGAATGGGCGCGCACCGATTTCGACAATGGCGGCTTGCCGCGGCATGAATGGGAAGCACTGCTGCGCAAGGTTAAGAATCTCGCCGACGCCGCCGGTCACCTCCGCTTCGCGATTCCGAAACAATATGGCGGTAAGGCCGGCTCCAACCTCTGGATGGCGGTGATCCGCGAGCATTTCGCGGCCAAGGGACTGGGCCTGCACAACGACCTGCAGAACGAACATTCGATCGTCGGCAATTTGCCGCTGGTTACCATGCTCGACCGTTATGGCCGTGACGACCAGAAAGCGATGATCGAGGGCTCGATCACCGGCAAATTCCGCATCACCTTCGGTCTCACCGAGCCCGAGCACGGCTCGGACGCCACCCACATGGAGACCCGCGCGGTGCAGGCGACCCGCGACGGCGTCAAGGGCTGGGTGATCAACGGCGAGAAGATGTGGACCACTGGCATGCACGTCGCGACCCATTGCGCGCTGTTCGCCCGCACCTCGGGCAATGACGGTGACGCCCGCGGCATCACCTGTTTCCTGGTGCCGGCGAAAGCAGAAGGCGTGAAGGTCGAGGAGTATATGTGGACCTTCAACATGCCGACCGACCACCCGCGGGTCAGCTTTACCGACGTGTTCGTGCCCGAGGACGCGCTGTTCGGCGAGGTCGGCCGCGGCCTGTCGCTGGCGCAGTGTTTTGTGCACGAAAACCGGATTCGGCAGGCTGCAAGCTCGCTGGGTGCCGCGGTCTATTGCATCAACGAGAGCGTCAAATACGCGCGCGAACGAAAACCCTTCGGTAAGGCGCTGGCCGAGAATCAGGCGATCCAGTGGCCGCTGGTCGAACTCGCCACGCAGGCCGAGATGCTGCGGCTGCTGATCCGCAAGACCGCCTGGGAAATGGACCGACTGACCCAGGCGCAGGTCGAGCACACGCTGTCCGACCGGGTCTCGATGTGTAATTTCTGGGCCAACCGGCTGTGCTGCGAAGCGGCTGACCGCGCCATGCAGGTGCATGGCGGCATGGGCTACTCCCGCCACAAGCCGTTCGAGCACATTTACCGCCACCATCGGCGCTACCGCATCACCGAAGGCAGCGAGGAAATCCAGAAGCGGAAAGTGGCGGGATTTCTGTTCGGCTACATGGGGGCGGGGAAGCATTAGAGGGACGAATTGCACCGCTCTCTCACCACGTCGGCCCGGCCTCCGAGCCGGGATTCTTAATCACCGGCTCGGGTTGTTGAGATAAAGCTGTCCACCCGCGTGCCGAATAATGACCGCCGCGGCGTATGGGTCCCGGATCAGCGCTCGCTATGCTCGCTTGTCCGGGAAGACGAGGCTTGCTTTCCGATTTGACTGTCAAACAGCGGATACACGTCGGCATCTCGCGGCGGGATGCGCCCGAGGTTTGCGTGTCGTTGTCCCTCGAAAGAAAAGAGGGAGCAGGGAATGCCGGATGCGCGCTGCACCCGCGGTCTCGTGTGCAAAACTGTGCAAAAAACACGCACA